>Ga0105355_10002388_pt1 | contig 16939 bp, 17 predicted proteins | sample GOMGulsemesocosm_2_FD_83508 | JGI IMG/M metagenome (GOLD analysis project Ga0105355, IMG submission 83508) | Methane-oxidizing microbial communities from mesocosms in the Gulf of Mexico - GOM9C Gulf of Mexico | ecosystem: Environmental > Aquatic > Marine > Cold seeps | place: Gulf of Mexico... | reverse complement strand
TATATAATGGCATTTATTTTCTCGGTGTACTATTGTCACAATTGAAGTGACAGATGTCTGTACCTATATAATTTATCTAATAATATATCAATTTTTAACTATGTCATTTTGTGTGTATTGATATTTAATAGGTCTTGTTTCAGCTGATTGCGATTGTTGTTTCATGCTTATGCTTTTTGCTGTTCTAAATGATGATTTTTGCTGTGTCATTCGAATGCGAATATACACTTATATATTCTCGTAAAAAGGAACTGAAGGTGCTTTTAGTGAAAGACATTGTGCGCATATAGTTGAAACAAGAAATGCATAAAAATGGAACAACAAAGCAAAAGAATAATTACCTGTATATTAATGCCTTTAGTTTTTTTTCGGTGATTATCAATTTCAGTATTTAGTGAAACAGAGATGTTGTGGTTGACCGGTGATAAATTTTTTAATTTTTTCACTCATGTATATATCTAAATCTAGCTCTTCATTTTCAATCCCTACTTTTAAAAATTCCTCTACTTGCTCAAAATCTTTTAATGAGCTGATCGATACAACACTTTCCTCAGCAATTATTCGATTACTGGATAGCAGTTGATTAATTCGATGTCCCATTTCTTGTTTTTTCAACGTCCGATATTTGTAACCAAAAAGATAAAGGAATTGTGCGTAAGCAATTTTTTCAGCACTAGAGGGTCTACAGTGTTTTAGTTCGGTAATTTGCATTAGTGCAGTCAGTAACAAGGCTGAAAATGAATCATGTGATTGCAGATTGTAAAGGCATTCTCGCCCTGATGGATATGACCGTTTAAAGTTTTGCAATGAGTGGTATTCGATTAGTTCTTCCTTATTCCTAGGAAGTAATAATTGTTGCTTTAAGGGACGAGGTAAACGAGACACAGATTTGTTGATGTCTACCGTCTGGTCGATCAAATGCCAAAGGGAATGGTTTAACAACTTTGCAGTGAGCATTCCAACAGAATTCAAAAAATATAGACAGGTATTGGTTTGTGTTAGCGCTCTTCCTGCCCTGAGTTTATACCAAAAATTTCCATACTTTTTAGTTAGATTATCAAAAGGATCGTAGCCAAATGATCTAATGAATCCAGCCATGCTCTTAAAATTAGTAATACATGAATAATGTAGGTGATATTGAATAGCGATTTGACCTGCAATTGATCTCATTGGCATAGAAAGCCGAAAATATTTTTTAAGAAGCCTGTCTTGATATTCAGTTGATTTAGTCATTAAAAATCCATTTATTTATTACGTAATTATTTCTTTCAGCACTTTCTCATTGTAACGGATATGCATCCATCTAAATATTAAAGTATTCAAAATCATTGAGTTAAGTTGTTTTTTATTCATCTTTTTTATTCATAACTCTTAAGTTATATCGACAATGTCTTTTTCGATTTTTAATTATAGGCTAAAAGTTACCCCTTGTTTAAAACGGAGAGATACATCTATTGAGTAATGAAGAAAGAGAGTTATTGGCAAAACAAATAGAGCAAGATTTATTGTTATTGTTTGGTACGCCAATGCTCAATTTAAGCCAACTACAACGGGCACTGAACTATCGGAGTATTGCGGCTGTTAAACAGTCATTATTACGCGGAACGCTGCCTGTTTCCGTGTTTGAACTGCCAAACCGTAGGGGGAAGTTTGTATTAGCAAAAGACGTTTCTACGTTTATGGCAGAGCAAGCATTAAATAAAAAGGAGTGAGTTTATATAGATCTTTAACTACTGGAATTAAAAAATATTTAGTCGCGCAGAAAGAATAAAAGCCTCAGAGCTCTAACTCGAAAGGCTTTTTGATTTGACATCGAAATGTGAACTCTCGATGCCTAATCATTGTTCTCAAAGCGAAGATTGTCAAGTTTTCCTGGCATTATTTTGGAAGACCAGTCTTGCCTGCGCTTCTTTTAACATAGAGGACATCAAAATGATGCAAGTAAATACTATACGAGCGATAGTCAGAACCAAGTTCATTAAGCCTGATATTACCGTTCGTCAACAAGCTAAATTTGCCGGAGCATCGCCTTCAGCGACACACCGAATAAACAAAAAATGTCAAAAGTATCAAGTCGATCATCTGTTGCTTGATAAATTAAGCGACACTGAGACGAAAGAAGCGTTACGTCTTGATGTGGTTCGTGTAAATAATAAACGAGATCCAGATTACAACAGTGCTTTAAAAGAACTCACAAAACCTCGCGGTAAGAGAAAAACTCGTACCGTATTGTATTTAGAATATCGAGCAATTGATCCCGCTACAGCACTCAGTAAGTCCCAATATTTTCGCCGGTTAAACAAAGTAATGAAACGCGTAAAGATTGTGATGAAACAGCACCATGCAGCTGGTGAAACTGTATATATCGATTATGCAGGAACTCAAGTTTTTTACATGAAAAATGGAGAAAAGGTTTGGGTGAAAGTGTTTGTTGCCGTACTGGGGGCATCTAAAAAGATTTATGCCTTTGCTACCTTTGGTGAAAAAACTATTCATTGGATTGATGGGCTAACTAGGGCTGTTGACTATTACGGCGGGTTAACAGAGAGCGTGTCAATGGATAACGCTAAAGCTCTTGTGAGTGAACCCGGGCTAATCGCTAACCTTGTTGAGAATGTACAGGCTTGGGGGGGGCATTATGGTTGTTTGATGGATACCTGTCGTGTTGGGCGACCACAGGACAAATCGTTAGCTGAGCTAGGTGTGAAATTTGTCACTCAACGTATCTTGGTTCCAATGTTGGGGATGACTTTCTTTAGCCTTAGTGAAATTAATCGGTACATTTCTAAAGAGGTTGAAAAACTCAACAATGAGAATTTTCAGGGATTTAGTATTTCGAGAAATGATTTATTCGAATTAGGTGACGCTAAGGTTTTAAAACCGTTACCAGCACTATCATTTGAAATGTTGAAAGAACGGAAGTTGTTACGTGTGCAGTCGAATTACCACTTCAAATACAATCAACATGAGTACTCTGTTCCCTACCTTCTTGCAGGTGAAATTGTTGATGTGATCATTACACAATCACATTTGAAGATTTCACACCAACATAAGTTCATTTATCAGCATGAAATAAGTTATGAAATTATGGGGGCAACAACAATACCAGCGCATATGCCTGCCGAGCATTTAGCCGATTACAACATGTGTGATAAAGATCTCAATTTAGAGTGGGCACATGGCGTAAGTGAACCAGTAGAAACACTGGTTGGACAGTGGTATGAAAAAACAGTCAATCCTAAGTCTCGACCTATTGCTAAACGCTGCAAAGCACTAATGAACATATTCCATAAAAAAGGTCCTGAAGTGCTAACTAAAGCCTGTGAATATGCACTTTTGCACGATATGGAAACTCCATCAGACATTAACCTCATTATTAGCGCCCAAAATCAAGAAAATGGCTTTGACAACCTACCAGTTCATATTCCAACGCATGAAAATATTCGTGGCAAAGACTATTTTGGAGAAAATTATGAATCTTAGAGAGCAAGTTACTAAAGATTTAGAGTTATTAAAGCTATATGGAATGCGTGATGCATTCAATCAACAATTTGAAGATGATCAAAACGAAGATATGAGCTTCACACAGCGTTTTGCTCCAATAGTCACAGAGGAGGTTACAGTGACATCAAATACTACAATTGCTCGATTGTTAAAGCAGTCTAATATCCGTTGGAAACATGCTTCATTGGGTGACATAGATTACGTAGTACAAAAAGGCTTAAAAAAGTCTGTTATTACAGAGTTAGGAGAGATGGAGTGGCTTAAAGAACACCGTCATATAATAATTACAGGAAAGGCAGGTGTAGGAAAAACCTTTGTTGCAAGTGCATTTGGGATGCAGGCAATTATGCACTCTACTCGTGTAATGTTCTGCCGATTTAGCGATCTGCTTCTTAAACTAGCTGCTGCTGAATCGGATAAACGCCATGCCACGTTTAAGAAAAAAATTGAAAAAATCCCTCTGCTTATCATAGATGACTGGGGAGTAGCGATCTTAACTGCGACAGAGCGTCACCTTTTATTCGAATTTATTGAAAAACGAGACCAAAAGTCATCATTAATAATCACGTCACAGTTTCGCATATCTGAATGGCATGATGCCTTTGGTGATGCGACTGTAGCGGACTCAACACTGGACAGAATTGTGCACAGCGCTCATAAATTCAATATGCCTGGTGAATCCTATAGGAAGCTACTTGGGCTAAATGGAGGTAAACACAATGCCTAGATTTAAACCCTATTCTATAGATGCATTTTTGTATTCAAACCCTCCTGGTTTTTACGAATATGCTATTCGTGAACAATTGGTACCTAAGATGTCAGAGCATTGTTACCAAGTCTTATTACTTCATCCGAAGGTATTGGATTATGTGAATAACACGCTAGGTATATCGTTAGCCAATATCGAGCGTTACAAAATAGGCTTTTTTACCGGTGATGATACGTTGGAAAATATGAGCGAATATCATGCATATACACTGGTATTTCATAAGCATTGCCAACACCTTCCGCTATATGAAAAAGGAGAACTTGATGCGTTAAATGGCAGTGTAATACTTCCGGTTGATTATGATGATTGCTCTGAAGGTTTATTTGGTTTGCGTATTGCGCGAGATGGTAGCCACATATTTACTATGGTCTCCAGCACATTTGGCGTAATACCTGTCTATATGGCTAGCGGCATAGAGAAAACAGTCATCATGTGTGAACACGCGCTTGATGTTATTGCATTAGAAGAACGCGGATACGCTAACGGAATTTCTCAGGCAGGTGATGACATATCTGAACTGACATTTGATGCCATGTTCCGTCATGAAGTGACAATATTGGTTTATTTTACAAATGTGACGGGTACCACATTTGATATATCCAAGGCTGAGCAATTTGCAGCTGAATACCATGTTGCTCTATGCGAAGTAAATCTACCATTTAAAGTGACTAAACTGGGGCTGTGGGATGAGTTCCAATGGCGCTTGTTTGGTAAACGATTAGCTAGTGCATTGGATGTGTTAGGTGTTCGCGATGATCGTCATCAAGGACTCATTAGGGAGAGTAATCATGATTCATAACAATGAAAATTACCTAGCTGTACTTGGGCAGATAAACTTGGATGACTTACATATCCAGCAAGCTTTCGATTACTATCAACAGCGCTATTATCAAAGCGAATTAGCACAGCAATTTGTTAGTGAAAGTTGCCGAATTGATGAAGGCTCTGAAGATAACGCTATAATTGGCTTTTGTGATAGAACTATGGGAAAAAACATCCCTAAATGCCGTACTCCTGAAGGTGCAGCTATTCGCGGTAGCCTTCAACGTTGCGGATTAGTTCGAGCGAGCGGTCATGAATTGTTTCGTGGCTGTATCGTATTTTCAACATTAGATGATGAAGGGAACATTATTTCTGCCGTTGGTTATCGTGTCGGTCGCATTAGAGGAGGTAGCAAAGCGATAATCTATTGGCATAAACCTGAGCCTAAAGCCTTTGTTGATATGGGTATGGCGTTTGCGAAAGAGTTAATCAATGCAAAAACCTACCACTAAGCGCCTTTGGCGATGTGTAAAATATTATCTTGAGCTTTGTCTCGCTAAGTCGCAAAGCTCAGATACTGTGCGTAATAAACGAGGTGGTCTTAAGAAATTTTTTCTTTGGTGTTTAGAGCGTAAGGTTACACGAATTGACCAAATTGATTTGGACCTGATGGATGATTATGCCGCCTATTTAAATTCATATCGCAAAGCATTGGATAATGAACCCTTAAGCCCTTCACAAAAGCGTAACCTTCTGACGTTTGTTAAAACATTTATAAAGTACATGCATATTAAAAAGCTATTGCCGACAAACACATTGGATGGCATTGAGCTGCCAAGTAAAGGTGAACAAATACCTAAAGCACTTTATTCCGTTGATGAAATAGAAGTCATCCTAGAGCAGCCATTGTTGTTTGGCGTAAAAGGATTACGTGATCGCTCAATACTTGAGTGTTTTTTTGCAGCAAGTATCCGTCGTGAAGAATTAGTAAAACTTAATATTGATGATATTGATTTCAACGGCCGAATGCTTCGCGTTCAAGGAAAAGGCAAGAAAGAACGTTTAGTGCCAATAAGTCAGCGTGGTTGTGAATGGTTGGCTTTTTATATTGGTAAAATTCGCCCTATGTTCGCTTTTATTGGTTCAGGTAAAGCACTATTCTTAGCCAATAATGGCAAACGTTATGTACCAGGTAAATTATCTGATATGGCTTCACAATATGTGAAGCTAGCAGGGTTTGATCGCACAGGTGCTTGCCATTTATTTCGTCATAACACTGCAACCACCATGTTGGATAATGGTGCTGACTTACGGCATGTACAGGAAATGCTTGGCCATGCCAGTATCCTTACCACACAGCTATATACCCATGTAAGCCGTAGAAAACTCACCCAAGTTTATAACGACACCCATCCATCAGCCCAAGGTGGTAGTGGGTTGTTTTGATAAATACAACGAATAATAATATTTTTAAATTCCATAATAGTAGCCTCACGATTGTTATAATATAGTAAGTCTTATTGGTGAATTTTTGGTTATAATCTCTGAAAGCTTGTTAATTAATAGTAAGATTTTTTATTCTAATCCCAAACTGAAACTAGTTGATAATATTGCTTATTTTATGTTTTCTATTTATTGACTAATTAAGTTAATTAGTATTATCTAGACGTAGTTTAAGTAACATTATTTTTAAGGAAGTATTATGGCAATGGAAGCGGGTGGGTATGCCGAAAAATTAGGAAATCGTTACGAAGCCAATTGGGTTGCTTATCAGTTATTGCGGTTACTAGATGAAAAAATAATGTCAGTTACAGTTGAGCCGTTAGGTGATGATGAAGTAGGAACTGACGTAATAATTGAGAATATTGATACCACCCTAGAACATCATCAATGTAAAGCAGGTGCTGGTGAATCAGAACATTGGACAGCTGCTCTTCTATTCGGAAAAGGCATCCTAAAAAATGCATTTGAACAAATAGAAAGAGGGAAGCGAGATTTTTATGTAATCTCACCACTATCCTCAAAACAAATGTCAGATTTGAGAGATAGCTCCTTAAATAGTCCCGCAGATGTTAATCAATATTACCTACGTCAGATAGGAACAAGTAAAGTCAGAAAAAAGGACTTTGACTATATATGTCTTAAACTAGGCTTAGATAGTTCAAATGCCAATGACCTTGAAACAGCTCGGAACTTCCTAGTTCATTTTCATGTACAAGCATACATAATAGACATGCATACAAATGAACTACTTTGCGACTATGCGAACAAAATATTTATCGGAAATCCAGTTAATCTCGTTAGCTTTTTAAAACACTATGCAGATAATGAAGACAAATTAAGAACAAGAATAACGACACAGCAGCTTGCTCAAGATCTGGAAAATGCAGGGTTTGAAGCTAAAATGATTGAAGCTGATGATAGAGTCGCTCCTGTAATTAAAAACATAAATACAAACTTTGAGCAGTCAATAAAGCCTTATTTAATTTCAAATACCCTTATACACAGACCAGAGCTAGATGAGCTAGTTTTATCAGCTGATCAAAATGCTGTAACACTTCTAATGGCTGAATCAGGGATGGGTAAAAGTGCTTTACTACTTGAGTTAAAAAATAATTTGGAAACAAAGGGGGCAATAATAGCCCCTGTTAGGTTAGATAGATGCAAACTTGAATCAAGTGCAGATGCTTTTGGAGAGTCCTTGGGCTTTTTATATTCACCAGTTTATTCTCTGGCAAAATATGCAGGAGGTAATAAAGTTGTACTGTTGTTAGATCAACTCGATGCAATTAGATGGACTGCCGCTCATTCCGACAACGCTCTACATGTGTGCCAAGAACTCGTAAGGCAAGTTATTTCGCTGAGAGAGACCGGCGTAGATATATGCATTATATTTGCATCACGAGATTTCGATATTAATGAAGACATTGCTTTAAGCGCTTGGCTAAATTCAATAAATGATGATTTACATAAGATAAAATTATCTACGCTTTCTGAAGATACAGTAAAAAACTTGATGCAACCTTATGAAGATTATGAATCTTTATCAGAAAGCCAAAAGAGTACACTGAACATCCCATTATGGCTCGGTATATATATTTCAATAGCTCATTCCGAGGAGCACGCCCCTAATTTTGCTAACAAACTTGAATTGGTTAAAGGTTATTGGGATAACAGGCTTTTAGAAGCAGATAAAGTAACAGATTCCAGCCAAAATCTATCTGTTATCAGTGAACTTTTACATCAAATGATTAGTAAGTCGAAGTTCTCTGTGTCTGAATGTTCTCTTAACAATGTATCTCTAACGGCATTAAAAACATTGTTGTCAGTAGGACTCATAACAAATCAAAATAAGCAAATTAGCTTTCGCCATCAAGCATTATTTGACTATCAAGTAGGTGTTAGATTATTCAATGCTGCACAAAATTCTTTTGATAAATTACAAGAAGAGATTGGTGACTTTTCTCAGCAGACTCTAACAAGAAGAGAGCACTTAAAATATGCAATGAGTATGTTACTCATTGAAAGCCAAAAGGAGTTTTGCAATACAGCTTTATCTTTACTTCAAAGTGATAAAATAAGATTTCATTTAAAGTACTTACTGTTTAATTCGCTTAAAGAAATTAAACATTTCAAGTCACCCGCTAGAAATTTAGTTGATCAGGTTATCAAATCACCAGAACTCTTATCTCACTTATTAGCATCGACAAGCTATTCCAACTCTGGACTAGTACAATACTTGGTAGAAAAAGGCTGGATAAACGAGTGGCTAAACAATACTGATGACGAAGACTTTATATTGAAAATTATAAGGATATTAAGGTCAGTAGCTGATGAAACACCCAGTATAGTTCTACAAGTAATGACTCCATTTATTGGTAAGTCTAAAGAATGGAATAACAAAGTTTATGAAGCATTATGTTGGGATATGGAGAACGATTCGGACGAAATGTTTGAGGTGAGAAAAAAGCTATTAGCAACTGGAGTTACTGCTCGTTTCATAAATTGGAAAGCGATAGCTGTTAAAGTTCCAACACGCACTTTAGATCTGCTAGAAATGCTACTTGAACACTATAAAGAGGTGTTAGGTTCACCAAGATATAGTTCAAGAGGTGAAGTTGATGCTATATCTAACAGGGATACATTTAGCGAATCTGACATTGAAGGTGTAGAAAAGCTTGCCAGTGAAATTCCTGAATTAGCGTTGACTCGTTTACTCAATAAAGTCCATTCTATTGTTCGTGATATTGATGATGAACAAATTCATGAGTCATGGCTTAATAAAGATCGGTTATCTAACAATGATGCCGTAGAAAGTATTACTCACTGTATTTTTTCTGTGATTGAGTGTGCAGCCGATAAACTTCATAACCAAACTGAAATTCTTGATGAAATACTTACGCCATTTTTGTCTTCTACTAGCCCAATATTAAACTATTTATTGGCAAAAGTTTTTTTAAGGTACCCAATAAATAAAGCCGACTCAGTTATAAGTTGGCTATTAGGCTCCCCTTTAAAAAGACTAAAGTGTGGGAATACTTATGTCGAACCTGAATGGGTTTTACCAGGTCAATTAGTCGAAAAATTTTCCCTTAATTGCTCTACTGAATTATTCCAAGAACTAGAGAATAATATCTACTATTCGCCTATAGATAAGGAGGTAGATTATTACAAGCGATGTTTAGAGTATCGAAGAAGGGGCATATTTTATTCTTATTGGGGAGAGATTCAATATTTCCTACTACCAAAATTAGATCCTACTAGAATATCTGATAAATCCAAGCAACTAATTTGTGTGTTACAGAGAAAGTTTGCTGGTTACACCTATAAAGACTTTTGTAGTGCTCTTGATCTAAGAAACTCAGGCGGAATGGTAACATCACCGTTACCATTAGGTAATGTATTATCTAATGCTGTATGGACAAAATTGATTTTAGCGCCAAACACAAGAACTAATAGAAGAGGTTGGCGACAAGCTGGAAATCAAGTCCTTCACGAATCGAGTGTTCATCAATTCGCTAGAAGTCTCGAAACAGCCGTTGTTAATGAGCCTAAAAGGTTTGCTCAATTGGCAGTATCATTGCCGACTGATATTGCGTCAGATTATATTGAATGGATTTATTATGGTTTATCCAATACTGACCAAAACAGAGTAAGTGAGCAATATAGAAGTGAATGGAAACTTTGCCCTATAGAACTTTTAGAGAGTGTTATAAATCACTTTGGATATAGTGGTTTTGAATATCAAGTGGTTAGGATCCTTGAACGACGAATCGCAGGAGAAGGCTGGTCAGATAATATAGTAGACCTTTTAATTACACTATCAAAAACGGCCATAGATCCCGAACCAGAAAAACTAAATGTAACTGTGAGCAATGAATCAAATGAAGTTGAGCTAGTACCAGTAAATACTCTAGCAACTAACGCTATTAATTGTTGTAGAGGTATAGCATACAGTGCGATAGGTAATCTTTTTTGGAAGAGTGAGCAAATAGCAAACCAGTTAATTGGCTCTCTTGATGATGCTATAAACGACCCTCATCCAGCTGTTAATTACTCCGCATCAGAGTTGCTATTGCCAATGTTTAACTACAATCGAAAGCTATCTCATCAAAAATTTATAACGCTTTGTAATAAAGATTTGAGAATGTCCTGTATTAGGGGGAATTATTATTTTTTCAATGATGGTTTTACAGAAAACAGCGATTTCGTCGAACAATATAAAAACTTAGTTTTACAGATGAAGACTTCGGACATTGATGAAATTAAAAAAGAAGCTGGTCGTCAAATCGCTGCCCGCTGGTTTTTTTATGATCTCTTTACTGATGAAATATCGGATATTCCTGAATGGAGTCAACCATTAAAAAGTGGGGCGGCAAGTGTTATTTCACAATTTTTAACCGAAGCTCGTTATAATTCAAATATAAAGAAGTTACTGCCTTTATATGAAACACTCACAAATGATGAAGATCAGAAAGTCTTAGAAAAAATCGGTCGAAGCGTTAGTAATAAAAATTACTGGACTAGAGTTAACTCCGACGAATTTTTTTCCATCTTAGCTAATTCTAAGGCTGCTCTATATAGCCTTTGGCATATATTTCATTACCTTGACGAAAACAAAATTAATCTTGTAGGGATCTCTAGTAGCTTACTCCAATTAGTTAAAAACATCGTTAATTCTGACATTGCAAATAAAAATTCTCGCACCATGAATATAAGAGATTCAGACTTAATTAAGGTGCTCCAGAGGTTATATGAAGAAGCCGCCGACGATGAAGATGATATCGCAATAAACCAATGCTTAGATATTTGGGATTATTTATTGAGCGCCCAAGTATATTCTGCGATTGACGCAACAAAGAAGCTTGATAATGGAATGTTAAATTAAAGCGGAAGTTATAGGAGTAAGCTTACTTAAGAAAACACTTAATATTTGATTAAATTATGAAACTACTTGGTTCCTAATAAATTAAGACCGAATAGTTTACTTCCATCAAGCTGGATCGTAGTTCGTACTAATTTATATGCAGGCACGATACTATGATCCAGTCATAGGTCGTTTCTACTCGAATGATCCGGTGGGATATACTGGTGCTAACCCAGTTATGTCATTTAATAGGTATATGTATGCGAACAATAATCCATACAAATATGTAGATCCAGATGGACGATTCATATTTACAGCAATTGCTGTGGCTGCCGTTGCATATGCGGCATATGATGGGTATCAAGATGGAGGAGCTACTGGCGCGTTAGCAGAAGCATCAGGTTATAATGATGCAGTTTCTTCATACAATAGTATTAAGAGTGGGGACTATAGCGGAGCTGCTATATCTGCTGCTGGAATTCTTTGTAAGGCTTGTAAAGGAGCTACCAGAGTTAGACATTACACTAGTAAGTCTGGAATGGGAGGGATTCAAGACAGTGGTGTAATTAAGGCCAGTGACCAAAATAGTGTATTCACAGTTAAAGCTAAAGGTAAGCCGGGTAGTGCTAGAGACGTAGAAAAACAACTAGGTATTAAAAAAGGCAAAGGAAATGCCTATGTCGAATTCGATGCAAGTCCCGATGAATTTACAACTATCAAAAATGCAAAAACTGGAGCGACAGAACGAATCTTTAAAGGTGATGTTAATTTGGAAGGTCGTAACGCTACATTTAAGAAAAATAGGTAAGCTAATGAGTGATAAAGTAGAAGTAAAGACAGATGAATTAAAAAGGGTTTTCTTGTTGATGGAAGAGATTCATGATTTATTTCATCAGGAAGATAATTATAAAGGCTCTGAGATAGTTGAAAAGTTTGCAAACGCTCATTATTCCGAAATCAGAGATATTTACTATGATGTTTTGTGGGATATGCTTCCAAATGATGTTCAAGAACAACTTGAAGATCGGTAATTGAAAGTATTTGTTTATTTGATCCAAAGCCCCGCAAGGGGTTTTATTTTTGGCTGCTTTTGAAGCCAAAGGGATTGAAAATTATCCTCTCAACTTGCCGACTAGAAGGATTACACTCGCGGGCTTTTGGTTGTTGTCAAAGAAGATGTTATTGTCTTTGCATTAAAGTATGAACAAAGGAAGTTATGAAAAATTTAATTGAGCTTAAGTTAGGTGACGATAATGAAATTGGATATGTATATTTGCCCGAACACCCTCGAAACACTGATTCTAAATGTGTAAATAAGACGGTGGATATTCGGGACTTGATTAACGATTATAAAGGCCCAGATCTACTTTTTGACTTCGATGAAAGTGATACTTTGATTGGTATTGAAATACTTGGATAGGTAAGTATTTATAATGTTGGAAGGCTTTTAAATATGACCCACTTTGCTGAAGCTGATTATTGGAAGGAGTGCGACTTCATCAAGTGGAGTAAAAGCATCTTTTCTAATTCAACCATATCTATAAGTGATGTTAGAGCGTTGTGTGAATTAGGGCTACCAGAATGGGCTGCCCCGAATATTAATTTTGATATGTATGACATACATAATGGTATATTGAAAATTGGTGAGGATAGAGACGATAGGGATATACTTTTAAACCTAAACTCACTGAATATATCTATATCAGACAATCAGCTCTTAGTTAACACTTCCCCTCACAAGTTGAGAGAATCATTAAAGTTATACGCCATCATGGTTGAAAAGGCTATAGCGAGTGATGAAGAAGCGTTTGTTGATAATCGTATTTCTCAGCAATTAGTGGACGAACTAAAAGATGAGTTGAAAAAACTTGATCCCGAATGCTTAAGTGGTAAATCTTTTTGGATTGACGAAATCAAACGATTGAAAAAACAAGCTTGTTAATATGAAGAACCACAGAATAATTGATTTGTTGGACATTCAACCATCGGAAATCATATCAGGTGATGAAGCGACTAAAATTGCTCAAAACTGGCTTGCAGCATTTTGCCCAACTAAGCGTTCGTTTAAGGGAATCAAAAGATTTAAAACTTATATGTGGGACCTAATGGATTGCGATTTAGAAAAAGAAGATGCATTTGTTGAGTACGATAGACTAGAAGCGCCAAAGTACATAATTATGGAAGACTGTTTTGGACAGGATAAAAAAGAAGTATATGTTGTTGTTAATAAGCCTAGTAACAACGATAAATTAAAAGATTTTCACGTTTATCCTAAAAACTTAGCATGGTCGATGGCATTTACTCATGAAGATGGGTGGATTGGACCTAAGCTAGCTAAACATAAGGATTTCGATAAACTAAACACGAAAAACAAAAGAGCAATTGAAGCTATAATTCGTGTCTATGATTAAGAATTATAAAGCAGCATTCATTATTCCTTCTGGTGCCGCAAAAGAGTTGACAGATATTGGCTGGGTTTTTGATACAGACTGTTTTGTAACCGAATCAATCGTTTCAAAATTGTTGTTTTTGTTTCCGTTTTTAAAAGTAGATCAGAGAGAAAAGTCAATTTACAGAAGTGAAGAGCTTATTATTGATGTTTTAACTGAGAATGGAAATATAGAACAGATTTACATCCGGGATTACTCTCCTAATAAAAGGTTTATTTCTCAACTTTCAAGCGAAGTCGATGATTTTGATGGTGGAGAGCTATTCATTCCATAACTAGGTTGTTATCGGTATTAAATAATCAGAATCAACTAAAGGATTCATGCAGTGGGAATTGGTAGACGAAAGTTTTTAAAGTTATTTGGTGCTGTCATCGCGACTGCCGCAACTAATCCACTTCAAGCTGTAATCATCAACGATGATTTATATATCAACAGAACACTCGGTCTTGCTTATAAAAAGCCTTTAGGCTGGCACTTTTTATCACTAGGATCTTTTGCTGACATTAAAGAAAAGCAACAATTATTGGACAGTGATACAACTGAAATGTTGAAAACTGGTGATGATCCCATTGCGATTATAAGTCAGTATCCTGAGTCGTCAGGAATTACATTTTCACCCTCAATTATAATATATGTTGAAAACTTTGAGCTGTTAGAAGGCGAAAATTTGCAGCAGCTTGTATATACACTTTCTGAAACTTACTCAAAAGCTTTAGTGGATTACCAATTTATAGAATCTCCAAAAGCTATTTTGGTATCTGCCTGTGAAGCGGCAGAGTACGTCTCGACTTTTATTCATCAACAGGAAGGCAAAGAAGCGTTATGTCGGCATAGGTCAATTGTTATTGTTCGTGATAGTCAAATGTATACTGTAAATGTATTTGATTACCCGGAGTTAGGTCGAACAATTGATGAAGAGTATCTTGAATTCAAAGACGCTTTTAAATTGGTTTAAGTTAATCGGTTTTCTTATTTCGCTTCACAAGGGGCTTTATTTTTGGCTGCTTTTGAAGCCTTGTCGTTTTACTAATATCAATGCGGAAGTAATCGCGAGATTACTTTACTTCGTCTGTATAAGTGATTTAAAATTTCTAACGGCCTCTATTTTAGTTTTTGATTTAACATCAAAGTGTTATGTGTTATTTTTTTTCATTGTTTTTCGATATTTTGGATATTACTTTTGATTATTGCACTTGTAAATGTTGACCTCAAGGTAGCTAAAAATATTATAAATAAAATAACAGATATTAAATATATGCATTGTTCATTATGGCGGCTAAATGATTGTAATAATGATGAACGAGGAAAAAGATCAAGATTGATTCAGCTTGAAAAGTTATTGATTAACCCTAAAAATGAATTACTTGTCATTTCTTCTATGATGTTTATAGAAGAAGTCGAGTTTGTTCGATCCAAAGGAGGATTTATTTGGCATATTCAAGGAGCTGTATCACATATTCCAATAGATGAAAGAGATATGTTAGTCACCTCTAGATTCTTTTCTCATAAAGCTTTTATTCCAATAGAGGAAGCACTTCATGAGTGTCGATTGAAGAATAACTCCTTTAACCCACCACCCGAACCTAGTGTTCGTTGGCTAGAGTAGCTTTTAGCATTAGTAATTGTTAGTGGCAATATTATCTTGGTTGGCATTGAAGACCTTAGTCTATAAATTTTTGCATATACATTATTATGGACACTCGGGCATCTAATAATGAAGTTAGATATAAAAATTGAGTAAAAAATAGTGAGCTTAGCTAAAACGATTAAATATAAAATACCTTTAATTTTTAATCGAAATGAAATTTTCACTATCTGGAATTTCTGCCAATGAGACTCCTGATGCTTTTATACATTTTATACCTGGGGAACAACACAGGCAGAAATCATTAGCAATGATATCTTCTGGTTTTACCTGCTTTAACTGAGCAGGAATGTCACAATTAACAATTTCTTTTTGAAAATACTTGATCAAAAATTTAAACACTAACTTTCCTTTATTGTTGTCTGTTAAGCAGAGAAATATCCTAGATTTAAACTTGACGCAATATTGCGCACTCAAGAGTGCGCAATATTGTAAATTCATGCACATAAGGCCTTTAAGCTATTCTTGTTTTAATAAAATCTCTGTATGGTGCGCAAAACTCAAGCTTTTCATAATATAACTGTAAGTATGAGTCTAGCTAATACTAAGATCAAAGGGCAGTACGACACCCATATTTATACCTAATATGATTAACTATTAGTTCAAGGATACTTAAAAACCCTTAATGCCTTGATATTATTGATCCTTAAGATAGTTTCCATTTTTTCAAATCTTGCTTATAGCTAGGTGTTAACCCTTTATCTTCTAGCCAATGGCTCCAGTCATTCAAAGCAGCTCTACAATTGGGCATAGCAAGAGTTTGTATATAAGCTTGATTGAGCTTGTTTAGCGTATGATTGAGTAAGAATTCACCCACCATGTAATCAATACCTAACTCCATCCAAAATGAACGAGCAAACTTTCTTAAGTCATGACCTGACCATTGCTTCTTTGCCATAGCAGAAATAATACAAGACCCTTGGTTAGCCGACATAGCCTTTCGTTTATTACTCTTTTGTGGAAAGAGATAGATGGATTTAGCTCCTGCCATTTGATGTTTTTTATAATATTTTAACCATGTAATAGCCAGATCCGTTAAAGGTAATAAGTGAGCTTGCTTAGTTTTTGTATCTTGTGCTGGAATACGCCATAACTTTTGTTCAAAGTCGAACGCTTTCCACTTAGTATTTATCGTTTCACCTATACGTGTACCGTGCAAAATTAATAATACAAACAAGAGTTGATGTTCAACACTCTGCTTGTTTAGGCCTTTAATAGTATTTAATAACAAGCTTTGAGTAAGCCGTGTCGCTTTGATCTTTGGCCGTTGATTAGTAAACTCCGCTAAAGTACATTTAGGGAGCGGATTGTATTTAATCAACTGAACTTGCATCGCTCTTTTAATGGCCGCATTCAATACAGATAAAATGTTATCAACCGTTGAAAGTGCTAGCTTGGCCTGTAAGGGCTGAAATAGCACTTCATCAATTAACGTTAAGCTT
>Ga0105355_10002386_pt1 | contig 16940 bp, 12 predicted proteins | sample GOMGulsemesocosm_2_FD_83508 | JGI IMG/M metagenome (GOLD analysis project Ga0105355, IMG submission 83508) | Methane-oxidizing microbial communities from mesocosms in the Gulf of Mexico - GOM9C Gulf of Mexico | ecosystem: Environmental > Aquatic > Marine > Cold seeps | place: Gulf of Mexico... | reverse complement strand
CGTTTTTTCAACGTTATCTGTAGATTTATTGTCTCGATAATACCGATAAGCTGAAGTATATGAGGGACCCATACCATCACCTATCATTACAATGATATTCTTAGGAGTTATTCTAAGAGTTTCAATGGTCGCTGTAGGCGTTACTGCGTTAACACCACAACTCGTTAAAATTAATAGGGCTAAAATTGTTTTTTTCATGTTCGACTCTACATTACTGATTATTGGATGCTGATTATTAAGTGATGAATAAGGAATAAGCGGGATTTGACTAATGAATTAATCTGAGGTTGTCATCTTTTTCTTCATTTTCATATTTTTGGCTGTTGGTAAAGAAAATTCGTTAAATTCCGCAATTTTTCCATTTTCAATGACAAATTGACTGATCAATTGAAACTTAACCGTTCTGTCTGTAGTAACAACAACATCTTTACGTTCCATTAGCACAACATTACCCATAACACTTAAACGTAGAATATCGCTATCAATGCTTTTGACACCACTAAGCATCATGGCCCAGCTTTTGGCAAAATTGTCTTTACCTTCTATATTTCCCATTAAGCTTTTATGTTTAAGGTCTTTAGCTAAATTAACGATTATTTTGTCTACGTTAACCGTTGCAAATGAGGTGATAAAATCTCTAGCTATCTTTTCGTTAGACTGTTCAATAGCGGCTAAAGATTTCACTTTATTAGGTTGGTGAGCATTTGCTTGCGCAACATGAGTGAATGTTAGTAATGCGCCAATAATTAGGCTAAAAGTGTTTTTTTGTAGAAATTTAATCGATAAGTTCATAAGTTTAATTCTCTGTCGGTTGATTTTTGATGACAGATTGAAGATAAACTTTGTAAAACCGTTTTTATAATAAACTAAGATATTCGGCTTTTTTTACAAGATTACTCGCACATTTAAATTTTTTCGGTAAAACCAGAGTAATACTATACGGGTTGTAGGGTTAAAATATAATAAAGTGGTCAAGGCAGAACGCGTCTTTCGTCTTCGTTCTATTGCTAGGAAATAGAAATGTTTAACCTTTTAGTAATATATAAATCCTCATCTCACTAAAAGGTTTAACTTTTGATAGTTATGTGACCGAAACTTTGCGTAAATTAAAACTAAATGAAGTGCCAATGCCCAAATCACTTTTAACGCGAATATCACTCTGTAACAACTCCAACAACTTTTTGGTGATCGCTAACCCTAAACCATTATGTTTACCGTCTTTTTGAGTGGCATTACTAGCTCGATATCTGGCATCAAAGATATAAGCTATTTCTTCTGATTTAATGCCTGTTCCGTTATCTTTGATCAGGACTTGGCATTGATTTTCGTTGACTTCATCTACTTGTAAAATAATTTCACCTTGAGGGGCTGTGTGCCTTAGTGCATTTTCAATCAAATTACTTAAAACCCGTTCCAATTTACCGATATCACTATAAACTTGAACATCACAATAAGGAGGGTTTATTGATATTTTGATATGTTTCTGTTGAGCCGTTAAGCTAAATTTGGCCATAACATCATATAAAATCTCTCCTAAGTTAAATGTTTCTAAATTAAGTGATACTTGCCCCCCATCAAGATGTGCGAGTTCAAAAATTTGATCAATAAGGCTTTTCAGTTGACGAGCATTTTTTAAGGCGGTATCAATAAAGCTCTGTCTTTCATCAGAGCTCAGTTCATCACCTTTTAACGCAATGGTTTCAACATAGCCCTGCAATGACGCTAGCGGTGTCCTTAAGTCATGGGAAATATCAGCTAATAGTTCACGTCTATGAACATCTGTTTGTTTTAGTTGAACGAATTGGTGATTAATTTGCCCGACCATTTGCTGAAAAACACTGCCCAATTGATGTACTTCGTTTTGGCTATCATCTTTCCATTTCTTTAAAGTTACTTTTGATTGGTCAAATTCGGCCTTCTTAATCGCTCGCATGTCTTTGATCAAATGGCGCAACGGATCGGTAAAGTATTTAAACAATATCATCATAACGATAAACAAAAATACAATGGCGGAAGCTGCTAGGACAAATGAAAATTCAGCCTTTTTATCTGATTGAATTCTTGCATACGCTGAATCATATTTTTCACCGGCAACAATGACATAGAGATAGCCTTGTAAATTGGTGTCATTGAACACTGGCGCTGCGGAAAATATTTTTTTGCGTGTTATATGACGCGGATCATCACCATAAATTGGCAATGATGCCTGGTTTTGTGTCAATTGAATAATGGGCACTAAATCGATAACTTCTCTTTTAACCAATGATGCGTCTGCTGAATAGGTTAAAATTTTTCCGTGAGGATCAACGAAATAAAATTCAAATGCGGGCCCTAATATCATTAGGGTATGGAAAAGATTTTTCAGTGCTTCATGATCATATAAGCCACTTTGCAGTAGCGGATTATCATGGGCTAAATTGGCCGCCAATGATAAATGCAAGTTTTGTTCAGACTCAAACCGTGTGGTTTGCTCTAATTGTTGTGACCAAATATAAAAAACACTGGCAATAGCAATAAAAACTAAGAATAAAGACATTGAAAGTCTTTGATAAAGCGAAAGTTTCATCCGTTGACTCCTTGACGATTAAATTTATAACCCACTCCCCAAACCGTTTGCACTATTTCAGGCTTAGTTGGATCTTTTTCAAGTTTGTTACGTAAACGATTAATATGAGAGTTTACCGTATGCTCATAACCACTATGATGATAACCCCAAACAGAGCTTAGTAATTGCTCTCTTGAAAAGACTTGCTCTGGGTGTGAAGCGAAATAAAGTAACAAGTCGAATTCAGTAGAAGTTAAGTCTAAGCACTTCCCATCGAGTAACACTTTATGCTGAATATTGTCAATTTGCAGCTTGCCCAAGGTTAACGTTTTTGAAGGTTCACTTTTATGCTGCATATCGGAAAGTAAATGTGCTCTTCTAATTTGACTTCTTACCCTTGCTTGTAGTTCTCGAACACTAAAAGGCTTTGTCATATAGTCATCGGCACCTAACTCCAACCCAACGACTCTATCGGTTTCAGATGTACGAGATGTCAGCATTAATATTGCTTGCCCCGGCTTTTTTTCTCTTACCTGACGACAGACATCTAAACCAGATATTCCTGGTAGCATGACATCTAAAATAATCAAAGCGTAGTTGTTTGTTAATGCCATTTGTAACGCGCGTTCCCCCGTCAAACTATGGTCGACATACAACGAAAGTTCACGCATATGCACACTAATCAAATCAGCTATATCTTGTTCATCTTCGACTATTAAAACCTTATCGTTCATATATTTCCTTGCAATTGGATCTAGGCCGATGTTTATTTTTGTAAAACCATTAGCTATGAAGTTTAAATCTATGCTTTTACAAAGCATTTGTCGAGCTACATTAAATCACCTCGACAAACCAACTAGATATAAGCTTTTAACCTGTGTTTTTGCAAACATTTATCGAGCTTAGCTTCGCTCTTGTCGACCTACTCAATACCACAACATCCATATAAACGATAAGATCGTTATTCAACTCGGGTGATCATTACCATTAAAGTAGGATTATCAAAGCGATGTGCTTGCGTTAAAGCCGATTGTGTTAGACCGTCATCTTGACTAACTACGCCTGGATGCATGGCAACAAAATCAACATCATCACGCATTTCGTTAAACCCTTCTCCGCCACCAGCAGGTCCTGGAATTGTCATCATTGACTCACTGTTATTTTCTGTACCCGCGTCATAAGAACTTGTTTGTATTGAAATACTTTCACCAACAATCAAGTCACTTATTTCCATCGCATTAATCCCTGTAAATGCATCATTAGTATTCACTAACATCGTCGCTAGCGATAACATCATTGGCATATTATCAGTAATGCTCAACGTAATAGTTTCTTGCATACCAGAAGCCAATATACCCGCTCCACCTTGTGCTGCTATAGCGATAGCATCTGCCAATACTGCCGTATTATCGCCGCTTTCTGCCAACATCTCTAAACTACTACTTGCACTTTGACCTAATTGCCATAATTGTCCTTCATTGTGCAATACAACAGCAATTGGAGACATAGGTTGAGCATGAGTTAAGTTGGTTACAATTACCTCATAGGTATAAACAACGGGAGTTGGCGGTGGTGGTTCGATTACCACCATTTCGTCATCATCATTATGATTACAGCCAGCTAAAGCAACTAAGCTAACGAGTGTAATACTCGTCAATAGTTTTTTAAATTTTGAATTGAAAGTCATGCTAACCTCCTACATTACTGTAACGGTAATACGCGCCACTGGATTCAACCAACGATGAACGGCATTATTTAAATCACTTTTGCCACTGGTCATATCGTCATCGCCTATATTGCCACGATGAACATGTACCGTTGAGTTTTCTTCAACAACTGTAAGTCCCATTCCACCGGTGCCACCATTACCACCTGGCTCAACTGGAATACCTAATACACCTGGTGCACCACCACCATTAATAATCTCATTATTTGCTTCGGTGCCTGCATCATAAGCGTTAACAGTAAATGTATATGTGCCCGCATCTGTTGGTATTTGCCAACCGTTTAAACCAACAAAACCGTCGTTAGTTGGTAAAAGCATAGCGACTAGTGATAAATGGTCATTGCCGTCAGCAGTATCAAGCATTGCTGTAGTAGACATTCCAGGCGCTAATAAGCCAGCAGCTGGGTTTTCTATAATATCGGCACTGCCATTGGTTAACATCGCTGATAAACCAGAAATATCCCCGCCTTCAGCCATCATTTGCAATTCTGCTGAAGCAGGTTGACCTAATTGATATAAAGACATATCGGCATTATGAGCAGCAACTAAAAATGGCGTATAGTAAATACCTTGTGCAAGGTTAGTAACTGAAACTTCAACTTGCTGGGCGTTAATTGCCATGCTGCTTGTTGCTAGCGCTAAGGCGGTTATTATTGGCGTAAATTTCATGATTTTTCCTTGTTAACTGATTTATACCAATTACATTAATTTCTTGTTCAGTTTCAACGGCTCTAAACCATTGTTGAGTTTCAAACAATAAATTAATTCAATTGATTGTGACCTTTTCAGTATGCAAAGAAAAATTCTCAGAAGACTCACGAAGTTATCACAAAATCATCACAATTTAGTTTTTGCCGTGTGATAAGTGCGATTTTATTAAGAAGGCCGTTTAGATTCCGGCTGAAAACACTACCGGAATGACGTTTTATAGTTATATGTGAACTAGTTGCATAGGTATTTTTGAACTAGCTATATAGTTACTTGTGCACTAGTTTTATAGTTATATGTGCAGCAAGAATGCAATGAGATAAATTTATAACGTCGCCATCCTCTAAGTGGCTTAAGCAAGAAGCCCAATACAAATAAATAAAATCACGATTAAGGATGGGACATTAATGAAAGTGTCAGGCTAATTTTTGTTTATGAAGAATTAAGAAAGTTAGCTTTGCTTTTTAACTTCTACTACTTAGCCTAAATATGTGATCAAAATTACGCTGAGATTCTAAATTTTAGCAAGTAATATTGAATAAACAATTGTGCTAATGGGTATCAATTTTTTAGTTTATTTATCTGGTGAAATTAATGCATCCACGCCTTTAGATACGCCATAAACATCTTGTGGTTCAAACCCTAAAGTGACATGAAAATCTTTGTTGGGTAGCATGAACTTTTGACGATAAAATTTAGCATCGGATGATTGCGCAACCACGAAAAAAGTGGTTTTCTTTTCTTTGCTCGCTTTACCCAAGCCCAATAAACTCACATTTATGTACTGATCTACTTTTAATAATTGAGCAGAACGTAAGCTATCAATACTTTGATATTCATAAGGATTGATTAACGTTAAATGAAATTGTTGATGATCCCTACTTGCTTGATTTTGTCTATATTTAACAAACTCACCTTTTAATTCACTTTTTAACTCTTTCAAAAAAGGTGATAAATCAGCTTTGCTTACCGCAGCGCCAATATAGACTAAACCACTATTATCTTTAAGTTCTTTTATTTGAATTCGAATATTCTTTAAAGATTTAGCCGTTTGACCTGCTAGCATTTTTTTCAATTTTTCCGTTCTACTTTTTACACTGTTATTTTTAATATCATTTTCGCTAGCACTTTTACCTTGTTCAGAACTGTTAGCCGAGTCTATTACGCTAATTGAATAAATGAAGGTTAACAAAGTACTCATCAATAAAAATTTAAAGGTGTTATTCATTCCTGTGCCCGCCTCAATATATTTTGCTCTAATTTCATTAGTTTAGAATTCAATTCCATGACTTGCTAATAAAGCAACTAAATCATCTTCAGTTAATACTTCAACACCTAAATCTTGCGCTTTAGTTAATTTTGAACCTGCTTTTTCACCCGCCACTAAAAAGTGAGTATTTTTCGAAACACTGCCTGCAACCTTAGCCCCTAAAGAAACTAACTCAGCTTTTGCTTCATTTCTGCCCATTTGATTTAATGTGCCCGTTAGGACAAAAATATTTCCTGCCAGAGGCTGCTGCTCTGCAGTTTTTATGTCTATTTCAGGCCAAGACATTATATTGGCTAAACCTTCTACAACCTCAACATTGTGACTATGTTTAAAGAAGTTAACTATATTTTTAGCAACAATAATCCCAACATCACTAACGCCTTGTAATGTTTCATCATCTGCTTGTTGGATTTTTTCTAGAGTCAAAAAGTGGCTCGCCAAATTAGCTGCTGTCGTTTCCCCTACTTCACGAATTCCTAACGCATAAATAAATTTAGCTAATGTGGTAGTTTTTGCCTTTTCTAAAGACTCAACCAAATTCTTTGCCGACTTTTGCCCCATTCGTTCCATGGTGCTAATGTCTATTTCTGTTAACTTAAATAAGTCTGCAGGTGTTAGGATCAAGTTTTCATCGACGAGTTGCTCAACTAACTTATCACCTAAACCATCTATATCATGGGCTTTTCTTGACGAAAAATGTTTGATGGCCTCTTTGCGTTGTGCGCCACAGTACAGACCACCAGTACAGCGCAATACAGCTTCACCTTCAGCTTTTAAAACTACAGAGTTGCACACAGGACAAGCGCTTGGAAAAACAATATCAGTAGCATTCTCTGGTCGACGTTCATTGACGACACTTACAATTTGCGGGATCACGTCACCCGCACGACGAATAATAACAGTATCACCAATTTTAATTGCTAGTCGGTCTATTTCATCCTGATTGTGTAGAGTAGCATTGCTGACTGTAACGCCGCCTACAAAAACCGGTCTTAGGCGAGCGACGGGTGTTATAGCGCCAGTTCTTCCAACTTGAAATTCTACATCTTCTAATATAGTGAGTTCTTCTTGGGCTGGAAATTTGTACGCCATTGCCCATCTTGGTGCTCTTGCAACAAAACCTAACCTTTGTTGTAATTTGATATCATCAACTTTTAAAACCGTACCATCAATTTCATAACTGAGTGCTGAACGACTATTTAGTATACCCTGATAAAACTCGTCACAACCGTCGGTGTTTTCAAGCAATTGTACTTCTGGGCACATGGGTAAACCTAACTCTTTTAGCTGGCATAACCTTTGATAATGAGAGTTTGATAACCAGTTATCCTTTTCTAAGATACTTGCTTGGTAGCTGTCATTAGTTGACTTTAAGTCACCGACAAAACCAATACCATAGGCATAAAAAGCAAGGTTTCGTTTGGCTGTAACTTTAGAGTCTAGTTGACGTAGGCTTCCTGCTGCTGCATTGCGCGGGTTAGCAAAGCTTTTTTCACCTTTACGTTTAGCTGCCTCATTAAGTTGCTCGAAACTCGCTTTTGGCATAAAAACCTCACCGCGAACCTCTAAAACCTCAGGATAATTTTCGCCACGCAGACGCAATGGAATAGACTTTATTGTACGGACATTCTCAGTAATATTTTCACCGGTACTACCATCCCCTCTAGTGGCCGCTTGCACTAAAACACCACGTTCATAACGTAAGCTTACAGCCAAGCCATCGAGCTTTGGTTCAGCACAAATTTTAAAATTTTCTACGCTCGGTAACCTATCGTGTAAGCGTTTAACGAAAGCCTGCCACTCTTGTGCGGAAAAGACATTATCTAAAGATAACATCGCTACTTGATGCTCAACTTGACTAAATGATTTTAACGCCGTACCACCGACTTTTTGACTGGGGGAGTCAAGTGTTTTTAACTCTGGCTGCTCGGTTTCAATTTTAATTAGCTCTTGCATCAAACGATCGTATTCGGCATCAGGAACACTAGGTTCGTCAAGCACATAATATTGATGGTTATATAGATTTATTTGCTTTTGTATTTCGGTTACGCGAAGCGCTAATGATGGTTGTGGCATAATATTTTACTTTAGTGGCAGTTATTTAACGGTTATAGTTTGATAGATACTATTTAGTGGTGTTTAAAAAACCCCATACTGAGGCTGTTTTGTTTATACATCAATGAAAATCAAAGGTAATTTCAAGATTTATTAACTAGACATCACTCTATTTTTTCGCTCGAAATCTCTGATTTTACCAATATAATGTTGCTCTGTTTGCTTGGTCATCATACTGCGTTTATCATCAAGTAATTGCCCTTGAAACTCTTGCGCTAATTGCTTAGCTGCACTTAACATTTGATTAAACACTTCAAAGGGATCACCAGCATTAGGTAAAGTCATAAATAAGCTAACCCCTTGTGTAGAGAACGTTTCCATTGCGTCCAAATCAAAGGTTCCGGGGTTCATCATATTAGCCAAACTAAAGGTTACTTTACCGTTGCCAGCATTGTCTTGATGACGGTGGAATATATTCATCTCGCCATACTTCATGCCAAGCGTTAATAAACTCGGCAAAAGTGCAGCGCCTGAAATCACTTGATTTTCAGCCATAACAACCGATAAAACAATAACTTCAGGGTCAATATTCATTTTTTTAACTTCGACTTCTTCTTCAACAGCATTAAATTCAGGTAAGCTTTGTTCTTGTCTTTGGTTTGAAGACTCTTCAGGCGGGTCAATATCGAAATCTTCAAAGGTTAATTCATCACCAAAATTAATTTCCATTTGGTTACGTTTTAACTCGGACTTTGTCGGTTTAACCTTTTGAGTTGCTGGTTTTTTAACAACAATAATTTCTGGTTTTGGTCGAGTAACTGGCGTCTCATATAATGACAGTTCTTCAGGTTCTTGACTTTCGGCTTTGAAACTTTCAACTACTGTTTGTTCATCTTGGCCGTCTTCTTGTACAAGAGGACTAATATTCTCAGCATCGTTTATCTCTAGTTGATTAATATCATCTAGCTTTAAATCCGAATCTATTGCTGGGCTATAATCTTCGTCTTTTATATAAGACTGATTTTGGCTAAGCTCATTTCGCTGATCAGAAGAAAGTTCGTCAGACTCAGTTGACGAATATGAATCATCAATATTGCCATTCTCATCTAATTCTTTTTTAATTCTTTTTTTGCTTACGCCATCTTGGTCAAAACCTGAATGGTCAAATCCTCTCACAACAGGTTCATTAACGTCCTTTGCCGTTTTTAATTTATATGGGTTTTTATTTTTTCTTATTGTCCATAATCCATGAACGAAAATAGCACCAATCACTACTGCACTTAAAATGATCAATACGTTTCTAAAATTACCTTCCATCACCTAACCTATATTAATTACTATTGCTATCCATTCATTGTCCTATAAAGGCCTAATAAAGACTTATTAAATGAATGGTTTTGCCAATGCCAACAAATAGTGCCATTGGTTTACATGCTTAAAATCCCTTGTTCATCTTCAAACTACGTCCTGTAGCATTTATTTATATCGTTAATCATAATATTCTACAATTATGCAAGCAAGTACCTTATCAATAATTTGTCGAAGAATTTTCTATTTAAAATTTTACGATATTTCAGCCATCGCTATTGCTTCATCAATATCTACGGCTACCATCTTAGAAACCCCAGGTTCAAACATGGTAACACCGGTTAAAGTTCGTGCCATTTCCATCGCTATTTTATTATGACTAATATAAATGAATTGCACACTTTGTGACATCTCACTGACGAGATTACAAAATCGTTCGACATTGGCATCATCTAGTGGAGCATCTACTTCATCAAGCATACAAAATGGCGCAGGGTTTAATTTAAAAATAGCAAAAACTAAAGATAAAGCCGTTAACGCTTTTTCCCCTCCTGAAAGCAAATGTATAGTACTATTTTTTTTGCCTGGAGGTCTTGCCATAATGGTCACCCCTGTATTAAGCAAATCGCTGTCCGTTAAATCAAGGTATGCGCTGCCACCACCGAATACTTTAGGGAATAACTCCTTTAAACCACTGTTTACCTTATCAAAAGTGGTTTTGAATTTATCACGACTTTCTTTATCAATTTTATTTATCGCTGCTTCCAGTGTCGAAATTGCCTGATTCAAATCATTGTCTTGCTGATCTAAATACGTTTTACGCTCAAATTGACTCTCATACTCGTCAATAGCGGCTAGATTAATCGCACCAAGTAGGCTGATATCTTTAGTTAATCTAGCAATATGCGCTTGCCATATCCCCTCTTTGGCATTTTGTGGCATTTGTTCAAGCACATCTTCTAAAGTTTGCTGCAACTCTGCTATTTGCTCTAACGCAGTTTCAGCTCTAAGTCGGTAACTTTCACCTTCAAGTTGAGAGCGGGATATTTTGTCTTTAAAATGATTTATTCGATTGGTTGCTTTAAGTTTCTCTTCTTCAAATCTTGCTGCTTTTTCGACACTTGAAACGAGTTCAAGCTGCAGCTTTTGAAGTTGCTGGTCAAGCTCTGACATTTGATTTAACCAAAGCTGCAAACGATTTTCATTGTCTTGTTGAGGGTTTACATTACCCTCGATCTGTTGCTGTTGGATCGCTTGATTATTAATCAGCACTGCTATTTCAGTTTGTAGACGCTCAATTGTTTTTGTACAATGTAAGTGCTGGCTTTTTACTTGTTCAACTGCAATTGCTTTCTCGTGACGTTGGTTATTCAGTTGTTGGCTTTGCAATTGCTTATTTTCAATACTATTTTGTAGTTGCTCCATGGTTACCGTTAAATCTATTAAATGAGATTCATCTGGTGCGCTGGTCATTAGCTGTTTTTCTTTTTTTGTTAAACTCTGTAAGTGTTTATTTTGTTCCGTAAGTCGTTGTTCAACCTCTTGCTGTTCTACTAAATTTTTGGCTTTTTGGCTTTGTTGATGTTTGAACTCTTGCTGGAGCAACAAAAGGTTTTGCTGATCTTCTAGATGGCTTTTTCGATCTGCATTTACCCCCTCATAAAGTTCTTTTTGTTCGACTATTGCGGCATCAATTTGCTCCGACAGAGTAACATTATGAAGTTGCCCTCGCGTTAATTCCTCTCTCGCCAGACAAATTTCTTCTTCTATAATATCAATATCGTTTAATTGCTGTAATGGTCTGCTGTTGGTACGACCGTCTTTTTTATCTTTCTTACTATCGGTCTTGCTATCGCTGTTACTCTCGGTATTGCTGAATGATATATCACCTTTTATTAGATAGTTTTCAGCCAACCAAGTGCCATCTTTACAAATAACAGAGTGCCCTTTTGGTAACGAAGGTAACACTTGTCGTGCTTTTTCATAATTTGGTGCAAGGTGAATAGTATTTAATCTTGATATAAATGCATTTTCACCAATAATCATTTCAGCTAAGGTGCCAACAAGGGCATCTTCAGTATTTGTCTGGTTTTTAACCAAGCAAATCGTTTCTATTAATAACTCTTTCGGAAAACTATCGACCAATTGAGCGCGAAGTAAGTGTGTTAACACCTGTTCTACAGCATTCTCCCATCCAGGTTTTACTTTGATATTTTCAAAAAACTGCCCTTGTTGCTCGATAGCCAATTCTTGTAAATAACGTTTTTGCTCGATAATCCAATCAGGGTTAATTGCTATAGATGATTTTTTTTGTTGTAAACTAATGTCTAAAGCCTGAAGTAAACCTTGCAATTTTGCTTGATGTTGCTGCTCATTCATCTGCTTATTTTGCAGTGCTTTAATGTTTTTCAATAATCTATCATTTTGCTTTTCTGAAGACTCAATACGCAAAGAAAATTGCTTTATTAACGACTGTTTTTTCTCTATCAAGCTTAGAGAAAGCATATTTGGCAAATTTTTGTCTGACGTCACAAGTTTTGTCATGGCAACTTGGCTTTGTTCTACGATCACTTTTTGATGAATTATCTGATTTTCAATTAAAGCCTTATCTGTTAAAAACTGACTGTTGACTTCATTGATCTTTTGCCAGTTTGATTGCAGCGCTAGATATTTTTTCTGTTCATCATTTAAACGACTTTGTTCTGTTGTCAACGATTGCTCTATTTGCGCCAAAATAGGTGTGTTTATTGTTAATATTTCTGCAATTGATATCAGCTGCTGTTGCTCAGTCAATAGCACTTTTTGGGCATCAAGTAATTGCTGCTTTAATTTGCCTTTATCCCGTTCAACATTTGCCTGTTCTTGCAAGTCGTGTTTTATTTTTTGTTCCAAGCGGGTTATATCATTACTCAAATCTAACTTTTGTGTTTGAAAGTTAGAAACCTTTTTATTTCCTTGTTCGAGTAATTGTTTAGATTGAAACAAGTCAACATCTAACTTATTAAATTTAAAAGTTAAGTCTTCTATTGCTTGCTGGCTTTTTTTGACTTTTTGGAAATACTGTTGGCATTGCAGATCAAAAGTTTGCCATTTTAAGGCCGCTAACTCTGCTTTGTATTTACGTTCACTTGCCTTTAAGGTTTTAAATCGTTTGGCCGCTTGCGCTTGTTGATGAAGCTTATCTATTTGCAAATTAAGCTCCGAGCGAATATCCGACAAGCGCACTAAGTTCTCACGGGTATGACGAATTCTAGTTTCAGTTTCGCGACGACGCTCTTTATATTTAGAAATTCCAGCGGCTTCTTCTATGAAAATACGCAAATCTTGTGGTTTAGATTCTATCAGTCGAGATATCGTGCCTTGTTCAATTATCGCATAACTTTTGGGGCCTAATCCTGTGCCTAGAAAAATATCGGTAATGTCACGACGTCGACATTTTGAACCATTTAAATAATATGTGTTTACACTGTCTCTGTTAACCAAACGGCGAATAGAAATTTCATTTCGATCTGCCATACTGCCAGTAAAATGATCATCGATTATTGCGTTGCTTTGTTGTTGATATTTAAGGTTGGAGTTTTTACTTTTTTGGCTTAATACTTTGCTTTTTTCGAACACTAACTCAACACTTGCCTGGCCTATAGGTTTTCGACTAGTAGAACCGTTGAAAATAACATCTGTCATTGAATCGCCACGTAAGTTTTTGGCAGAACTCTCTCCCAAAACCCAACGTACTGCGTCTATTATATTCGATTTTCCACAACCATTAGGACCGACAATGGCAGTCATCTGATGCTCGAAAGGAACTTTTGTGCTATCGACAAAAGATTTAAAACCAACTAATTTTATATGCTTAAGACGCATTCAACCAAAAAACCTGCTATTTGTGTTATTAAAACCATAAAACTTTAACAGAATTCAAGATGATTTGTAACATATAGAGGCTGTTATTGAGCTAAATAACACTTATAATCTAGTTATAATAACAGTACGTTAGGCTAAAAAAACAACGATGACAGATTCACAATTAACGCCAACTTCAATTAGTGGTGCAGGTTATTTTTTTAAAGGCTTTGAACTTATTCGAATGAAAGGTATTCGACGTTTTGTATTCATTCCGTTATCGATTAATTTAATTTTATTTAGCATTGCTTTTTATTATATGTTTCAACAACTTGATTTTTACATGTCAATTTTCGAACAATGGCTACCTGAGTGGTTAACTTGGTTGAGCACTGTTTTATGGCCTTTAGCACTGTTAACCGTTTTAGTTATTTTTTCTTTTATTTTTAGTACCATAGCAAATTGGTTAGCGGCGCCATTCAACGGGTTACTATCAGAAAAGATTGAACTCATGCTAAGTGGAAAGTCAACTACCAGTGGTAGTTTGTTAGATGCATTTAAAGATATACCACGAACATTGGCCAGAGAATGGACAAAGTTATCATATTACTTACCACGAGCGGTTGGTTTTTTTCTGTTAATGTGGATTTTACCCATCATCGGACAAATTATTTGGTTCTTATTTATTTCTTGGATGATGGCGATTCAATATATAGATTATCCATTTGATAATCATAAAATACCTTTCAACAAGATGAAGTCATCTTTAAAACAAAGCCAAGGATTGAGTTATAGTTTTGGCTCAATAGTTGCCGTATTTTCTATGATCCCCGTAGTAAACCTTATTGTCATGCCTGTTGCTATTTGCGGTGCTACAGCAATTTGGGTCGAAAATTTTCGCACTGAACACATACCCGAATAACTATAGCCAAATAACTGTAGCGGAATAAGTGAGTTGATTTCACTTTTATTTCTCGTCTATTTTTTGTAGAACTTTTATCGGTATAGCCCCTTGACAAAAAATTGATTTAGAACAAATACTAAAGTTTACTATTAGTGCACTATAATAGAGTTAAAGATTGGTATTAGTTTTCACTAAGTGGGGATAACATGGAAAAACATAAAAAAATACTTGTCGTTATTGATCCAACTACCGAGTATCAAAAGGCATTAGAACGAGCGATTACATTAGCAAAACATGCAAAGGCGAATATTACTGCGTTTTTAACAATTTTTGATTTTTCCTATGAAATGACCACCATGCTTTCAAGTGACGAAAGAGAAAGTATGAGAAAGTCAGTCATTAACGACAGAAAATCTTGGGTTGATGGCCTCATCAATACAGCAAATAATGCGGTGGATTCAACGGGAGTTCAAATTGACTGTAAAGTCGTTTGGCACAATCGACCTTTTGAATCTGTTATCGAAGAAGTTATCAATGAAGATTTTGACCTTGTCATTAAAGGAACCCACCAACATGACAAATTAAAATCTGTTATTTTTACACCCACAGATTGGCATATCTTAAGAAAATGCCCATGCCCGGTATTATTGGTTAAAGATCATGAGTGGCCTGATAATGGCAATATTGTCGCTGCGATCAATGCTGGCAGTGATGATTGTGAACATCAATCATTAAATAAGCGTATTACCGAAGAAGCAATAAATATTTCTAAACTAATGAATGCTAATACCCATTTAGTAAATTCATACCCTGGAACTCCAGTCAACATCGCTATTGAAATTCCTGAATTCAATTCTGCCGAATATAACGAAACAATGTTAAACAACCATCAAGAAGCTATGGTAAAACATGCAATTGATTTTGATATTCCCATTGAACAAACCCATGTAAAAGAAGGTTTACCCGAGGATGTTATAGAAAGGTTATCGTCAGAATTAGATGCAGAATTAGTCATCCTTGGCACCATAGGTCGTACAGGTTTGTCTGCAGCCTTTATCGGCAATACGGCAGAGCATGTTATCGATAGATTAAATTGCGATGTCTTGGCTCTTAAACCTGAAGGCTATAAGTCTCCTTTAGCTTAAATACTCTAAGCACCGTTTATTTGTTCATCTAATAATTTGTTATCAAGACCGAGTGAAGTATACTCGGTTTTTTAATTAAATTGCCCTGCTTGTTTGCGCCGCCTGCAATGTTAGCTATAATACGCGCCGTCGTATTTTGGAATGTAACTAGTAAATTATGAGCACAACATCTTCTCCTGAGCTAAAACAAACTAGCCCAACCAAGTTAATCAAAAATACTCAATTGAAAAAGTTAGAAAAGCAATTGCGCCGGCACGTTGGTCAAGCGATCGCTCAATATAATATGATTGAAGATGGCGATAAAGTCATGGTTTGCCTGTCTGGTGGCAAGGACAGTTACGCTTTGCTGTCAATATTAATGATCTTAAAAGAAGTGGCGCCAATTCACTTTGATATTATCGCGGTAAATTTAGACCAAAAACAGCCGGGTTTTCCTGAACATATTTTACCTGAGTATTTAGACGATTTAGGCATTGAATATAAAATTGTTGAAGAAGATACTTACGCAATAGTTAAAGATAAAGTTGAAGAGGGTAAAACCACTTGTAGTTTATGCTCTCGTTTACGTCGAGCACTTTTGTATAAAGCGGCAAAAGAACTTGGTGCGACTAAAATAGCCTTAGGACATCATAGAGACGATATGATTGAAACCTTAATGCTTAACATGTTTTACGGCGGTAAGTTAAAAGCCATGCCGGCAAAGTTGGTTTCAGATAATGGCGAGCATGTAGTGATAAGGCCATTAGCTTTTTGCAAAGAAAGTGATTTAATTCGCTACGCAGAACTAAAAGGTTTTCCAATAATCCCTTGCAATCTATGTGGCTCTCAACCCAATATGCAACGTCAGAATATTAAAAAAATGTTGAATGAATGGCAAGATATTTTTCCTGGCAGAATTGAGTCAATGTTTACTGCGATGAAAAATGTCGTACCTTCTCATTTATGTGACAGTGAGTTGTTTGACTTTAAATCAATTAATTCTGACTCAGGCGTTATAAACGGAGGGGATATGGCCTTTGATCAAGAAACGTTATCTACGCCATTGACAACTGCTTTGCAGAAAAACTATTTGACTGAAAATAGTTTAAAAATTACTGAGATAAAATAACCTAATACTCAATTAAGCTAATATCTCAACACTCGAATACTCTGTATATTTGATCAAATTTTGGCGAAAATAAACACCTTACAATGAGGTAACGTCAATCACTTAAGCCGACAGTTAAATAAGCTTGGTTATGGCGGATCATTTCTGTCAACTCTAAAATATAGTCGGTACCACGTTCAGAATATGACAATAAACCTGTTGCTAATATTTGCGGGGTTAATGGTTGACCTTGTTCTCTTAATTGGCCTCTAATTGCTCGAAATACACCATAGGCATTATTGGTATTAATATTTTTTAAATAATGCTTAACGGCAGCATCGACACTCTT
>Ga0105355_10002378_pt1 | contig 16972 bp, 19 predicted proteins | sample GOMGulsemesocosm_2_FD_83508 | JGI IMG/M metagenome (GOLD analysis project Ga0105355, IMG submission 83508) | Methane-oxidizing microbial communities from mesocosms in the Gulf of Mexico - GOM9C Gulf of Mexico | ecosystem: Environmental > Aquatic > Marine > Cold seeps | place: Gulf of Mexico... | reverse complement strand
TCTCTGTTTTAGAGCAATTTGCCATAAGTAAGGCAAAAAAGAAGATTAGAGTTAATTGTTTCACAGTTTATATTTTTCAATAAGACTATATTCTATATAAAAAGTTTAATTGCTTTAATAAAATCTAATTACTGAGAGTAAGTAATGTTGTGTTAAGTTATTTCATTTTTGGTTTAGAAATACCATAATTAATTTTTAAGGATTACTTAATATGCTATAACTACTTTTTCAGTTTTTTGCTAAGGTTTTTTATGTGGTTTGTTGTGTGATATAGTGGTTAACTTTACAAGTATAGGAGTCAAGCAATAACTTTTAGTCATTCTTGTTGTCGTTTTATTTTTTACTTACTTAAATCTGTTAATTTGGTGTAAAGTATTTCGTTATGATTTTTGTAAAGTCTGAGCATCACACGTTTTGCGTTTGTTGTTTCTGTATTAATTTCTACAATATAAAGATACTCTCCGTTTTCAAATCTGTAATCAAAACCAGGACCATATTTAGTTTGTTGTTCAACCTCACCATTATACAAAACTAAATTAGGTCTATCATTAGTGCTGTTTGGTTTATTCCAAGATGAATATCTGAAAGTACCATTTTTTAGTTTATCAACTTTAATTGTAAACTTATTATTTTCAGAATGTATAATATTTTCTTTATACTCATTACGATAGTTAACTAGTTTGTCTTGAATTTTAAATTTAAAATAGTCATTACCATTACTAGCATAGAAACTACTATCCGAAACCCAAAATGCTTTACCAAAAGAATTGAAATCAAAGTTGTATTTATCCTCTATTTCGTAATCTGTAATAAGAATTGGTTGAGCTTTTTTATCTATAATTTGATGTAAAGAAATACCTGCAAAATCAATTCCATCATTAGCGTAACTATATATAAACTTTAGATTTGGAGAAAAAATGAGCTCGTTACCAGTTATATAGGATGTTGAACCATTTTCTAGATTTATCAATAAATTTGTTGTACTTGACTCAAACCAGTTTTCGTAAAAAACACAGCTATTTATTGTTTTTATGTATCCACTATAAGATAAACTAATAAGTTCTTCATCATCTTCTAAACAGGTTTTAACAGTCTTAATTGGTGTTTTGACAGTGTAGCAAGATTCAGTCAAATTTACCTGAGAAGGAATTATAGTTTTATCTAATAGTTGAGTTGTCTTAATTTGTTTCGCTTCTTCATAATCTTCCTTTTTTATAGTAGTTAAGATTATATCAAAATTTTCGTTTCCATTAATCAATAAATCATGAGATATGCTGTTTGGTTTGATTGAGTCTATGGTGTGCTTATAATAAAGTGTTTTTTTTGGTTTTATTTTGATGCAATCTTTAATGTCATTAAATACATGGTATTCTTTTAATGAAATACTAAGTAATAAAATATTAAGAATTATTGTCGTTAATTTCATTTTTTAGCTGCTTATTTTAATTACATACAAAGGATATGTATATGGTAAGTTATTGATTAAATGTGCTAATTTTAGTTTAGAAACAAATATAGCAGAAAAGAACCAAACTTTAAGTTTAGCTCTTATCTGCTATTTTTTATATTCGTTTTTGGTAACTGGCTTTATTTTATTTCAATTATGTTATTAGTTCTAATATAAATCAATGCTTCTTTGGTTGTTGAGATTTCGTGAACACTATTTCCTGTTGATTCAAAATAACTACCAGCATCTAAATTTGTTACAGCATCTAAATTAGGCATTTTGTAATCAACATTTCCTTCAATAATAACTCCATATAAAATAGTACCTTTACTATAAATGTTGCCTTTAAAATGTGCAGGGAGTTTCACTAAAACGCCACGAACATCTTCTGCATTTTTCCATAAGAAACTAATTTTGGATTGGTTATTGGCTGAAATCCAATTGGTTTGGGTATTGTCAAGCCAAACAATATTAGAGGCATCAAAATTAATTGGGCGTTCCCCATGATCAAAAGATTCATTTGTTGGGTTTACTAAATATGGTCCATTATCGATTTCGATATAAGCCATTGTTCCTTCTCCTTTGGCAGCAGTAATATGCGGTTCACCAGCAGGTTGCGTCCAAAATGAGCCAACAGGCATCCACATATTTTCTGCTTTTGGGTCGTCATTATGTATTAATCCTTTCATCACAATGGCACGATAAGTTACATTATGAATGTGTGGTGGAGATGAAAATCCATCTACAAATTTCCCTATATATCCAGTTGGAACTTCGTCTTTTCTATTACCCCAAATTGTTCCAGCTAAAGGGCTTTTATCTCCTCGTGCTGGATTCATTTGTTCCCAAATAATATCAGTACTTAAACCAATTTTATTTGTTGGGTTTTCTACAATTTGAGAAATAGTAGTTTCTGTCGCTTTTTCTTCTGATTTTGGATTGTTGCATGAAAGAAGTAACCCTAAAATTAAGATTAAATAAGTGATTGATTTCATTGTTTTTGTTATTTAGATTACTGTCATTATTTCACTTTCTGGCAATCTTGATTTTGGTGTTTTTTCAGTAGAATTAAAATCAGAAGTTGCTCTGTAACCTATTGATACAGCTACTAAAGAAGTGTAGCCTTTTTCTCTTAACCCAAACTCTTCGTCTAACGCTTTTACATCAATACCTTCCATTGGTGTAGCATCTATTCCTAGACTTGCTACTCCTAATAAAAAGCTTCCTATGTTTAAATAAACTTGTTTTTCCATCCAATGATTAAGGTCTTTCAAGTCATATTTATGAATGCCTGCAAATGTTTTTACAGCACCTAAAAATCCTTTTTTTATGTCTTCATCTGGAAATCTTCCGTTTTTATCATCCGTATCTGCAATATGTTGATAATACTTTTCATCAGCATCAATTTTTGAACAAAACAATACAACAGCTGATGCATTTAAAACTTTAGGTTCATTAAATTGAAAAAAGCCTTGTGTCCCTTTTGCAACTCTTTCTTTACCTTCTTTAGATTCAGCTATAATAAAGTGCCAAGGTTGCAGGTTTACGCTTGATGGACTCATTCTCAATAAATTTTTCACTTCCTTCATATCTGATTCAGATATTTTTTTGCTTGTGTCAAATTCTTTGGTGGTGTATCTCCAGTTTAAGATGTCTTTTAAGTTCATTTTTTTACTTTTTTATTTAACTATCATTTTTATAGTTGCAAAAGTAAGTATAGTCATTTACTTTTGCAATAACAGTCAAAAATGATAGTATAATTTTTATGGAAACAAAAAAGCCAAAAATGCTTAAATTTAAAGGGAATGAATACCCTTGCTGCGCAAGCTTAACCATGGGACTCATTGGCGGAAAATGGAAAACAGTTATTCTTTTTTATTTGATAAATGAAAAGTTAAGGTATAACGAATTGAGAAAATCAATGCCTACTGTTACCGAAAGAACATTGAGCTTACAATTAAAAGCTTTAGAAGAGGATGGTTTAATTAAAAGAAAGGTTTACACTTCAAAACCTCCTTTAAAGGTCGAATATTCACTAACAGATTTTGGTAAAACTTTAATTCCGTTAATTCAATCTATTGCAGATTGGGGAGATTTAGTCGTTGAGAAATATTCTTAACTGATTGGTTTTTTGCTTGTAGCCAATATTGTTGTGTATGTTTTGTTACGTGGTTTTAACACCTAATTTATTAAACAAAAACCTAATATAAAATTTGCCTGGATTTTGAAAATTAGGCTAGTGCGTACAATAAATTACATATGGTGTAAGGCTAAATGTTTTAACGGATGGCATCGTCAACTGATTTACTGTCTACAAACTGCTCAAAACTGATAATTTTACCATTGTTTAGTTTCCAGATATGGGCAACACGCGCTTCAAAATACTTGTTCGTATTTTTATAGGTGCCAGAATAGGTGCCATATGCAACTACTTTGTCTTCATTTGAAATATAATCTTCAGGAGTAAATTTATAATCAATCCATTCGCTACCTAAGCGTTTAAAAACATTTTGGGTAATACTTTCTAAACCAATATAAGTTCCTGCATAAGGGAAACCTTTGGCTTCTGTCCAACTAATATTTTTAGCTACATGTTTGGCTAAATTTTCACCATTTTCTTCTGAAGTTTTACCTTCATAAGTACTTTTTATAATTTCTAAATTTGTCATTGCTTCTTGTTTAAATGTACAACTTGACATTACTAAAAGCAATGCCAAGTTGATGGTTATTATAAATCTTACCATTTCATTTCTCCTGTATTCACTTTTGCTCCTAGCACTAATGCTGTTTCAAAAGTTAAATTTGGATATTTTGATTTTATTGTTGCTATTAACGCTTCAGAAGTGGTGTTGCTTTTTAAAGCTTCTTCGTAAAATTGAATGTAATTTTTAGTGTGGTTTACAGCATCAACTGTAAAGTCAGAATTTGTATTTGCGTGTGCAGGAATTACTATTTCAGGTTTTAAATCACTTATTGTATTTAAAATTGAAATCCAGTTGCTGCGTGCCTCTGCTGTTTGTGCATCTGCCATCCATACATTAAATGTTGTGCCAAAAACATTAATACCACCTAGTGCTGTTTTAATTGAAGGTATCCATACAAAGGTTCTTTTAGGGAAATTGTCTAATCCAATGATTTCTAATTTTTCGCCTTCTAACTCAATAGCATTTCCTTTTAAAACTTGAGGTAAAATAATATTAGATGTGATTTTATCACCCAATTTTTCGCCCCAAACTTCCAATTTTTTTTGAGCTGTCGCTTTTATATGTTCTACTGTTGCAGGTGTTGCATAAGCTGTAACCTTCGGGAAATATTTTTTGAATACTTCTAATCCGAAATAAAAATCTGGATCACCATGGGACACATAAATCGTGGTTAAATTTTTTCCTGAGTTTTTGATGTCTTGTGCTACTTTTTCTGCCTCTGCCAATGTAAATTGAGCATCTATTAATACCGCATCGTTTTTACCTGAGATAATAACAGATGCCACACCAAAACTATTTTCGGATGCGTTGTATACTTGAAGTTTAAATTTACTTGTTTCTATTGTTTTAAAACTTTGTTCTTGTGCGTTCATTTTGAATAAAATTAAAATTGTGAATAATACTGTTGAAATAATCGATTTCATTTTTGTCCTGTTTTTAATGATGGTACAAAGATGCAACGGTTATCCACTTCAAAACATTGAACAAGTTCAATAAATATATTTTATACTATTATTTATTGGCAATTTTTCGTCTAATTTTACTCAAAAACTCATGGCTTATACCCAAGTAGGCAGCAATTTGCACGTTGGTTAATCGTTGAAACAGGTTAGGGTATTTTTGAATAAAGTCTACATAACGTTGGTCTGCTGTTTTACTCAAATTGTCTATCATTCTTTGTTGCAAAGCGATATGCGTTTTTTGAGTCATGATTCTAAAGAGTTTTTCTATTTTAGGGATATTGATATAAGCAAGCTCTTTGTCTTTTTTTGAAATTAATAATACTTGGCTGTCCTCTAACGCTTGTATGTAAAGTTGTGTTGGTGTTTCATTGGTAAAACTGTCAATATCGGTTATCCACCAATTTTCTTGTGCAAAATAGAGTACTTGTTCAAATCCGTTACTGTCTATGTGGAATACTCTAAAAAGACCTTTGGTAACAAAGCCTTCAAACTTGCAAACCTCTCCTTCACGCATAAGGAACTGCTTTTTTTTAACGTCCTTTTGGTTGAATAAGATGCAAAAATTTTCTAGCTCTTTGGTAGAAAGTGTAATGTGCTTAAGGATGTTATGTTTTAGTAACTCTGTCATACTTGTAGAATTTTTACATTACGCCCAAAGATTATGTATATGATTTTGTTGCGTGTTAAAGTAACTAAGTTAGCAAATACAATCCTAATAGAAAATTAGAGAGGGTTTTGGGAGGTAGGCGAGTACTATTTTTTTTCACAAATAACTTTTCATCTTTCAAATGTTTAAGAAGAGTAGTGGTTTTAAGATCGCAGATTTTTCAGTTTAGACCATATTTTATTGTTGTTATTATCTTTTGTTTCGGCCAAATTTTACCATTATTTATATAAGTTGTTATGTGTTGGCCTTTTTTTAAGTTCTATTTTAATGATGAGTTTAATGTAACTTTTTTAACAAATATTAAGGCATCATACATTTCAAATAATTTTCCTTTTATCAATGCATATTTAATTTGTCTTGGTAAAATTCCATAGCCACCAATTCCTAAATAGTAATTATTTTTTGTTAAAAAATTGTTCATTTTATCATCTTTAATTGCTTCACTAAAATCAAAATAAAAAATAGCTTTTGATGATTTAAAAAAAGTTTCTGTAAATGTGTTTTTAGTAACAGTATTAATTTCTGCTTCTTCCCATTTTTTGTCTTTGTTATATCCTTTTACTTTACCAACACCAAAATCGAAACCTACTGAATAATATTTTAAGCCAATTTTTTTTTCTAGCCAATTGCCTAATGAAGGGATTGAAGTTTTTGGTGGTAATTCAGTTTTTTGAATATGGTAATTATGTGCAGAAATAAAAGCTTTTTTAAAGTCCGATGCATAAAATATTAAATCTGCCATGTTTTTATCTCTAATGTTTTGAGTAGGTTCATTCATAAAAGTGATATAACTTTTCAAAGCCTCTAGACCATTTAGAGCATCTTGCTTATTTTTAAAAAGTGATATATTTTTTATGCTGTCTTGTACTGATTGAATTTGAGAAATTTCTGCTGTTATCTCTTTTATTTTATAAGGTTCAAATTTTTCTACTTTATATTTTTTAAATAACTCTAATATATTGCTTTTTAGTTCAAAATTATTTTCTTGAAATATTGATTCTAGTATGGATACTATATTATAGTTAAACATGCAATCCATACCATAAATTTGGATTTGATTTTGGATAGTTTGACTCTCATTATATGTTTTAATCCATTCGATTAGAGACAACATTTCTGGCGTATGCAAAAATCCTTGTCTAAAATTTTTAATAATTTCTAATGGATTTCCTTCTCCATTTTTAACATATTTATTTGCTGAATATGCACCGCCAAAACTTTCTTCTAAAAAAAGAATTTTCAAATTATTATTAATTACTAGATATTTGAAAAATTTTGTTTTTAAATTAAAAAAATCTTTGTGTTGGTGTGATGCTTCTCCAAACCCGTAGATTCTCGCATTTTTGAATTTTTCTGACATACGATCAAAAGGAATATTGATGTCGTTAGTTTGATTGGAATTTGAAATATTTAAAGCATTGTAATCAATCCATCCAATAATTGGTTTCTCTTGTGCTCTTGCAAAATTGAAAAATATTAAAATGATAAAAATTATAAATTGTTTATTCATAAATCGGGTTTCATTTTTTAACTTAAACGTGTTTTTGTATGATTAGTGGTGTTATTTAGCACCTAATTTAGCAAATAAAAACCGAATAAAATCGACGAGGATTTTTGTAAGTAAGCTAGCACTAACTATTGATTTTATGAGTTGTTTTACAGTTAATTTGCTAGATTTCCGTTGATAAATGTTTTTAAGCATTTAATTTTACTCAATGTATTTGTATCAACTTTTAAAGGGTTCTTATCTAAAATAACAAAATCTGCATATTTTCCTTTTTCTAAAGAGCCTATTTTAGTTTCCATGTTAATTTGCCAAGCTGCATCCAATGTTAAGGATTTTATGGCATCCATTACAGTTAATTTTTGATTATATCCTAACGTATCTCCTGAAGATGTTTTACGCTCTACTGCTGTTTGGATTAATCTAAAAGGATGACTTTCAAACATAGGTTGATCTGCGTGTAGGGTAAATTTAATATCCTTATCTCTAACAGAGGCTAAAGGTAAAATTTTTTCTGCTCTATCTTTTCCAATTAAACTTGCTTTTAAAGCATCACCATAATAATATAAATGATTGATATGAAAGCTTGGCGTAAGATTTAGTTTTTTAACTCTATTAATATTATCAATTGGAAATAGAAGACCATGTTCTAGTCGATGCCTTGAAGTTGAAAAATCAAGTTCCTTTTCTAGTTCTTCATATATATTTACAACATCATTTACAGCAGCGTCTCCTTGTGTATGAATTGCTATTTGCCAGTCTTTTTTGTGATAGTCGATAATAAATTTTTTCAATTCATCCTTATTAATTAATGCTTTTCCTTTATGCTCATTGGGTATATGCAATTTATGGTTTGAGAGATCGGAATCTATATATGCTTCGTTTAAATACATACTGCCAATATAGGGAGAACCATCATACCAATGTTTAATTCCAATAATATCGTAAAAATCATTTCTACTATTATTGTTTTTTGGCATTAGATGTCCCATATCATGTCGCATATACATAAAGTGTCTTGGGTTTTGTTTTCTTTTTGGTAAGTATCCAAATTTTTCTAAAATACTTCCCAATAGTTTGGGGTCTTTATTAGACAAGTGGTTAAATAGCATTAATGGTTTTTTGTCTTGAATTGTAATTCCAGCAGAAACAATTGTAGTGTTTCCATTTTTTGCGTATTCAGACATTACTTTTGAAGCAGCATTAATTAGTTTTTTTTGTGTTAATACTTCCGATTTTAAGATGTCGAAAAAGGGTTTTATTGCAAGTTGCTCAACAATTAAACCATTAAGTTCTCCTTTGTTATCTTTTCCGTAGAAACTTTGATTAGAAGGGTTTTGAGTATTCTTATCTATTTTTACAATATCAAAAGCTTTAGAATTTGCCCAATAATTATGCAAGCTTTGACTAAAAAATAGTACGGGATTATTTGGTGCGATACTATCTAAATATTTTATCGAAGGTGGAATTAAATCATTAACCAATATTGGATCAATACCTTTGCATATTATCCACTCTCCTTTATCTGCGTTCTTGATTATTTTTTCAAAACTACTCCAGACTTCCTTATTAGATGTATGTTTAAAGCCAGATAAATCATGCATTTCAGATAAAAACATACTAATTGAGAAGTGCGTATGTGGATCAATAAAACCTGGTACTATTGTTGCTCCTTTTAGATCTACTACTTTAACGTCTTTAGAAATGAATTTTTCAAGTTCTTGGTTGGTTCCAATTTCTATTATTTTACCATTTTCAACATACATTGCCTCTGCAAATGGTTGATTCTCATTTAGGGTAATTATATGAGAATTCTTGTATAATGTTGGTGGATTTTTTTCAAAATCTTGTTTAAGGTAAAAATATGAAATTAGAATAAAAATTATTGTAATCAAACTAGCTTTCAATATCTTTTTCATAGTTTATGTTTAATTGTAGACAAAGGTCTTGGCTATGAGTAGATGCGTAAGTTAGCTCTTAACTTTGCAAGTACACACCAAGATGGAAATTCTGTAGAATTTCCAAAGTAAGGAAAAACGAGCCATTACTTATAGCTATTGTTGGTAATAGTAGTTTTTAATAATAGTTTATTTTAAAAGAATTGACTTGTTTTGATATTGGGACATGTTTTCCATTACCTTGAATATATATTTTAGGGATTTTATTACTCGATTTAACAAAAGGGCCTATTCCTGAGATGAAAATAGAATCATTTTTGAATTCAAATTTATACTTTAGATTCCCTAAAGAATCTTGATAATAACTAATATTATCTTCTATTTTTATTTCGGTTAATAGAGATGTTGTTTGATAGCTTGGAGCTGCTTTGGTTATGCTATGGTATATATAAACACTGTTGTTTGAACAAGGCTTTATTAATATCTCTCCACAATTTTCTGTTTCGATATTTTTACCAAATTTATAAGTTCCTACAATTTTTTGTTGTTTAATTGAGACGTTATTTGTTTTATACTTTGTGACTATAGAATCAGGCGTTTTAACATTTTTAATTTCACCATCATTATCAATCCGTAATAATTTTTTCATAGTAACATCATAAATTTGTCTATCATCAATATCATATAGATCTGTAGGTTCAGCATTTATAATTTTGATATAATTTGGATAAAATTTAAAGTCTATTTGCGTACCCTCTATGGCACCACCACCAATATTGAATTCGTCAATTTTTTCTCCACCTTTATTGTAGGTGATTAATGAATAAAAATCATAGGATACATCAGAACTACGAAGTATAATGGAGTAAAAATTATCGGATAAATTAACGTATGATACTAATGAATTTTTAACCTCGAAAAGGTCATTTTTATTTGTGTTGTTGTTTATCTGTAAAATTTTTTCTTGAATTTTGTTTAATTCATTTCCAGTATAATGTTTTGGACTGATTTGTAGCAATGAATCTATAAATAATTGAGTTTTATCTTGAAGGTATTTATTATTACCAAATTCAATAATATCAAGAGCTAATGTGTCAGCCCCATAACTATTTAAAACTTCCCACATAAATAAATCTTTATCAGTATCACTAGCTAAATCTGTTGGGTTAGTTTTCTCTTTATTAATTGTAATATCACGTTCAATTTGTGCCTTTTTACTATCAATGTTTTTTTCTGTATTATTTTCTTTACAAGCATAAATAAATAATATAATTGGGATGATGAATTTAGCGGTATTAGAAAATTTCATTTAGTTATACGATTATTAATTATTAACAATAGTTAGTGTATGCGTAGTGGCAAATTTAGTAGCTACTTGCTAATAAACTTTAATGGTATAGATGCGAGCTACAAACCTTGATATTTACTACTTTACCCACCACTAAGTAGGACACATTGTCACAGCCATGTGCTGTGTTTTCGGAATGTCTTATTAAGTGAATAATCCAAAATATTTTCAGTTTTTTTCTTTATTGAATTTTGCTTTCAAGTTCTTTCACTTTATCTTTCAATTCTTTTATCCTTAATTCCCTATTAATAAAAAACTTGTTAAATGATTCAAGTTCTTTGTTTTTTTCTTCAAGGTCTTTTGTCCTTTTTTTAACTAAGTCTTCGAGGTGGTTTTTATGTTTTTGAATTTCTTTTTCGTTTTCTTCTGCTTTTTCTTTTAATAAAATTTGCTCTTTCTCAAATAGTTTTATATCAGTGATGTCCGTAATGGTACCAACATATCCTATTATTTGATTATTGTCGTTTATTTCTGGAGCAGCACGACCCAATACCCATTTAGTTGAACCATCACTTAACAAAAAACGATATTGAGTTTCGGATGTTCTATTCTCAATGGTTGCCAGTTTCCATTCCTTTTTAACTTTTTCAATATCATCAGGATGGACTGCTTTAAACCATCCATCACCAAGAGCTTCATTCATCGACAAACCGGAAATCTCACACCATTTAGGGTTGACAAAAGTTGTGTATCCATCACTGAGTGTATGAAAAACACCAACGGAAGACGTATTCGTTAGTGTTTGATATTTAATTTCCTTCAATTTAACCTCTTCTGAAGTTTTTATAGCATCAGATTTAGCGATTTCAAATTTCTGTCTGTAAGTTAATGGCTTGAATACATCATTTATTTTTAAGTAATTGGTTTTGAATTCCCTAGTGTCGAAATGCTTTAAATAAATAGAAAAGATAACACTATAAAAAATTGCAACAAAACCTTTTGAAATTAAGCCCGATATTACAATAGTATTAATGTTATCGTAGTTCCAAAATGCTGTAATCGAAAAGAATGTAGTGTCGAAACTCACCACGATTAGCATGGTCAAACAAATTTTTAAAAATAGGCTTGAGAGGCGTTTGGATATAAATTCATAGATAATAATGATTAATAATGAATCGAGAAAAAGCGCAATTGTGCCTATAAATAACACCCATGCATTATTATTAAAAAGATTTGTTGAAACATTAAATGGGTTGTATGTAGATGATTCTTTAATATTCCAACCAAAGGATTCAATAAGTAGTGACATGACAATATTTGTAATCAACAAGGCATAAATTATTTTTCGGGTTTCACTAGCATCTTCTTTTATGTAAATAATTAAGATAGCAAAAAGTGACGCAGTAAACAAAATTGATGAACCTGGTGATACGAGGAAATTCTTTGCCAATTCAACATAAACTGTGCTTGAAAGAAACACTTGCATAAATTGGAATAACCCCAAACATGCAAAGAGTATTCCTATTCCAAGTTTTTTACGAAGGTGGAATAGCATTAAAATCAATAATGAAACTAATATACCTTGTGATAATAATATTCCTAATTGATAATAGTTCATATTCAAAATTTATTAAAAGTATTGATTAAAATCATACTGTTAAATTCTATTTTTTGTCAATATTGGCTAGGTTGATGTTTATGGTTTGTTACGTGTTTAAGTACCTAATTTAGTAAACAAAAACGAACGCGAGAAAATTCCGAATAAATTTTCCAAATAAGCACTAGCCAAAGCAATTAAATATTTACGGTGTTGTAAAACGTTTTTTCAATAAAGACTTCAGTTATGTGGTTATTGATAACTGTTTATTTTCTCAATTACACTTTTTCTTAAAGCTGTATCGATATTTCTTTTGAACTCTTCTGTTGTTAAAATCAGTGGATTTTTTTCTGTTGATTTTCTTAATCTAAGTAATTTCATATCATCTAATAAATTATTTACAAACGGATGGTTTGAAATTTGAGCATCGACACCATTCTTAATCGCAAATGATTCAAAATAATTAAGGGATTTCAGATATTTTTTATTTTCTTCTAGAGTATTGGGTAATCCTGTTCCTCCCCATATTGAAACATCGTGATCAATATTATTATCAGTTGTATTGATTACTAATGAAATAGCACCTTTAGTATGGCCTGGTGTTAACAATACTTTTATGTTAGTTTCCCCAAGAGATATAATTTCTTTGTCATCTACTTTTTGATAGGATTGTGGTAGTGGTAAATCACTTGATTTATTTCCAAAAGGATCTACTAAAACAAGTGCATTGGGATCGTGAATACTATTCCAAGCAACTTCGCTCATTAGAATTTTGGATTTATAGGTTTTCTCAATATAATTAGCGCCACCATAATGATCGGCATGCTCGTGAGTAACCAATAGGTACTTAATATCTTTAGGGTTTAATCCAAGTTTTTCTATGCCAGGAATAATAACATTCTTTGCATCATCATTAGTCCACATGGCGTCTATTAATATTATTCCTTGTGTAGTATTTACAATAAATGCTCCCACACCTCCATAACCAACAAAGTAAATATTATCAAATAATTTTGTAGGTTCAACAATTTCTGTATTGAATAGTGGTGAATCACTAAGATCATTTTTCTCGTGAGAATTTGAAATAGGTTCTTCTTTCTTCTTTTTAGAATTACATCCCAATATAAGTACTGTGAAAACTAGCAAAATTATGTTTTTCATGTTTTGATTTTAAATGTTTTACAACGTGTTTGTATCTGGTTAGTTGCGTGGTTAAGCAACTAATTTATCAAATAAATCACAGATAGAAAGTCCGCGAGGACTTTAGTAAGTAGGCTAGAACCAGCCTTAATTATACACGTTGTTGCCCACAGTTTTTATTTTCAGTACTTTTTTTCCAAGTAAGCGATTAAATTCATTAAAGTTTTTTCATTGGCTGGAATGAAATAATTCATTAATGACAAGTATTTAGGATTGTTTTTATATCCAATTCCGAATGATTTAATATTGGTGTGTCCATTTTCTAACTCGTCAAAATAAATGACATTGAAAAAATCCTTGGCATCATCTTTCATAAATTCAGGGAAATTATCGGTTATTTCTGCTTGTAAAGTCAGAAGTCTTTTTGGTACGTAATTTATGATGTGAGTAACAATTGTAGTGCTATCTCCAATTTTACCTTGTTTATTATAATTCGTTTTGATATATCCACCAACTTTCAGGTCAACTTCCGCAAGTGGTACAGCCCAATTTTCCCAACCTTTTTTTGTAGTGTAAGCATTCCAAACAGAATCTATTGGTGCTTTTACAATTAATTCTTGGATTAGAACTAATTCAGGTGTTTTTGTTGAATCAATTTTCGATACAACTCTTTTCTCTTGTCCGAATGCAATTGAGGTCAGAAAGACTGAAAAGAGAAGGATTAGTATTTTTTTCATTTGACTATATTTTTCATTATTTCGTTTTCTCAAATTGAAGGTAACGTGCTTGTGTATGGTTAGTTACGTGTTTAAGCAACTAATTTAGTAAATAAAAACCGAATAGAAAGTCCGCGAGGATTTTTGTAAGTAGGCTAGAACCAAGCAATAAATTATATAGGGTGTTAGCGGTTCGGGCTTTTTTCTAATTATTTATTTTTATTACTAATGTTCAGTCGGAATAAAATCAAATTTGAATTTGTCTCATCAATTCTATCAGTACTTTTAAATTTCAATTCTTTAAGTAGATTGGTTGAACTTTGGTTGTCCTTATGTGTATAAGCATCAATTGTTTTTAGTCCGAGTGTTTGAGTTGAATATTCAATTATTTTTTTCACTGTTTCTCTCATAATTCCTTTTCCTTGATATTCAGTTAAAAGTTCATATCCAATTTCACATTTTTTAAGTTCTGCTGAAATGTCGAAAAGACAAATTGTCCCAACAAGTTTTTTGTTTCCTTTTTGTTGAATTGCCCAATAAGAAAGGCTGTTGTTTTTTATCTTCTTAATAAATTCCAATGCGTCTTCCAGTGTCTTACTTGGATTTCTGTCAAGATATTTGTTTATTAAAGCGTCAGAACGAAGAATAAATATTTCCTGGACATCGTTGTCAGATAATTGTCGAAGAGTCAATCTTTCAGTTGTCAATATAGGGAAGGTTTTCAAATTTCTATGTTCCATTATGTGATATAATATTTGCGTCTGATTTCGTTTTCCTTGCCTGACCGCTAACGGTCTTGTGTATGATTAGTGTCGTGTTTAAGCACTAAAGTTAGCAAATACTAACCGACTAGAAAATCCGCGAGGATTTTCGTAAGTAGGCTCGTACCAAGCAATTAATTTTATACGTTGTTGGCTTCTAGTGCTTTTTGTCTGCATAATTTTTCGTTCCGATTTTCTTTTTCAGTCAGCTTTTAATTCCGCAAACTTGCTAAATTTCCACAATATTTTTCAATTCCGATTTCAGTGAGCAATTCCGAAACTTGATTAATTCCGTTTGAGTGAGATTCCGAGTTTCCAATTCAGATTCAAATTCCGCAAACAAACTAAAGTTTCTAATGTGATTTTTTTCTATAAAACAGATTTAGATTTTCGATAGTTAGAATATATTTTAATAATACCAAAAGCCGAAACGAACAATATCATAAAAAATCCTACATAACTACTTTTAAATGGTGATTCCTTGAAAAAATCAGTCATTAATAGTAGGAAAGTACCTGTGCTAAAGAACCACAGAATAGTCAATATTATTAATTTCTTCTTTGAAGGTTTTTTCTGTTCTTCATTTTTGATGTTTTTCATATTTCGTTTTTTGGCATTAAAGCTAACGTTGTTGTAGATGGTTAGTTGCGTGTTTAAGCAACTAATTTAGCAAATAAAAACCGAATAGAAAATCCGCGATGATTTTCGTAAGTAGGCTCGTACCAAGCAATTAATTTTATACGTTGTTGTGCGTAGTTTTTTTATTTAAATGGTGCGAACACATTATCATTATTCTTTTTACTTTTCCTAAATAAAATTCCAATTCCGATGAAGACAATCGTGGCGAGAGGAACTATTTCTTTGGTGAAATTATAGTAGATAATTAAATCAGCTATAATTCCAATAAACACATAAAATCCAATTGGAAGTTTAGTCCTAAACTCACTTTCAAACATTAAGTGAGAACCAACGGGATAAATGTACTTATTGTATCTTTTCCTACTTTCCATTTTCTGTTTTTGAATTTCAGAATAGTTGTTTTCGTCTATCGAGAAGTCTATTTCTTTTACTAATTCAAAATACTCAATTAGTTTATCTTTCAGAGCATTCGCTTCAGAATTGTTGAACCGAATTATTTTATTAGATGCATTAATTACAGATTGGTAATGAAGCAATTCCTTTATTTTTTCAGGCGCATTTTCAAATTCCAATATGAATTCAGCCAACTTTTCGCCAACTAAATTTTTATATCTACCAAAATTTTCAAAACTGTCTGATTTCATTAAATTTTTTGGGTTAGTTTGAGTGAGTTCAAATTACTCACAACGGTTTTGTGTATGGTTAGTTGCGTGTTTAAGCAACTAATTTAGTAAACAATAACGAACGCGAGAAAATTCCGAAGGAATTTTCCAAATAAGCAACGACCAAAGCAATTAATTATACACGTTGTTGTAAGCTGGCTTTTACTTTTTATATGTCAAAACTGTTATTCCACATTCGTAGGCTTTTGCACTTTCCAATTTTAATTCAGTTTTATAATCAACTTTCTCAAATATTGGCATTCCTTTCCCCAAAATCGAAGGATTTATGAAAAAATAATATTCGTCAATTAAATTTTCTCTAATTAGTGAAGAAACAAATTCGCCACCTCCATAGGCAATTATTTCATTTCCAGTTGAGGACTTTAATTTTTCTATTTTTTCGACTAAATCTCCTTTTTCCAAAAGGGTATTTTCCCATTCAGTATTTTCGAGTGTTTTTGTAAAAACTATTTTATTTGAGTTATTAATTTTTTCAGCACCTTCCAATTCTTTGTTGGATTTCCAATGTGGAATAAATCCTTCAGCAAGTTTTCGTCCTAATACAATGGTGTCAGTCGATTCTGTTATTTCTTTGACGAAGTTCTTTAGTTCTTCATCCCAATTCCAAATCATCCAGTCCATTTCTCCGTTTGGACCAGAAATGAATCCATCAATCGAGAGTTGAATTTGAAGTTTTAATTTTCTCACTTTTTACTGTTTTTCGTTAAAGTTACAATCTTGTTTTCAGCTTGCTTAAAACGTTTAGTATAAGAATAGTAGCGGATTTCAAGGCTCTAATCTTTCAGTCTATAATTAAACTTTGTACAAAGGTACTCACTTTGAATGTGGCATTAAAACCGCTATTATTTTTATACATTGTTAGCAACTGGCTTTATTTTCCACTTACATATTCCATCGCTAATTTTGCGTATTCTGCCCAATTCTCTGAATAGTCAAAAGGTACTTGAACCCATTCTTTCATAGGT
>Ga0105355_10002375_pt1 | contig 16997 bp, 11 predicted proteins | sample GOMGulsemesocosm_2_FD_83508 | JGI IMG/M metagenome (GOLD analysis project Ga0105355, IMG submission 83508) | Methane-oxidizing microbial communities from mesocosms in the Gulf of Mexico - GOM9C Gulf of Mexico | ecosystem: Environmental > Aquatic > Marine > Cold seeps | place: Gulf of Mexico... | reverse complement strand
GCCAGTGGCTCTGCGTTATGTGAAGATTCAATTTCTTCACCTGCTTCATTTTTTAATACATAGTGGAATTGAGCGACTGTTTTATCAGCTATTTTCATTTTTTTCTCTTAATTTTACAGTAAATAATGCTGGGCAGTTTAACATTAAATCTACCGAGATTAAGCCCATAACAGCAAAATAACGACACTTAAAATAATTAAAGCCATACCAACGTACTCAATCGCGGTTATTTTTTCCTTAAACAAGCGATAAGTCAGTGCTAAAGTAATAAAAAACTCGACTTGCCCTAACGCTTTTACATAGGCTGCCGTTTGATAACTTGCACCCGTTGACCAACCAATAGTGCCAAGTACACTGGTAACACCCACAAACAAGCATAAGCGCCAGTGGTGACACATTAACGCGAATTGTGATCTATCTTTTACCAGTAAATATACCACTGACATTAAGCTTTGCAGCGTAACCAAAAACACTAAGGTTACTGCAGCACTGACCATAAGATCGGTCTTTAGCGATAAGCTACATTCACGAATTAATAAGGTGGTAATCGCTAAACCTAAACCGGATGCTAAACCATAGATCAAGCCCATAGAGGCATCAGAGCCAGCCAAAATGCTTCGGCGGCTAAATTTTACTTTTGATACTAAAAATACGCCAACCACACCAACCACCACGCTCAGCCAGCCAAGTAAACTTAAGGGTTCAGCAAAGAAGAATGCACCGAGCATAGCAACCAGAATGGCCTCTGTTTTAGATAAGCTGCTAGCAACCGCGAAATTTTTATAACGAAAAGCGGCAACTAAGCACAGCGTGCCAAGGGTTTGGCTAAAACAGCCAATAATTCCTTGGACAATGAAGTCATTATTTAGATTTGGAATATCAATATCGCGATAATCGGCTAGCCACCATAAATAACCCCACGCAAACGGGAGTGCGTAAATATAACGCACTCCCGTTGTGGCCATTGCACTTAATTTACCTGAGAGCTGTTTTTGCCCAGCAGTGCGAACCGCTTGCATGGTTGCTGCTAGGAGAGTGAAATAAATCCAAATTTCCACAAATCTTCCTTTTATTCATTCATTTTTTAGGTATTAATAATCAGTTAACGATGAGCTGTGAACAATGACCCGTTATTCGCTAAACGTAACATTATGTTTAGCAATATTGGTAGCCAGCGCGTTTGTCCTGCTTCAAACCGCTTCAAAGGCAAACTGCTTATCAAGTGAACTCACCCCTAAACCACTTTGCTTTTCAACTTTAATTTGCACCGCGATACGTTCTTTAAGCGCTTCAACATGACTGATAATGCCGATCATTTTGCCACTGGCGTTTAAGTTATCTAGCGCATCGAGGGCAATTTCAAGGGTGTCATTATCTAAGGTGCCAAAACCTTCATCTAAAAACAATGAATCGATACTGGTTTTATTACTCACTAAATCAGATAAGGCTAACGCCAGTGCTAAACTCACCAAAAAGCTTTCACCACCCGATAGGGTTTTGGTATCACGGACTGAATCCCCCTGCCAAGTATCAAGTACCTCTAAACTGAGGCTATCACTTTGCTGACATTGTAATTGGTAGCGACCCTCTAATTTATTTAGCTGCTCATTAGCCAAATACACTAAGTGATTTAAGGTTAGCCCTTGAGCAAATTTTCTAAATTTAGCGCCGTCAGCTGAGCCTATTAATTTATTTAAATAAGCAAGATTATCTAAATCCCCCTGCTCGGCTTCAATTTGGTTATTCAATGCCAATTGCTGATTATTATTTTGCTGGTCTTGGCGCATTTTTTGTTGGATTTGACCTAACGAAAGTTGTTGCTGCTTGAGTTCATCAACAACAGTTACTAACGCCTCATCAATGCTAATGAGTGGTTGTGAACATAACGCAGTCACAACTTGCTGATAGCGCTCATCGTTGATATTTTCTTGGGTTAGGTTAAAGGATAATTGCTGCGCTTGCAGCGCTTGTTGTAGCTCTTCAAGTTGCAACGCTGCACTTTTCTCTTGGCCAATAACAAGTTGTTGTTGCGATATTAGCTGTTGTTTTTGTTTATTCAACCCAGCTAAAATATCAGCGTCTTTAGTCGTCACCTCTACTAAGTTATTTCTAATATAATCAACAGATTGAGTTGGTTTTTCTTTATACCCTAGTGCATCAAAACAAGTAACGCGTAACTCATGAGTCGCTATTAATTGCTGTTGTAAACTTGAATATTGTTCGGCTAAGTGCGTTAACTGCTGCTGGCCATGCTCTTCATTAGCCTTGGCTAAAACATTGGCTTGCTCTATCGCTGTTAACTGACTAGAGAGTGACTGTAGAGTAATCGCACTTTGATTAAATAACTCGAGCTGTTGCTGTAAAAGGGTTAGCCATTTTCCTTGGCAAACAATCGTTATTATTGAATGATAACCTTGCTGGTTTTCAGGTGTTATTTCAGCAGATAATTGCGGCAATATATCTAATGTAAATTCTGCTGATAGTTGCTCAATTAACGCTGCCTCATTAACATCAGCAACCAAAATCACAGCTAACTGTTGCTGATCCTTAACCAATTGTTGAAGGTATTTATTAGTGTCATCCCCTTCTTGCTGGCAGCGAAAACGCTTTTCTTCACTTAATTCTGCTTGGTGCTGCGATTGTAACAATGCCTGACTTAGCTGTTGCTGTTGTTGATTAACAGCAGCACTATCGTTATTCAGTGCTAAGAGCCCAGCATTAAGGGTATTTAATTGTTCTATAGCTAAACTGGTGCTATCTAATTGCTGAGCTATTCCTTCACTATTGGTTAACGTAAACGGTAAAACAGCGCTGGTATTGAGCTGGTCAAAATGTTGTTGGAGCTCCTTTTGCTCCCCCTTCATCTTATTGCTGTTTTCTGCAATCATAGTCAACTGAGCATTTAATTGGCTTTCTCGCTGGGCAAGTGTCTTTCCTTGCTGCTCTAGTTGCAATAGCTCATGATTCACCTGTTGTAATCGTTGCTGATGCTCGTTAGTGTCTATGCTTTGATATTGCAATATCGCCGGATGTTCAGCAGAGCCACATAATGGACAAGGTTGTTGTGGCAGTAAATTTTCCCGATGTTCACTTAACGACATAATCGTTTGTTGTTGGACGATTAAGGTCTCTATATCTGTTTTTTGTTGTTTAGCTTGCGTGAACTGTATACGTAATGCTGATAACTGCCCTTCACTCGCGCGTAAACTCTCGGATAACGACTGTTGTTGAGTATGTTGTTGTTGCAGCTCAGTAACCAGTACTTGATGTCGTTTAGATATAGTTAAACTTTGGCTCAGAGTATAGTGGACTTGTTGATAGCCTTGCACACTCGTTTGGATATTCTCTTGAATTTTAGTGAGAGAATGCTCACTAGCTTGTGTTTGCTCACCGCAATCAATCGACGTTAATAACCCCTGATGCTGCACAAAAATCTGTTGATATGCTTGTGCCACATGACTGCTTTGTTTTTCTATTTCGGCTCGCTCAAATTGCTGCTGCTCAACCAATTTTTGCTGATTTTTTTGTTCAACTAAAAACTGTTGATAATCCTGACGCTGCTGCTTTAGAATTCGTTCTTTGTCTTCGATAGCTTGCTGCATATCAGCTAATTGATTCACTTGGTTTTGCCAAAGGGCTAGCTTTTCTTTAGCATTATTTACCGTTTGATACTGCGCTAAATACTTTTCAGTCTTAGCGATTTGTTCGCTAACGTTTCCCTGTTCAACAACGACTTGTTGTCGCTTTCGTTGTGCTTGCTCGCAATGTTCATGTTGCGCTATTTGTTGGGCTTTTAACGTCGCAGACTGCGTAGTTAAATGCGCAATATCGGTATCTAATGGTAAAATCTCGTTATTAAGCTTGCTTTCTATATCATGATGACTTGCTTGCAACTGTTGGTGCTTTAACGAAAACTCTTCAGCCACAGTGCTAGCATTGGCAACGTCATCAGCTAATTGTTTGCTTTGTATTGCTAAAGTGTGTATTCGCTGATGATGTTTCTCCAAACTTTGTTCATATTGTTTCAGGTTTTTTAACCCCTGTAATGACGTTTGTAACAAGGTATTTTGACTATTTTGTTGCGCTAAGGTTGTTGATTCATTGGTTAACGTTGTTAATTGTTCATCACTGAGCAGGGTAACATCTTGTGCTTTATCTTTGAGTTTTTGTAAGGCCGATTCCGCGAGCTTGTGGTTTTCAAAAGCTTGCTTAGAAATATCGCCGTAAATTTCAGTACCGGTTAATTGTTCGAGTAATTGCGCACGGTCATTGGCCGGTGCATTTAAAAACGCAGCGAACTCCCCTTGCGATAACAACATCGACTTTCTAAAGCGTGAAAAATCTAAGCCGGTGATCTCCGCAATTTTACTGCGCACGGTTTTCAGCTTTTCCGCGATGATAGTGCCATCGACTAAAGAAAGTTCCGCAGTAGGCTCTAATAAATTACCATCTACTTTGTTACGAGCGCGTTTTTGGCTCCAAAAAGCTCGGTACTCTTGCCCTTTAACGGCAAATTCTACTTCTGCCATACAATGGGAGGTATAGCGTGTCATCAGTTGGTTTTGCTTTTTTGAAATCGTTAATCGCGGTGTTTGATGATATAACGCTAAACATATTGCATCGAGAATACTGGTTTTACCTGCGCCCGTGGCGCCGGTTATGGCGAACAAGCCATTACTATCGAACGGCGCTTGGGTAAAGTCTATTTGCCAAGCCTGTTTTAGTGAATTTACGTTTTCAAAGCGTAAGCGTAATATTTTCATGCTTTGACCTCTTCGGCGCAATTAATGTCATCATTTGCTTTCTGATGGGGTAAACCCGGTAGTTGCGAGTGCTCTTGCTCGAAAACTTGTGCCGCCGTTTGTTTGAATAAAGTATGTAAATTTTCTTTACGGGTTAAGAGCAACGCTTGTTGCTCAGGATCATCGTCACTGGCCTGTAAACTAGGCTCTTGATTGATACGCGAGCTAAAGACATCGTCAAGCGTCAATTCACTTAAGGTACTTTTATCTGCCTGATGCGCTTGCATTAACGCTTTTCTTACCTGTTTAGCACGCCTGACTAAGAGCACTTCAACCGGAAGGTCTTTAACAATAGCGGTTATTTTAGGTTGAATATCACTTAATATGCCGCTATCAAGCAGCTCGATGTCAAGCCATAATTTTTGCTCGCTATTATCTTTGTTTAGCCCCTGCTGGGTTTGTTCCCTGTGTAGCTCAGTAATCAAACTAGTGATTTTTTGCTCTAGCTGCTCATAGGACGTTTTCACCATGGCGAGTGGTTGAAAGCAAGGTATGAGTAAGTCTTGTGTACCAGCTAGTGTTCCATCGTTGAATTCAACCACTAACACTCGTTTTTTGTGGGTAGCTTCATCAAAACTTAGCGGAATTGGCGAGCCACAATAACGAATATGCTCAGTTTTACCGACGCGCTGTGACCGATGAATATGTCCAAGTGCAATATAATCAGCCGCCGGAAAAGCATTACTGGGCAGTGCTTCTAGGGTGCCTATATAAATATCTCGCACCGAGTCTGAGCTAGTAACCCCTAATGCGGTTAAATGCCCTGTGGCAATAATAGGTAAAGCAAGTTGGCTGTTAGCGACTAATTGTTGTGCTTGTTCAAATAACGCTTGGTAATGTTGCACAATAGCTTGTTGTAGATTATTTGATTTATCTGTAGCTGATTGGCCGGCCTTACTTTTGACTATGTCTCGCGGACGAATAAAGGGTACCGCACATATAACAGCTTTCGGCGTGCCTTGTTTATTATTTAATACAAACACTTGCTCAGCAAGTTCGGCCTCATCATCAATATCAGTAACATTAGCAATAACATGCGTTGAGAGTGAGCTCAGCAATGCTTTCGATTCAGCTAACATACTGACAGAATCATGATTACCGGCTAAAACAATTAATTGGCAATTATAGGCCTGTAAATCGCTGATAAAGTTATAATACATTTGTCTGGCATAACTGGGGGGCGTTGCGGTATCGAATATATCACCCGCAACAATAATAGCATCGATGTGTTCGCTACTGACTTGTGCTAATAACCAGTTAAGAAATTGTTGATGTTCATTTGCTCTACTTTTGCCATAGAAATACTGACCTAAATGCCAGTCTGAAGTGTGAATAATGCGCATAGTAAACAAATGAAAAGCTAAGAAGAATAGGTTGATAATTCTACCTGATCAGCGACAATAAACCATTAACATCTTTATCATTTTATAAGTTAACCTCAATGACACCGGCAATTGATTCTCTGACTAAGCAAAAAGTCGCTTTTACGGTGCTGCAATATCAGCATGATAGTAGTAGCCAAGCCTTTGGTTTAGAGGCAGTAGCAAAACTTAACCTCAATGCTGAACAAGTATTTAAAACGTTGGTTATTTGTGATGAAACATCAACCTTAGCAGTGGCCATTGTTCCGGTGAATAGGATGCTAAATTTAAAGGCGGTTGCCAAAGTACTTAAGGTAAAAAAGGTGGTCATGGCTGAGGCTGCTCGGGTAACGACCACAACAGGTTATGTGTTAGGAGGCGTAAGTCCCTTAGGACAAAAGAAAAAACTGGTCACTTTACTTGATAACAGTGCCCAAGATTTTAACACTGTGTACGTTAGTGGTGGCAAACGCGGGCTAGAAATAGTCTTGTCACCGCAAGATTTGGCGGAGCAGTGCCGCGCATCATTTGTCAATATTTCAACTTAAGGGCTTGTAAGCGGCTGAAAATGAAATTAACGCTTGTGCGGCAACTGGCTTGCTAAAGTAATAACCCTGTAAATAGTCACATTTAAGTGCTGTAAGCATTTCTACCTGCTCTTTTAATTCCACGCCTTCGGCAACCACCGTTAAGCCCAAATCGTGTGCCATTGAAATAGTGGCGGTCACTAAATCTCGATCAGCTTTATTTTCTGTAATGCCGTTTACAAAGATGCGATCTATTTTTAAAATATCGAAATCGTACTGACGTAAATAACTGAGCGATGAATAACCGGTACCAAAATCATCCATTGATAATTTAATGCCCAGACCGTGTAGCCCAACTAAGGCTTCATCAATATATGACTGCCCTATCATTAGTACCCCTTCAGTAATTTCTAACTCTAAGCTGCACGGAGAAATATTAGCATCAAGTAAAGAGGTTTTAACAAAATTGAGTAATTCCAGATCTCTGAATTGCCTAGGTGATAAGTTGATGGCCATCTTAAATTTTCTTTGTAGCTGCTCTTGCCATTCATTTAAAAAACTTAACGATTTTTTCACTACAAACTGTCCAATAGGCACAATAAGCCCGGTATGTTCAGCAACCGGAATAAATTCATCCGGTGTGATATTACCCAAAGCGGCATTACGCCAACGTAATAATGCTTCGGCCCCAATGATTCTCTGCTGAGTATCAAATTGAGGCTGATAGAAGACTTCAAATTCATTGCGCTCTAATGCACCATGCATTTGCTCTTCAATTTCTAGACGGCGGATCATGTTTACATTCATTTCTTTAGTAAAAAATGAGTAGGTATTTCTCCCAATCGCCTTAGCTTGATACATAGCGGTATCAGCATTTTTAAGTAGCTCTGATGCGGTATTGCCATTTTCAGGATAAATAGCAATACCAATACTTAAGGTCAGCATTAGTTCTCTATCATCGATTTTAAAGGGTTTTCTAAATACTTGTAATAAGTTCTCTGAAATTGTAAGTGCATTATTTTCATTAATTAAGCCGCGCATTAAAATCAAAAATTCATCACCGCCTAAACGGCCAACGGTATCTTCTTTACGCACCAATTTATTTAATCGATGAGCGGCTTCGATGAGTAGCTTGTCACCAATATCATGCCCAAGCGAATCATTTACCTTTTTAAAGTCATCTAAATCTAAAAACAAAATGGCGGCTTTTTCCTGATTACGCTGCGCCTCATTAATCATTTGCGACAGTCGATCTAAGGTAAGGAAGCGATTAGGCAACAGCGTTAAAGTGTCGTAGTAAGCGTGATGACGTATAACTTCAGCGGTTTTATGTTGTTCGGTAATATCGCGAACAATAGTAACCACTTGATTATAATTTTTCAGATAGGTAATACGAGCTTCAAAGTAGGTTAACCCATGGGGCAGCTCTAATTCATATTCAAAACATACCGCTGCACTTTCTGTGATGGCTTTACCTATATTAATTTTAAACAGCTGGGCAACAGTAGACGGTAAAATATCAAGCATAGGTTTACCCAGAAACTCCTCAGGCGGAACGTAGAGGTTCTCTTGATGGCTCGCGTGATAATCAATGATCACCCCTTCTATATCCATTAAAAAGAATAAGTCAGGTACCGCTTCAAAAACGGCTTTTAACATATGCTCTTTAAACAGCGCTTGCTCTTGAGCACTTTTATTGGCTGCTAAGTCGATATCAATGCAATAAAGGTGTTTTTGATTGTGTTCGTCCACAAACAATACATGACTAGAATACACATGAAGCTGATGACCATCTTTATGAAGCAGTGTCACCTCAGAGGCTGGTAAAGGAATATTGTGCTCGAACCAGTTATTAATACCCGCGACAACCTGTGAGCTCATGTCTACTGGAATAATCAGATCTTCGAGTTTATTTCCTAGCGCTTCTTCAAAAGTGTAACCATAGAGCAGCTCACTGCCTTTGTTCCAATAATGTACTTTTCTCTGTTGATCATATCCTTGCACGGCAATCGCTTCAACTTGTGCAAAGGCTTGATGTAATGACAAATTGCCGATGATTTCAGCAAGGGTTGTCGATATGTTTTTTTGTTTCATAAAAAATAGTTACGCATTTTATTAGCACACACCTTAATAATAGACACGAATGAGTGACTTTCCTTTTTTATTGCGTTTAAAGACTATTGAAAAGATTTTCTTTGGCTAAATAGCCAATAAATTTACTCTCAAGGTGTTAATTACATTAAGACCAAAAAGTTCAGTGTTGATTGGTCACGGCAATAGGCTATTTATGTAAGTATTTTTCGGCAAGATATAACCAAGTAGAAAGTACTGTATCAGGGTTAAGTGAAACACTTTCGATGCCCTGAGCCACTAACCATAAAGCAAAATCTTCATGGTCTGATGGACCTTGCCCACAAATACCAATATATTTACCGCGTTTTTTACAGGCGTTAATTGCCATCGATAATAGAGCCTTGATGGCGGGATTACGTTCATCAAATAAGTGCGCGACTAAACCTGAATCTCTATCTAAGCCAAGCGTTAGTTGAGTTAAATCGTTAGAGCCAATTGAAAAACCATCAAAATAGTCAAGAAATTGATCGGCTAGTAAGGCATTCGATGGCAATTCACACATCATAATAATGCGCAGACCATTTTCACCGCGTTTTAAGCCACATTCCGCTAAGATATCGATGACTGCTGCGGCTTCTCCTAAGGTGCGCACAAACGGAATCATTACTTCTACATTTGTTAACCCCATACTGTTACGAACCCGCTTAATCGCTTCACACTCTAATAAGAAACAGTCACGGAAATCGGCTGAAATATATCGTGAGGCACCACGATAGCCAATCATCGGATTTTCTTCTTCAGGCTCGTAAGCTTCACCGCCAACTAAATTAGCATATTCATTCGATTTAAAATCTGACATCCGCACAATCACTTTTTCAGGTGAGAAAGCAGCCGCCAAGGTTGAAATACCTTCTGTTAATTTAGCAATATAGAACTCAACCGGGCTACGGTATCCAGCGATAATATCAATAATTTCATCTTGTAAATCAGCTGATTGCTGATCAAAATTAAGCAGAGCTTTAGGGTGAATGCCAATCATTTTGTTAATAATAAATTCTAAACGCGCTAATCCAATACCAGCATGGGGTAATTTGGCAAATGTAAATGCACGTTCAGGATTACCGACATTCATCATCACTTTAAGGGGTAAATACGGCATGTTATCGATTTCAGACGTACTTACCGTATAGTCAATCTTTCCTTGATAAATATATCCCGTATCCCCTTCAGCACAAGATACCGTTACTTCATCGCCACTAGTGATTATCGTGGTCGCATTACCACAGCCAACAACCGCTGGTATGCCCATTTCACGCGCAATAATAGCGGCATGACAGGTTCTTCCCCCTCGATTGGTGACGATTGCGGCAGCCCGTTTCATGATGGGCTCCCAGTCAGGATCGGTCATATCCGTAACCAGAACATCTCCGGGTAAAATTTTATCCATTTCAGCCAACGACGTTAACACTTTTGCTGTGCCAGCCCCTATTTTATGGCCGATAGAGCGACCTTCACAGACAATGGCTGAGCTTGATAACAACTGAAACTGCTCAATAACATTAACATTTTCTCGACTTTTCACTGTTTCAGGGCGTGCTTGTACTATATAGAGTTTTTGGTCTATGCCATCTTTCGCCCATTCAATATCCATGGGCCGACCATAATGCTGTTCAATGATTACCGCTTGTTTTGCTAACGATTGGACCTCGTCATCGGTAAGTGAAAATGTGGCAGAATCAGTAGGGTCAATATCAACAATTTCCACCTGTTTGTTATGTTCTAGCGAGTCGGTGTAAACCATTTTTATGGCTTTGCTCCCAATATTTCGACCGATTACCGCAGGGTTCCCTTTCGCTAACGTTGGTTTGTGTACATAAAATTCATCCGGATTTACCGCCCCTTGCACCACCATTTCGCCTAAACCAAAACTTGAAGTGATAAACACCACCTCTTCAAAACCAGATTCAGTATCTATTGAGAACATCACCCCAGACGAGGCAATATCACTACGGACCATACGCTGAACACCCGCAGATAAGGCGACACCACGATGGTCATAGCCTTGATGGACTCGATAAGAAATAGCTCGATCGTTAAATAAAGACGCATAAACATGCTTAATCGCGATCATGACCGCGTCTAAGCCTTTTACATTTAAAAAGGTTTCTTGTTGCCCGGCAAAGGAAGCATCTGGCATATCTTCCGCGGTTGCAGAAGATCGCACTGCAAACGAAGCCTCATCGCCGAGTTCACCGGTTAATTCAGCATAGGCTTGTTTTATATCCTGCTGCATTGTCGGTAAAAATGGCGTATCGACTATCCAATTTCGGATGGTTTCACCGCTTTGCGCTAACTTATTGACATCATCAACATCGAGTTCATCGAGTAATTGATAAATTTTTTCATTAATACCGCTTTGCTCTAAAAATTCATTAAAGGCAAACGATGTTGTGGCAAATCCGGTTGGTACCTCTACCCCCATACTGGCTAAATTTGAAATCATTTCACCAAGCGATGCATTTTTACCGCCGACACGTTCAACATCACTCATACCCAAGTTTTGATACCAAAGGACATTTTCTTGCACTATAGTTCTCCACAATGTAATGAAAAAATTGAAAAAGTTATTTAATACCTCATACTCTATTTATAGTCTAGACAGTCGACACTGCCAACTTTTAACACAGCTAACGGTTGTTTTGTATGAAAAACAGCCTAGGTAACAGGCATTTGATAAGGAGTTTCTGATGAGAACCGCTTTTTATATTTCTGATGGCACCGCCATTACTTCTGAAGTATTTGGTCATGCGTTATTGTCTTTATTTCCCCTCGAGTTTGAGCATCAAACCATTTCCTTTGTGGAAACCATTGATAAAGCCCTTGAGGCTAAAGCGACTATCAATAGAGCGTGTGCTCGCAGTGGAGAGCCCGCCTTGGTATTTCATACCTTTGTTAACAATGAAATTAGAGCAGTAATTGATAGTTGCGATGGCATTATTTATAACTTTTTAGAGCACTTTGTTTCGCCACTTGAGGCGCAATTAGGGATCACTGCAAAACCAATAGCTCACAGAACTCACTGTATCCATGAAAATAGCTACGATCATCGCATTGATGCAGTGAACTTTGCCTTAGCTAATGATGACGGGTCGGTCATTACTAATTATGAAGATGCAGATATTATCTTAGTAGGCGTGTCACGCTCAGGAAAAACCCCGAGCTCACTCTACTTGGCACTACAATATGGTATAAAAGCCGCTAATTACCCCTTTACCGATGATGATATGGAAGAGTTATCCTTACCACATTTTTTAAAAGCCCATAAAAAGAAACTATTTGGCTTAACGATTGACGCGAAACGGTTAATAGATATTCGGGAAAACCGCCTTTCTCACTCTAAATATTCGTCAGCTAGGCAATGTAGACTAGAGGTACGTGAGGTAGAAAAACTCTATAAAAAAGAAAAAATCCCCTTTATTAATACTACTAAATTTTCAGTTGAGGAAATTAGTGCAAAAATACTGAATAAAACCGGTTTGCAAAGATATAAATACTAATTAGGGGAATAGCCGTTAAATTTCTCACTAAAACAGTTCACATTAGCGACTAATTTAGCTATGTTAGCGACAATATTATCGTTACTGTGCGCTTTTTATCTTAATAAATAGCTCACCCTAAAAATGTACCCGCTCTATGACAATTAAAACCGATGAATTACGTACCAGCCTAATAGATCACTTAGTGTCGCCTGCCGAATTAGCAGAGCAAATTCCATTGAGTAAAAAAACCGCTGATTTTATTATGCACAGCCGCCAAGAAATTGAGGCGATTATTGAGGGCGATGATAAACGCTTACTAGTGATTATCGGCCCGTGTTCAATACATGATACCGCTGCAGCAATTGATTACGCTAAGCGACTAAAAGTATTACGCGATAAATACAAGAACGAATTAGTGATTGTTATGCGGGTATATTTTGAAAAGCCACGTACGACGGTTGGTTGGAAAGGTTTAATTAGCGATCCAGATCTTGATAAATCTTTTAAAGTTGCGAAAGGATTAAACCTTGCTAGGCAGCTTTTAGTTGATATTAATGAAATGGGTTTACCTGCCGGCACCGAGTTTTTAGATATGGTCACCGGTCAATATATCTCTGATTTAATTAGTTGGGGAGCTATTGGTGCAAGAACCACAGAAAGCCAAGTACACCGAGAGCTAGCCTCTGCATTATCTTGCCCGGTTGGTTTTAAAAATGGTACTGATGGCAATGTTAAAATTGCCCTTGATGCTATTAAAGCCGCCAGTGTTCCGCATGTATTATATTCACCTGATAAGCGTGGCCAAATGTGTATTTATCGTACTCATGGTAATCCTTATTCACACGTTATTTTACGTGGCGGCAAGGTACCTAACTACCATCAAACTGATATTCACGATACCTGTGAGCAGCTTAACAATGCTGGCTTAACTCAAAAGATCATGGTTGATTGTAGCCATGGTAATAGCTATAAAGATCATAATAAACAAATTGATGTCGCGAGCTCGATAGCGCAGCAAATTGACCAAGGTGATCATAGTATCTTTGGTGTCATGATTGAGAGTTTTATCGAAGCTGGAAATCAAGTAGTTACCCAAGGTAAACCGTTAGTTTACGGACAGAGTATTACCGATAAATGTGTTGATCTTGATGTCAGTACCGACATACTGAATATATTAGCGACGGCAGTAAAACAAAGAGTGTAGGTGTTAATATCCTGCGGGAACACACAAAAAACGCGGAACACTGAATAGCTTAAATATTCAGTGTTCCGCGTTTTCATTTATACGTTATATTTTACATGTGACTGAGCAAGGTTAAAGCATCTTAATGGCGTTAAATTTTTAGTCCTTAGTTCATTTTACTGAGTAAACCATCACTCGCATCTTCAACTAAGTCTAAGACAAAACGAAAGCCATTCGCGCCACCATAATAAGGATCAGGTACTTCCTCTTCCTCATAGTTATGAGAAAAATCTAAAAATAGCATTGCTTTACTTTGAAGGTGACCGGGGGCAATTTTCTTTAAATCATTTAAATTAGCGCTATCCATCGCTAAAATAAGATCAAAGTCATCAAAATCTTGTTCGGTAACTTTACGCGCTTTAATGCCATCGAATGAGTAGCCACGCTCAGCGCCCATCTTCTGTGCTCTATGATCGGGTTTCTCCCGAGCATGTGCACCAATAGTCCCCGCAGAATCAACCTTTATTGACAGACCTTGAGCAGTGGACTTCTGCCTAAATACTGCTTCAGCACTAGGCGAACGACAAATATTGCCCATACAAACGAATAGCACACTTTTTATATTATTATAATTCATATACCTAACCCTAACCTTCCCTGTTAACCACTAGTAAATTTGTATTTTACACACTAGTAAAATCAATTGTTTATATGTTCTTATTTAGCTATAGCTATTCTGAGCTATTTTTAATTTAAGGTAAAGTAGAAATTAATGGTGTGAATAAATGAATTTATGCTATGAGAAAATGATAGCAGATATTGAGCGCTATCATTTTCTATTGTTCAGGCTAACAATGTCCAGAGTTGAACAATACTAGTATCTCGTGAATGTTTACTCCACTAGCTCTTTAGTTACTGAAGTATCGATAGTAGACGTTAATACTGTCGATTTCTGTTTCGCTTGTACAGTATGCTTTAACAATAAGATCAACATACCGGCAGTGAAAAACATCACTAAGGTATAAATTGCTGGCGTAAACGACATTTTATAATTTGCCAATAGCGTTAAGGCCATAAACATAGATAACGTACTATTTTGTAAACCAACTTCAATGGTTATGGAGGTGGTTTGCGCAATATTTAGCTTAAACCAGCGGCTTGAATAGTAGCCTAATGCCATAGTCAGTATATTTAAAATAAGCGAAACCGGGCCTGCAGCAACGAGTGCCGGTACTAAAATATCCTGTTGAAGATATATTAGAAACATAATTAACAAGGTTAAAAAGATAATCCCGAAGCGTGAGACATAGGTTTTAGAACTATTAGCAAAACGCGGAAAGTACGCTTTAATGAGCATGCCTATCGCTATTGGCACTATGGTCAATTTCATTAAGCTAATAACTGTTTTCAAAATAGGTAACTGGAATTCATTTCCTTGTCCCATAAAATGATCCAATGAATAGTTCAGCACCACCGGAATAGTAAACACCGTAATCAAACTGGCGATAGCCGTCATGGTAACCGATAGCGCTACATCGCCCTTAGCCAAATGGGTGAACATATTCGAGGTAGTTCCACCAGGGCACAGTACTAACAACATCACCCCCACCGCATATTCCGGTGCTAAGTTCATCACGTTTGCAAGCATAAAACCGATAAGCGGTAAAAAAATTAATTGATTAGTTAAACCGATAGTAACCGCTTTGGGGTATTTAACAACACGCTTAAAATCCTCAATCCGTAGAGACAGCCCCATCCCCATCATAATTAAAAAAATAGAAATCGGAATAATTTGTGTATTAACAATAGTAACCAGCTCAACGCTTTCCATAAAACCTCACCATCTTTGATTAATAACTACTTTACATGATTTTTTCGTTCATTTGCATTAGTTAACTTTACATTACAATGACACTATTTGGCCAACCGAAGCATCCGCAGTCCCCGCTAATACTTGCTGATAGATACCATCAAGATCTTCACTTTCTTGAGTATGGGCAATTGACATGAACGAGCGACAAAAACTAATGTACTCAAGTAAGCTACTACCAATATAGGTCATGATTTGCTTTGTCCCCCACTCACTGCTGCGCTTTTTAAATTGTGTTGGGGCAAAAAAGAAAATAGGTTTAGCCCCTGGCAATGGCGATTTATCCTTGTTGGTAATGGCTACTTGATCGTCGTGATGAGTCATGCCAATTCGACAAGAATAGACTAGCTGTGACGAGAAATGATGGTGTATTGTTGCTAACGCCGTTTGACTGCCCGCCATGTCAACCAAAATGGACGTAATGTTACTATCAAGTGTGTTGATATCATCGTAACTGACCACGTTATCGTAACAACCTAAGCTTTCAACAAAGGCCTTATTATTGCTAGCAGTAATACCAATGGCTGGCATTTCACCTCGAGCTTTAATGGCAAACGCCAGTGCGATACTGGTTTTACTTGAAGCGCTCGTGATCAAATATTGCTGCGCATTAAAGTAGTCATTATCATCCATAAAGTCATCAACCAACCATGAGGTGGTAAACAGACCGCGTAGTAAAATATCAAAATCTTCATTGTCCGCATTATAGAAAGGATTATAACTAACCCGCTCAAATGCGGCATAAAGGGGTGCTAGCCCAGCTCGATAGTTACTGATATCTGAAAACCCTGAAGGGTTAACCTTTCCAGCTAATACTTTGACGTGACTCGCCATGGGAAAAAAGCCCCACACTCGTTCCCCAATGGCCACTTCGTTACAATTAGACGCAATAACATCAGCATAGCCCATTACCGGTAACCTGCCCCATGTTGAGCTATCGACTACCTTATTATTGTCATCAAACTGAGTCGGGAAAAAACGCCAATATCCTAAAGTATCGCCAGCCATTCCATAACTAATGTTATTGGCTGTTAAAGCAAATTTATCTACTTTGAGTAGCACTTCATTGTTAGCTAACACTTGTTCGGTATCAATGGCCGTTAATCGTGTTTGTCCTAAATCGGCTTTACTGACTTCAAATACCTGCGGGGCATTATCAAGTACTATGCTGCTTTCAAGTGCGGTGGTGGTCGACATGGTGATCAATCCTTAGTAGCTGATGCCACAATACAGTTTTCAATTTACGGCTATATATTCTTTTATATGTTCTGCTATATATAAATAACCCGATGCTAGTTCTCACTGAGGACAAATTCACCGCTTTAATATGATGATTTTATGCTAAAGCCGCTGCCCTACTTAAACCAATGAATATTAATAATTACAGTCCATTCAAAATTCATATAGTTAACACCAATCGATACTTAGTCATCAACGGACAGTACATATTAATTACTTATAGTTAGGCATCAGTATTATTCATTGGTTTAATAGACAGCTTCTATTTAGTATTTACTATTAATTAACAAGTACACGCCTAGTTAACCTGAAATACCATGGAGAAGTCATGCCTGAATATAAAGCCCCGATTAGAGATATAAAATTTGTAATGCAAGAGCTCTTGGATTACAACCAGCATTAT
>Ga0105355_10002368_pt1 | contig 17031 bp, 12 predicted proteins | sample GOMGulsemesocosm_2_FD_83508 | JGI IMG/M metagenome (GOLD analysis project Ga0105355, IMG submission 83508) | Methane-oxidizing microbial communities from mesocosms in the Gulf of Mexico - GOM9C Gulf of Mexico | ecosystem: Environmental > Aquatic > Marine > Cold seeps | place: Gulf of Mexico... | reverse complement strand
TTTTGTGGGTAAGCATATGATGTGACTGTGCCTCTATAAAAGCTGTAACAGCGTCAGATAAGCCGTTGCCGATGCTGAATCGTTTGACCCCTAATTCATTTAATTTATTTGAATCAGTTAGATCAGGTAATGACAGCAAATTAATTGGCGCATCAATGGTATTAACAAGTTGCTTAATTTCATCGCTGTGACTTAAGCCTGGTACAAAAATACCATCTGCACCGGAGTTTACATAGGCCGTCGCGCGGCTGATTGTTTCATTTAATGGATCCGAGAGTTGAAAGTAGGTATCTATTCTGGCGTTAATGAAAAAGTCATTATAGCCCTCTAAATCTAAAGCTTGTCTTATCGCTGTGAGCATGTCGCATTGATGTTGCGTGTCTACGAGCCCAGGAGCATTTTTAAAAGAATCTTCAATATTGATACCAGCAACACCCAGTTTAGCCAATTGAAGTACGTTTTGTGCGATAGATTGATTGTTTAGGCCATAACCTGATTCAATATCAACGGTTACTGGTATATTTACTGCTGACACAATTTTAGCCACTAATGAGAGTAGTTCACTGAACTCAATCTTTTCGCCATCTGTATAACCAAGTGCGTTGGCTACTCCCCAGCTTGTTGTTCCTATCGCTTTAAAGCCGGATTGTTCTAAAATCATCGCTGAAATGACATCCCAAGCATTGGGTAAAAATAGTAATTCTGGCTCTTGATGCATTGCTTTAAACGTTAATTGTTTATTCATGGTTTGATCCTTTATTTTATAGGCAGGTATTAGCCCTGTTCGATTGGTGCATTTTAATAAATTGGATGACCTTTGCTGGCCAGAATCGGTACTGAACGTTTAAAAACGCTGGTTTGGCGTCGTGACACTTCTACTTTTGTACCACGTAATAGGGAATGTTCTACTCTATTACCTACTGAGCAATGATCTGAAAGGTCGTTGCTATTGGTAAACAATACTAATTGCGCTAGGATAGTTTACGGTACAAAATTCATTCGTTTTTAAATTGATATATACAGTTGTGCAAAGATGAAAGGAGCTCTAATTTGTCATTCTCCAAATTCAGAACAAAAGAGGAACAACTCAGTTTTTCTGATAAACACAGTCATGTCTGGATTGCTCACTCTCCGGTCTGCACAAAAATTATCGATCTAGATTTTAATTTACAATTCATGAGTCCTGCTGGCATTTGTGCTCTGGCTATCAGTGATGTGACGCAATTTTACGGCAAGCCTTATCCGTTTGATTTTTACCCTCAATCATTTATTGATGAGATGTCTAAAAACCTCAAACAAGTTAGAGACACCGGTGAAGTAATTGAGCAAGAATCGTCTGTTGTTGACATTAATGGCAATGAATTGTGGTTCCATTCAACAATTTCACCGGTTAGTGAAGGTGATGGTAAAATTGACTATTTGATGGTTGTTTCAATTAATACGACGGCTCAACATAAGGTGAGAAAAGAGCTAGAGCAATTGAATGAGCAATTAGAAGCCAAAGTACATGAACGCACTTTAGAACTAGAAAGAGTCAATGCGCGCTTACATTATCAATCAGAAACTGACTTTTTGACTAAGTTGTCTAACCGTTATGCCTTTAATAGGCATATTAGTGAAAAGATAGCGACGGCTAAACGAAATAAAGGTTATCTGTCATTACTTATTATTGATGTTGATAATTTTAAAGATTATAACGACAGGTATGGTCATGATGTTGGTGATTGCGTATTGCAAAAGGTTGCCAAAACAATAGACAACGCCATATTAAGAGAAACGGATATCGTTGCTAGGTATGGAGGCGATGAATTTGTCATTCTGCTACCACAAACCGATAAAAACACGGCCTTTATTTTAGCCGAAAGAGTTCGTACTAATATTGAATTATTAAAAGTTGAATATGACACCACTAATCTGATTTGTAATATTACGGTGAGTATTGGTGTTGCTTCTTTAAGAGGCAGCGAGTTAACCCCGGCAGACCTACTCAAAAAAGCAGATAAAGCACTTTATGTTGCCAAGCAAAAGGGTAGGGATAACTCTCAAGTATTCAGTGATTGATTTTGGAACTTTCTCATTGTTTGTGGTCATAATTAATAGATGACAACGATAGTGAGGATGTATGAAGATTTTTAGTGTAATTTTTGCGACAGCGGCTTTAACATTGATCAGCGTTAAAGACATCAATGCGCAGGTCGCGCCTAAGTTTTTAAATGATGCTGTTTCAGTGACTTGGGTATCCCCCGAAAAGTTTCGCGATGTTGATAGCGCACATAGTAATAAGCGAAAATACAAGCAACGCGTATTAGATGATTTAGAAAAATACTTCCATAAAAAGCTACCCCGTTATTTAACTGATGGGCAGACGATTACATTAAAAGTACATAACTTAGACCTTGCCGGTGATATACGTCCTATGATGGGCCAAGCCAGTGATATGCGAGTGATAAAAAATATTTACCCGCCAATGATAGATATTGAATACACCGTCTCTAATAAAGATGGCAGCGTGTCAAAAACTCAGCGCAAGCGTTTTAGAGATATTGCTTTTAATATGGGAGCTGCGTCTAATTCGACCAAACCATTGGGGTATGAGAAAGCTATGCTGAATAAGTGGATGCGAAACGAACTTAAAAAGTAACATGATCTGACAATTTAATGACAACTGATAAATTTAAAGCGGCAATTAACCTGTTAATTGCCGCTTTTTTGTTGCCTACAGACAGTAGTTTACTTTACGTATTTATACTTATCAGTTACTTACCTTCAGTTGTTGTTTTGGCTCGTTAATTGCTTTAAATAAAATATCTATAACTTGTCAGTGTGAAGTATATTTTCTGACACATGAACCAAGGAATATTATTATGTTTAGAAGTGAAATTGCAGCGAATGCACAAGCGAGTGCAGAAACAAATCAATTAGTGTTAAACAGCTTAGGTTTAGAGCACGACGGTCATATTCAATATATGGTTATTAAAAGTGAATTCTCTGGTGAAGAAATTTACTGTGCTTTAGCTGGTGGTGAGATTATCGATAACGATATCAACTTAACACCTGTTGGCACGGGCGCTTATGAAGCATTATGTTCAATCCCTGGTGATGAAATAGAGCTTTATGCACTCAGTGATGATGATGATATTATGGCTGAGCAAATTCCTGGCATTATGCAGCAGCATAAATCAGGTAGCCGTTTATGTTTCATTAGTGATACGTTAGTTGAGCGTCAAGCACAAATTATGCGTGCATTCTCGATGGGTGAAACGGATCAAGTAGCCGCTTAATTATTAACAAGTCACTATTTTTAAAGTGACTTGTTAGTGATATAAAAATAAGCCTAAGATGCTTTAGGCTTATTTTTTAGATTGCCTTTAAATACTTGTAATAACTGCAACTGTATTTCAATTTTTGCAACTATAGGCTGCACGTTTACTGCTACATCCTCAGCGCTTCCCTGTTGCAATGTTACCAAGTCATTTCCTAATTCTTCAGCATAAGGTGTAAACCTGTTCGCTTTAGTAATAAACCCTTGCTGCTCATCAAAAATAGCTGAAAACTTTGCCATGTCTTGCTGGCGTAAGTCATCAATAGCTTTATCTGCATCAATAGATTGACGATAAATAAGGCGAATGTTTTCTTTTAACGCCTCAAATAATTGCGTGTGTGGCATGGTTATCTCAATGGTGATATTAGAAAGAGCGCTATTATACTCAAACTTGCGGCATTAACCCAAGGTCGATTGGTGTTTTGTGCGCTTGCCCGCCAATTTCACGTACTAATTTAGGCACTAAAAAGCCGGGAAGTTGTTGATAAAGTTGCTGCATTAGTAATATTGCGGCCTTTTCGTCACTATCAAAATGTGTTGCGCCGCTCACCTTATCTAATAAATGCAAATAGTAGGGCATGATGCCAGCATCAAACAACGACTCATTAAGCGCGATTTGACTATCTACATCATCATTAATGTCTTTTAGTAATACAGCTTGATTTAACACCGTAATATTACGCGCTTTCATTGCGGCTACCATATCGATAACCGAATCATCAATTTCATTGGCATGATTAATGTGTAAAACGACAATAATATTAAAGGGCGCTATTTGCAGTGTGCTTAATAGCTCATCTGTCATTCGCGATGGAATAACAACAGGTAGCCTGGTGTGAATACGGACTCGTGTTATATGTGGAATAGGTGATAACAGCTCCATGAGCTGGGTAATATGCTTGTCACTAGCCATTAACGGATCACCACCAGATAAAATTACTTCGTTAATTTGTGGCTTGTCGGCAATGTAATTAGCCGCATCATGTATTCCAGATTGATTGATGCTGTTATCTTGATACGGAAAGTGGCGTCTGAAACAGTAGCGACAATTAATAGCACAGGCCGTTTTAAGCATCAGTAACACGCGATTTTCATACTTATGCAATAACCCGGGAATTGGTGTTTCTTGCTCCAGTAGCGGATCATCACTAAAGCCTGATTGCTCAATAAATTCATCACTAGAAGTCATTACCTGCTTGAGCAGTGGATCATTAATATTGCCTGCCTCCATGCGATCGGCAAAAGGCACTGGCACACGCATTGGGAATAGTTTTCGAGCGGCAAATGATTCTTGATATTGAGTTGGGTCTATCGACAAGTAGTTGAGCAGCTTTTCGGGATCAGTAAAGACTTGTCCGAGCTCTTTTTGCCAAGAATTTTGATGTGGAATTAAGTTTTGAAAGACTATCTGCGGCATTTGTTTTTAGATTGACGATTAATCAGGTAGAATCGGCTGATTAAAAATTTAATGATAAGTGGATTATAGCAATTATTAGAATTGCCTGTAAGGTAGTCTCCACTTTTTTACTGATATATCCCTAATAATGAGCACAATGCTCAGACAATAACGAGGAAGTCATGGCTACAGTTAGCACGAATGAATTTAAAAATGGCCTTAAACTAATGTTTGAAGGTGAGCCGAGCACAATTCTAGACAATGAAACGGTTAAACCGGGTAAAGGCCAAGCATTTAACCGTGTAAAAATTCGTAAATTGATTTCTGGCAAAGTACTAGAAAAAACAATTAAATCTGGTGAATCGTTTGAAGTAGCCGATGTTGTGGAATGTGACTTAGCTTATCTGTACAGCGATGGTGAATTTTGGCATTTCATGAACAATGAAACGTTTGAGCAACTTGCTGCTGATGCTAAAGCCATTGGCGATGCAACTAAATGGTTGGTTGAGCAAGATGAATGTATCATCACTTTATTTAACGGTAGCCCAATCATTGTTACTCCGCCTAACTTCGTTGAATTGGAAGTTACAGAAACAGATCCTGGCTTAAAAGGCGACACGGCTGGTACAGGTGGTAAACCTGCAACGTTAAGCACTGGTGCTGTTTTACGTGTTCCATTATTCATTCAAATTGGTGAAGTATTAAAAGTTGATACGCGCACCGGTGAATACGTCTCTCGCGTGAGCAAATAAGAACTATACCCATGTTACTTGAAAGTGCACTGGAGAGTGACAAGGGTGTATGTCGTTATAAACCCGATTAAACGTTGTTTAATCGGGTTTTTTTATGAGGAAACCCCATGAGTTGGCAACCCAGCGCCTCAATAGAAACACTTAAAAAACGCGGCCAAGTGATAAAAGATATTCGTAAATTTTTTGATGCTAGGCAGGTGCTTGAAGTAGAAACACCTTCTTTGTCGCAGGCAACAGTCACCGATGTTCATCTTCATGCGTTTGAGACTGAATTCGTTGGGCCTGGTTTTGCACAAGGGCAGCGTCTTTATTTACAAACCTCGCCTGAATTTCATATGAAACGATTACTGTGTGCGGGCAGTGGTGCTATTTTTCAAATATCTAAATCATTTCGTAATGAAGAGTCGGGGCGTTATCACAATCCAGAGTTTACGATGTTGGAGTGGTATCAACCCAATTATGATCATAGGGATCTCATGGCGGAGGTTGATGAATTATTGCGTAAGATTTTACACACACCACCCAGTGACATTTTGACTTATCAGCAAGTATTCATTGAACATGTTGGACTAGACCCTTTAGCTAGTGATATTGAAAAAATTAGGCAGGTTGCACTGCGTTACGATTTTGGTGATTTTGTAAAGACAGAGTTGAATAAAGATACACTTTTACAGTGTTTATTTTGTTTTGTTATTGAGCCTAAAATTGGATTAGAAAGGCCCTTAGCTATTTATAACTTTCCTGCATCGCAAGCTGCATTAGCTCAGCTGGAATCTCATGATGAAAGAGTCGCTCGCCGTTTTGAGTTTTATTATCAGGGCATCGAATTAGCGAATGGTTTTCATGAACTGCAAGATGCCAGCGAGCAATTATCTCGTTTTGAACAAGACAATACAGATCGTCTAAACGAAGGGCTTAGTGCTCAGCCTATCGATCACCAATTGATATCAGCCCTCGAAGCGGGCCTGCCAAATTGTGCGGGTGTTGCGTTAGGTGTTGATCGGCTCATTATGCTGGCACTTAAAAAACGTCATATTAATGAGGTGCTAAGCTTTGATGTCGGGCGATGTTAATTGTTTTTGACAATCTTTGATTTGTCTTAAAAGTATCATCTTACCTTGTTAGAATTTGCTCAAATTTAAGACAGGGAACTAAAGATGACACGTTTGCAATCAAACAAAAGAGATCGTAATGGCGCGCACAAAGTCTATGTGCCCAATGATGCTAGGGATAATCAATACCTTATTGCGCAGTTTAAACTGACTCCAGCGCTTATTGAACATGTACAACCTAATTATAAAAATGGAAACACTGAAGATTTGGGGCGTTTTTATAAAGAACTAAGCCAGAAAATATTCAGTTTGTGTCAACAGCATGGCATTGAAACCGTCAGCTTTATTGCCAACGATAAGACCCCAATTGTGCGTTTTAATATGGATTTTGAACGTATTGAAACAAATGAAAAGATTATGTTTTTTTATCATCCCCAATTTTATCGTGGTCAAACATCATTTTTTAGCGATGATTATATGGCGCAAAAAATTAAAATATTGTTTTTGGCGACCGGTGATAATATTCGAGTGAATGCTGCTTTGTTTCATCAGCAGGTTCGTGATGTCATAACGCGATTAAGTGATGAGTTTTCACCAGCCAATGTTGATATTGATGTTAGAGACCATCAACATATAACCTATGATTTATTTGCCAATAATAAGTCGAAGCAGCTTAGTCAATCTCATAAATTCAGGCCAATAGCTACGCGTTATCAATCACAACATGTATCTTTTTCCGAAGATATAGATAGCCAAACTTTTGTTGTAGTCAACTTTCCAATGGATCATCAGCTTAGAAATTTAGTTGCAATCAATGATAATTCAGATGCCCCTTATGATGGGCTTTATCAAGAGTTACAGCGATTATTTATACAAGCTATGGATAAAAACCAAATTGAGAATGCCGTAATGGTGGCTAACAACAAAATGCCGTTAGTGCGTCATAGTAATAAAATGGAAGGTGATAAATCGTCGACCTTTCATATGATAAATACAAATAATGAAGGTTTAGCTGTATTTGAAGATAGTTTATGGGATGGAAAAATTCTTTGTGATGTGATTAAGTTTGTCTTTATTGTGCCACCCAATCAGTGTTCTGATCGAGGATATGGCAGGTATATTAATCAAGTGACTAAGGTTGTTGAAAATATCGCTCAAGCATGTGCTGTAACCCCTAATAAGCAACAGATTTTAATGAGAGTGTATCAACATCTAGGCTATACACTAAATGATGTTAATACCAATTCCATTGAATAATTTTCTGCTTCGCACAATAAATCACTTAATTAACGGAAATGTTATAAGGCATTAAAATAGCCTTATAATTTATTGGTACTATATCTAACTCTTGATTGATGTAGCTCAAACATGTTGATTGATAAACGTGACCCTTTGATGCTAAATTGAATCATCCGAAGTTGCCAGCTTGGTTATTATTGGAAATAGGCAATGGCAACAGGAAGAGCTTTATCGGAGGATGGTATCAATGAACGACAATACAACAGAGAATACGGAGGCTCTTCGCTTAAACGCATTAGCAAATTTAGCGCTGTTGGATACGTTACCAGAAGAAAGGTTTAATCGTGTTATTCGTCTTGCTAAGGCACTAGTTAATATGCCGTATGCGTATATAACGCTGGTTGATAAACATCGTTTATGGGCCAAGGCAACTCCAGATAATCTGCCGTATGAAAGCTCACGTTCACAGTCGATTTGCCAATATACTATATTGAGCAAAGCCCCTACCGTTATTGAAAATACATTACTTGATGATGATGTTAAGCACCTAGACTATGTGGTGAATAAACCTAATATTCGCTGCTATGTTGGCATTCCCTTAATGCATAACGATCACATTGTCGGTGCTTTATGTGTGCTCGATGTTAAAACGAGAACAATTTCGGATGAAAGCGTTAGCCTGTTATCGGATTTAGCGGCGATTGTGGAAGATGAATTTTCGTCAGCACAAATGAAACAAACATCTGTTGGATTGAGAATTCAAAAACGGGCTTGGCGAGATTTATCCGCAGAGTTACAGAGTAAAGATCAGCTTAGTGCTTTACGTAGTACTGCACTCGAGTTAGTCGCTCGTGCAACGCCAATTATATCTACTTTTTATGAAATAATCTCAGGTGTAGAACGTGAATTTCCTGGCATGCTGTGCAGCATACTTTTGCTCGATGACAGCGGTAAAATAGTTGAGAAAGGCTATGGGCCCTCGCTACCTGATTTTTATAATGAAGCGGTTATTGGACTTGAAGTTGGCCATGGAATCGGTTCTTGCGGCTCGGCTGCCGCTTCTGGCGAGCGTGTGATCGTTTCAGATATCAGCACTCACCCTTATTGGGAAGACTTTTCCGGATTGGCTGAGCTGGCAAAACTAGGGTCATGTTGGTCAGAACCTATTATAAGTAGCAAAGGCCACGTATTAGGAACATTTGCTATTTATCATCGGCAAGCACGTGAGCCTCAAGAGGTTGAGTGCCAGCTAATTGAGCAATCTGCGCAATTAGCATCAATTGCTATAGAACGTGATCGTGCTAATCGATTAATCTGGCAACAGGCAAACTATGATACGTTAACCGGACTCCCCAATAGAGAGTTAGGCGCAGTACATATTAATGTGGCAATTAATAATGCCCGTCGTAATAAACAGAAATTTGCACTGATGTTTTTAGACCTTGATCGTTTTAAAGAGGTTAATGATACATTGGGCCATGATGCGGGAGATGTATTGCTTATTGAATGTGCATCTCGTATTCAGGGCAGTATACGGGCGAATGATTCTGTTGCGCGATTAGGTGGGGATGAGTTTGTTATATTATTAATGAATATTGATGATCAGCTAGGGGTCGAAAAAGTTGCTAACAATATTTTAGAAAAATTAACCCAACCTTTTAACATCGGCAGTGAAGTCGCTCATATATCGGCAAGCATTGGTATTACTATCTGCCCCGATGATGGTAACGAATTAGAAGTATTGATGAAAAATGCAGACCAAGCGATGTATCGCGCAAAAGAACTTGGTCGTGATCGTTTTGAATATTTCACTGTTAATATGAGAGCTGCGGCTAATGAGCGCCGGCTACTTACCCAAGACCTTAGGCAAGCTATTGCCAATAATGAATTGGTTTTACACTATCAACCGATTCTAAATCTTGACGATAATACAATTCATTTCGCCGAAGCATTAATTAGATGGCAACACCCAACTCGTGGGCTGATGTTTCCTGAAGACTTTATAGCATTGAGTGAAGATAGCGGTATCATTTTTTCATTAACCCAGTGGGTGTTAAACCAAGCTATGATTCAGGCTAAGCAATGGAATGATAAAGCTGAGCAATGTTTTAAAGTATCTGTAAATACTTCTTTATTACAATATTCTGATAACGGTCGTCATAATGCGGGCTGGTTGTCTTTGCTAGAAAGAAATCAAGACTTTGCAAAATACATTGTGCTTGAGGTTAGCGAAAAACTTCTAGTTGATCCTCAGCCGCATGTCATTGAAAAAATAAACTTATTACGAAGTTACGGGGTTGAATTTGCTATCGATGACTTTGGCACTGGGTATTCTTCTCTGGCATATATTAAGCAGTTTAATATTGATTATCTAAAGATTGATAAGCAATTTATTCAAAGTTTAGTAGCCGGCAGTGATGGAAAAATAGTGTGTGAAGCTATGGTCGCAATGGCGAATAAGCTCGGTACAAAAGTTGTTGCAGAAGGCATTGAGCAACCAGAACAACTACGAGCATTAAAGCAAATGGGATGTGAATTTGGCCAAGGTTTTCACTTAGAGCGCCCAATTGATGCTGCGCATTTTACTCGACGCTTTATCAAAAGTTAAATATTCCATTCTTCTTCGATTAAGCGGCGTAATTCGCGCTGCTCATTTATGTCATCTAGTTTAGCTCTAATTTCGCGCCTTTTTATAACGCTTGCGTGCGTTTTTGGTGACTCTCTTAGAGGTAACATTGGGTCAAAAATACTATGTTGTGTATCGTGATTAGCTTGCATAATAGCCTCGTTATCAAATATTAAAAGTTACAACATGGGTACTACTTTTCGCTGACCATTGAAGTGTATCGCTATAATATGACTAATTAATGACAAGGCTTATTGCAATCATTTAACGATGTTGTTCTTGTTGTATGAGGGGATAATTTGAACAAAAAAAAGCCGAGCAATAAAGCTCGGTACAAGGAATAACTTAAGGATAAAACTAACTACATAAGTTAGTCATTAAGATCGGTAAAAGGTTCACTTTGGCTGACAGAAAGGTTAACTAAAATTTGAGCAAAAAAAAAGCCGAGCTATAAAGCTCGGCACAAGGAATAACTTAAAGAGAGAAGTAACCATATACAGGTTAGTCATTGGCAACACGAAAAGGTTCATTTTAGTTTTATAGAAAAAAGTTAATGATAATTTGAGCAAAAAAAAGCCGAGCTATAAAGCTCGGCACAAGGAATAACTTAAAGAGAGAAGTAACCATATATTGGTTAGTCATTGGCAACACGAAAAGGTTCATTTAGTTTTAAAAAAAGTTAATAAAATTTTAGGCAAAAAAAAAACCGAGCTATAAAGCTCGGCACAAGGAATAACTTAAAGAGAGAAGTAACCATATATTGGTTAGTCATTGGCAACACCAAAAGGTTCATTTAGTTTTAAAAAAGTTAATGAAAAATTAGGCAAAAAAAGCCGAGCTATAAAGCTCGGCACAAGGATTAACTTAAGGAGAAAACTTACTACATTAAGTTAGTCAGCTTCCTTGTTAGTTAGTTCCTTCATTGGTGCATATTAATGTGCTTGTTCCCAATTATCACCAAAACCAGCTTCGGCAATTAATGGCACATCAAGGGCAGCCGCTTTTGACATAAGCAATTGCACATCTTTGCAAAATTGTTCAACTTTATCTTCTTGAACTTCAAAAATGAGTTCATCGTGAACTTGCATGATCATTGTCGCTAATTCTGCTGGTTGCTCTTTTAACCAGTCACTAACTAATAACATGGCTCTTTTAATGATATCAGCCGCTGTGCCTTGCATCGGTGCATTGATAGCTGCACGTTCGGCCGCTTTGCGTCTTGCGCCATTACTTGCCTTGATATCACTTAGGTATAGGCGGCGGCCTTCAATTGTCTCAACATAACCTTTGTCGGCGGCTAACGCACGCGTATCTTCCATGTATTGCATAACACCGGGATATTTATCAAAGTAACTATCGATATATTGCTGTGCTAAGCCGCGTGGAATATCTAATTGCTTAGATAACCCAAAGGCGGACATGCCATAAATTAATCCAAAGTTTACGGCTTTAGCACTACGACGTTGCTCGACGGTTACCTCATCAAACGGTGTATTAAATACTTCGGCAGCGGTGGCTTTATGGATATCTAAGTTATTAGCGAATGCAGTTAACAAGCCGGCATCTTGTGATAAATGCGCCATGATACGTAATTCAATTTGGCTGTAATCTATCGCGACAATTTTATAACCTGTTGGCGCAATAAAAGCCTGACGGATACGCTTGCCTTCTTTACTGCGAATTGGAATATTTTGTAAGTTTGGCTCCGTTGATGATAAACGACCCGTTGCAGTAACCGCTTGATGATAGCTAGTGTGAACGCGTCCTGTTTTTGGATTGATCATCAAAGGGAGCTTATCAGTATAAGTCGATTTTAGCTTCGTTAAGCTGCGGTATTCTAGTATCGCTTTTGGCAACTCATAATCATGTGCTAATTCTTGCAGCACTTCTTCATTAGTAGAAGGTGCGCCCTTTGGAGTCTTTTTAAGAATTGGCAGTGCCATTTTTTCTTCACTAAACAAGATATCTTGTAATTGCTTCGTTGAACCTAAATTAAACTCTTCACCGGCTAGTGCCCATGCTTCTTGCTCTAACTCGTTAATACGTGTGGCTAGCTCACCACTTTGAGTAAATAGCTGTGTATCATCAATAAGTACACCATTACGTTCTACGTCAGATAAAACCGACAACAGTGGCATTTCAAGGGTGTTATAGAGTGTTAAAAGTTTTGGTTCGTTATTAAGGCGTTCTAGCAAGTTGTCGTGTAATCGCAACGTGATGTCAGCATCTTCGGCGGCATAAGGCGCTGCTTCGGCTATTTTAATTTGATTGAAGGTAAGTTGTTTAGCACCTTTACCTGCAACATCTTCAAATTTTATGGTTTTATGGCTTAAATATTTAAGCGATAATGCATCCATATTGTGCTTAACAGCTGTTGAATTAAATACATAAGACTCAAGCATGGTGTCATGACTGATGCCTGCAAGCGTGATGTCATAATTTAACAGGACATTACGATCGTATTTTAAATTTTGACCGACCTTGAATTTAGTCTCATCTTCAAGCAATGCTTTAAATGCCTCTAAAGCACTCGTTAAGCTAATTTGTTTAGGTGCATCTTCATAGTCATGGCCCAAAGGCAGGTAAGCTGCTTCAAATGCATCATCACCGGTTTTGATCGCGAACGACATGCCCACAATCTCTGCAGCCATATAATCAAGGCTAGTCGTTTCTAAATCAAAGGAAAACAAAGGCGCTTGCGTTAATTTACGTAGCCACTGATTCAGTTGACCTAGAGTATAGATAACAGGGTAATCATTGGTTTTTATGGTAGAGCTTGGCGTAGACGTAGTCGACTCACCTCCAGCGGTATTATCATCTGTCTTAATTGATAATGGATTACGGCCATCTAGCGCTTCAGCAAGCCAACGTTTGAATTCAAGCTGACCTAAAATTTCGATAATTCTATCTTGATTTGGCTCGCCCATAACAAAATCGGAGTAGGTTTTCTCTAGCTCTACATCTATTTTGATCGTGGCAAGTTGATAGGACAGTCGCGCCATTTCTTCATGCTCAAGCATACGCTTACCAATAGTTTTGGCACCGCGGAAACTTAAAGTGGCTAGTTTATCGATATTTTTATAGATTTCATCAACACTACCGATACCTTGCAACATCCCTAATGCTGTTTTTTCGCCTACTTTAGGTACACCAGGTATGTTGTCTGAACTATCTCCCATTAAGCCAAGGAAATCGATAATAAGTTCTGGCGGCACGCCAAATTTTTCGATAACACCTTCTCGGTCCAAAATAAGATTGGTCATGGTATTAATTAAAGTGGTGTTCTCATCAACCAACTGTGCCATATCTTTATCGCCAGTACTTATCAATGTATGAATCCCTTGCTTACTAGCTAGCGTCGACAATGTACCAATAACGTCATCAGCTTCAACACCGGGAATTGAAATCATCGGGATGCCCATCGCTTGTATTAAATTGTGCAAAGGCTCAATTTGAATACGTAAGTCATCGGGCATCGGTGGGCGATTTGCTTTATATTCGCTATACATTTCATTTCTAAAGGTTGGCCCTTTAGCATCAAAAACAACAACCATATTAGACGGCTTATATTGGTTGATTAACGACCGTAACATGTTAATTACGCCATAAACTGCACCAGTCGCTTCACCCTTAGAGTTAGTGAGATGTGGTGGTGAAAAAAATGCTCTGAACAAATAAGATGAGCCATCTACTAAGATGAAAGGATTTTCTTTAATTATAGCCATATATGTAGTCGATCTTGTGGAGTTGATTGGTAGATTGAGTGTTATCTTAACACGCGTTTTGTAAGGGTGTTAGTGAACATAAAAATGATAAGAAAATAGAATTATTTCTGTGGATAACTCTGTGGGATAAAATATTTCAATATTCATTAAATAATCAGTTTTTATTAAAAAAAACCTTTAAATCATTGAAAAATAAAGATATGTAAAAATAATGATAAAGATCATTATTTTAAAAATAAGTGTGGATAATTTATTCAAGTTGGCATATTGATTGCCGAAGATGAGCTTGACTAAATATATATAATAAAACAATAAATGATGAATTATTAACCGCTATATAACTGCAGGAGCGTTAATTTAACAGATTGGATTTTTATTGCCAGCATTAATTTAAAAAAAGATCATTTAATTTGATCTTTGGGTAAAAATGGCAATGGTCATGATGTATTTATGATCCTAGAACGATCATCTTTTGAGCATATAAACTAGGGATAAGATTTTAGGAGCTACATAAAAAAGCGGCCGCATCACGGTCAATTGTGAGCGGCCTAATAATAGCAATGTGAGCAATAGTCGTGTGCATTGATACCGTAAACATCAATACACAACAATGAGAATAAATAATAAACAGCATCATCAATATCATTGTCAGGAGGTGCGTCCGTAAAACGCATGCTAATAATAATCATTCTCATTGGTGGTTGTCAATGATGTTTGATAAATTAATTTCATTAAGGTGCATTTTTAACAGATAAGTTAATTATTTCCCCGCACAACAAGCTCGCATAATTAGTGATGTTGGTATTATCGTAATTGGTATCGGGCCGTGACGATCAATTAATTTTAATTTCATCTTGAGATAAAGGGTGACAAAGAAAAATGTTGCTGATTAATCGCTCGTTCGTCGAATTGAAAGTAACGGCTTTATGTTGAGCCTTCAAGTGAACAAGGTTATAGGTGATTTTGGAAACTGAATTTGTTTGGGGTTAGATAAAAAAGCGGCCGCATCACGGTCAATTGTGAGCGGCCTAATAATAGCAATGTGAGCAATAGTCGTGTGTATTGATACCGTAAACATCAATACACAACAATGAGAATAAATAATAAACAGCATTATCAATATCATTGTCAGGAGATGCGTTCCGTAAAACGCGTGCTAATAATAATCATTCTCATTACGTCTTGTCAATACTCTTTGCAAAATAATTAATATTTTTACAGTTAACGTCTAAATCCATATTTTAATTATGAGGTTTAGTATCAGACAATGGACATTAAATCCTGAAACACAGCACCTAAGATTACTTGTGTAATCTTAGGTGCTGTGTTATTAAATGCTTCATGTGATTATATTAAAATTGTGAAGAGGAGCTGTGGAATGAATAAAATAATATTTTGGATCGCCTTATGGTTTTTGTCATTGAATGCTTATGCAGATTCAGTAAAATATTTTGCTGATTTACGCTATAACCATGTTTCATTACATGTGCCTATTAAAGGGATTATGCCCCTTAATAAAACGGCTATTGACCAGCCGCATTACAAATTTACCTTCAACGATAATGGCCAAATTACTGAAGTAATCAACCATAACTATGGACAAGTAAGACGTCATCCTCTAACTCATTTTTCAGCTCATCGCGTGACAATTCAATACAATAAAAATCAGGAAGTACGCCGTTACTTTGATATTCACAATCAACCAATGCTCAATATTCGTGGTGTACATAAAGAAATATTCACTCTTGATGACAGTGGCTTTAAAAAACAATTATCATTTTTTGATGTCAATAATCAGCCAACGCATTCGTTATGGAATATCGCTAAATATGTTTGGAAGCAGCAAGAAGGATTAGTGATAGAAAATCGCGTAAACCTTGATGGTATTAAACAGAACCTTTCTCCCTATTTTTCATTCAAAACAACCGCTATTGAATATGACAAGCAAGGTAACCCATTTAAATTATTTAACTTAAATGGGCGGGAAGAGGTTTCAAATAGTCAATTTAAGGTTGCTTATTATCAAGATGAATATAACAAACTAGATCAGCATATTAAGTACAGCTATTTTGATGAAGATAATAATGTTGGCGTCAACCCGTGGGGTTTTTCTTACGCTATTAAAAAATATGATAATGATGGACGTTTAGTTCGTGTTGATCGTTTTAATCATCAGGGAAAGTTCATGCCGCGAGAAGCTATTCCCGCACCAGTGCCAATCAGCAAGCAGGAGCATGAAATAATTAAGCAAGTTGCGATTAATTACCTAGTGGCTTTACAAACACTCAATCCACAATTGATGGCACAAACGTTACACCAGGAGCTGTCTAAAAATGTAATTAGAGTCTTGCCTAATGGAAAGCATCAGCTCAATAATACGAGCTATAAACGTATGTTAGAGCATGCAAAACAGTGGAATAAATCGGGTGTAAAATTTCCACCAAACCCTAATAATAAAGCCACTATTTTTGATGTTTATAATAATATGGCCGCAGTAAAACTCGAATCTGATAATTGGATCGAATATCTTCATTTGATAAAAATAGACGGTAGATGGCAAGTTAAAGATCTTGTTTGGGATAACAACAACATTTAGAGTAGAGGCCTTAATTCTCTATTATTGGCGTTATATTAAATGAATAATGATGAAAAAAAGAAAATTATTGATGAGAGCTGGCAGCTTCATAATACGATTGAACAAGCATATTTAGCGTTTGAATCTAGCGTTAAAGATGAGAAGTGGCCAGAGAAACAACGCCTGCTATTAGCTGATATGGCACTTCATTTGTTGCAAACGGCTTTAATGCCTGATGATCTAGCCACCGAAAAATTGCGTAATAATTTGTACGCAATTTTAACCATTAGTGAGTTATACCTGCCCGACGCAGAGCTCGCTCATGCAAAAGAGAAGCTATTAGT
>Ga0105355_10002361_pt1 | contig 17051 bp, 16 predicted proteins | sample GOMGulsemesocosm_2_FD_83508 | JGI IMG/M metagenome (GOLD analysis project Ga0105355, IMG submission 83508) | Methane-oxidizing microbial communities from mesocosms in the Gulf of Mexico - GOM9C Gulf of Mexico | ecosystem: Environmental > Aquatic > Marine > Cold seeps | place: Gulf of Mexico... | reverse complement strand
TTGCTGGCTTCATGTTGTGGGGTTACCCATCATCCATGAACCCTGACTACGCTTCTATCTCACCTCTGGGTCAGCTAGCGGGCGCAGTTATCATGTTCGGTGTGCTTGGCTTCTTGCCTGGTTTCATCATTGCGAAAATCCTGAATGCCATCGGTATTCTGCGTGTACCTCGCGCTGTTGAACTGGCGGGTCTTGATCTGAAAGAAATCCACACTCGTTACGAAGAGAAAGAAGAACTTCGTGCAGCTCTTGCTAAAGAGCCAATGGACGGTTAATTCCAACTAACGAGTTAATCCTAATTTAGAGATTATAGGAGAAAGATTATGTCTACCGGACTTGAATCATGGGCAAACCCCGAAACAATCGGTGCAATTTACCCTTTCCAGGGCTCTGAAATGCTGATGTTTGGTTTGTGCTTAGCCTTCTGGCTGCTGTGGCACATTCTCAACCAGTTCTCAGAGAGCGCAGAATGGGCAGAAGATGTAAGCACCCTTCGTGGCAAGGCTCTTCCAGGTGAAGAGTACGGCGATAACTAATATCGTCTGACTCTCTACCAGGAAACTGGATAAAACGTCACCAGCCCTGTGCTGGTGACGTTTTTTTTGGCCTAACAAAAACTTACCCTGCACATAGTCGAAGCTCACTTTAGCTTGGGGTTGGCGTAGGTAAGCCGAGATCACTGCTGACTTATGAGAAAACATATAGGAGGCAATCAAGCCCTAAGGTAGAAGACTAAGCGTTGCTTTATAACGGGAAAAGAAAACATTACGCAGCTGTGTTTAGCGAAACATCAATTAAAAGCTTTAACTTGACCACAACCATGCAGCGCCTCTTACGCCGCTGGAATCGCCATATTGCGCTCGTAGTAATTTTGTCTCACAGCGATCCGTAAAAATATACTTACCCCAGCGCTGTGGAACCTGGTCATATAAACAGGCAATATTCGACAGCCCTCCGCCCAGCACCACGGCATCCGGATCAAGCACATTGATCACCGTCGCCAATGCCGCCGCTAGCGCTTCGCAGTACTGCTCAAGCAGCTCTGCGGCTAACGATTCACCATTCGCTGCGTTAAACGCAATCTGAGCCGCCTTAAGAGCGCGCCCCGATATATCGAAATAGCCCTGTTCAAAAGCAGGGCCCGATAACCATGTTTCAATACAATCATTCCGTCCACAATAACAACGCCGAGATTGACGCGGAGATATTACATGCGAACTCAGCAGTGGCATCGGATTATGCCCCCACTCACCAACGATACCGTTAGGGCCATTCAATAATTGTTTGTTGATAACCACGCCCCCACCCACACCGGTACCCAGAATGACACCAAAGACATTATCATAACTAGCCGCCGAGCCATCCTGCGCTTCAGACAAGGCAAAACAGTCCGCATCGTTGGCAATGCGAACATCTCTACCCAACAACAATTGAAGATCTTCTTGTAAAGGTTGCCCGTTCAGGCAAGTTGAATTGCAGTTTTTCATGCGCCCGGAAATGCGCGAAACAGCGCCCGGAGTAGCCAAACCTACTGAAATGTCTTGCTCATCGAGCGAGCAGTCTTTTTTAAGCAGGCTGATCAACTCGGCGATTGCCGCCAGAGTCTTGTTATAGTTCAGCTGAGGGGTCGCTATACGCCGGCGACAAATGACATCACCGCCAGCATCCAGCACCACTGCCTCTATTTTAGTACCACCCAAATCAATACCAATACGCATACTGGTCTCAACAAATTAGAGATACACCTGTAAACCTTACCCTAAAAAATAGTCAATAGAGCGACAAGCATCATGCACACCACCAGACTCCGCACTAACAACTTTTGCAGGGTCTCCAAATGATCGGCCTGCTGCTCAACACTATTACTGAGTAGCTCTTGCTCGCTCAAGGCAATGGCAGCCAAACTCGATTTAAACAGCACAGAGGCCGTAGGCATTTTCCCGTCACCAATAACACTCACCCAGGTTTTAAAACACAAGGTAAAATTACCTGCGACAGCAAAGGTTAGCGCCAGCAAGCGGGCAGGAAGCCACTCAAGTGCATGCAACAATTGCGAGCAACCAGCATCCTGAAATCGCTTTTCATAGAGACTAAGCAAACGCATAAAAAGAGCGGCTAAAGGGCCAGCCAACAGATACCAGAACACAATAACAAATACCTGCTCAAACCATTGATAGAGTAAACCTTGGCAGACCTTGGCATGTAAACCAGCTCGATTATCCGCTTCAAAAGCGACGTCCAAATTAAACTCATGCTGCGCATGGTGATATGCTGACTGAAAATCCCCACTACGCCAGTGCCTGAGATACTCTTGTAATTGCTCAAATAAATTAACTCGCCCTAACGCATAAGCTAAAATCAGCGTCTGTAATAATACCCCAACAAAACCAAACACCCAGTCTTGAGATATTTTCAACACCACAGCAACAAGCCCGAGCGGAATCAACAACGCCATCAACATAGCTAATCGAGGCCAATCTTTTAATGAGCGGTCAAACTGCTCACAAAACGCAAAAAACCATCCATCATGGCGCGCTGCAAAGTGCCATCCCAATAACTTATAGGCACCGACTGTCAGTAACAAAACCAGAAATGTCACGCTTTACCTCGACTCAAAGCATTACAGTAAACAACGATAATAATCCCAATCAAAAACCTCACCAGGATCTGTTTTACGCCCCGGTGCAATATCACAATGCCCACTGATACGATCGGCACTAAGTCCTATGTAATGCCCTATCAGCAGCTTACTAACATCAGCCAATCGTTGATACTGAATTACATCATAGGGCACATCATCCGCTCCCTCCAACTCTATGCCGATGGAGAAATCATTACAGTTTTCTTCACCCTGAAAACAGGACTGACCAGCATGCCATGCACGTTTATTAAAAGGCACATATTGAACCAAACCACCATCTCGCCGTATCAGCACATGTGCTGAGACCTCAAGCCTTGCAAGTTGCTCAAAATAGGGATGTTCTTTAGAGTTTAGCTGATTGGTAAAAAGCTGGGAGATATAGGGACCACCAAACTCACCGGGCGGCAAGCTGATATTATGAATAACCAACAAATCAATTCGATCATCGGGTCGATCATTACAATTCGGAGAAACGACGCGTTCAGCGGCATTAAGCCAATGATTTTCTATGCTAAGAGGCACCACAATCCCCAAAAAATATACGTTAGGGCACCTTAACCCATCAACAAAACCTCATCAATGCTTCATTAGCCCGGGCTCCCGATGACAAAGAACAAAGCGCAATCAAACAACAGCACTATACTCATGCCGCACTCCCCCCCCAACCTCTTCAGCAACTCATCTAAACCCATCGATTCAAGAATCTTTCCTCACCGCAGGCCTGACAAGCGTGCCAAAAGTCTTTATTGCGTTGAGCCAAGCAGATTATTTCTTGAATACCGACTTCAATGGCATGACGGCATTTAATCAGGGCAATGAACACACTGGGCTTGCCCGCGCTAAACGAGTATAGTCCAACTTTAAATTTGACCCGTTAACAAAGGATATTTGCCCAATATTTTCCGATGCATAATAGCGAACCTGCAAAGCCTGGAAAAAAACTCGGTCGCGGCATGTGGATCGCTACCTGGATCATTGGCCTGTTCCTGTTAACACAGTTTTTTGCCAACCAGGAAAGCCTCTGGCAAAATCCAAATCAGGCACCTCAGGTGCGCACTACCCAGAGCGGCGCCCAGGAAGTTATTTTACAGCGTAACCGTCAAGGGCATTACATTGTCACCGGCACCATCAACAACAAAGCAGCTGAGTTTTTGCTCGATACCGGTGCCACGGATGTGGTGATTTCAGCCAACCTTGCCAATCTATATAACCTTAAACGCGGGCCACGCAGTATCGCTAGTACAGCCAACGGTAACGTCACTGTTTACGCCACGCGTATTGAGCGGCTAAGCATTGGCAACATTACCCTGACGCAGGTACCCGCCAGCATAAACCCAGGTATGGATGACATGATTCTGCTTGGTATGAGCGCTCTGCGCCAGGTTGAACTAACTCAACGTGGTGACACATTAACGCTTAGATATTATCCTCAACCCTGACTCACCAACCTTAGCCTATCGACCATGATGACACCTAAAATAATAAATCTCGCTATAACACACAACGTTTCCAGCGCACTGGCCGAAGACATTGGCAGCGGTGACATTACAGCCCAACTTATTGACGCATCAAGCCAGGCTAAAGCAACTATCATCAGCCGGGAAATCGCTACCATCTGCGGTATCGGCTGGGCAAATGAAGTGTTTCGACAGGTTGATCCTGACATCGCGGTAAAATGGCATATCTCAGATGGAGATCAAGTGGCCGCTGATCAAACACTGGTGACCTTAACCGGCTCCGCACGGGCATTATTAACCGCCGAGCGTAGTGCCATGAACTTTTTACAAACCCTATCTGCCACTGCCACTCTTTGCCGCCATTATGCCGGGCTTGTCACCAACACTCAGGTAAAGTTGCTCGACACCCGAAAAACTATTCCCGGGCTACGCATTGCACAGAAGTACGCCGTCACCTGTGGTGACTGCTTCAACCACCGCATTGGCTTGTATGATGCCTTTCTCATCAAGGAAAACCACATTGCTGCCTGCGGCTCAATTACGCAGGCTGTTGCCACCGCAAGAATCAATGAGCCGGGAAAACCCGTAGAAGTGGAAGTAGAAAACCTTGATGAGCTGGAGCAGGCTCTAGCCGCAAATGCCGATACGGTAATGCTGGACAACTTCAGCATGGCTGACATGAGAGCGGCTGTAGCTACTGTCAATGGACGCTGCAAACTGGAGGCTTCAGGCAATGTTACCGATCAAACACTACTGCCTATCGCACAAACCGGCGTAGATTATATTTCCATAGGCGCGCTGACCAAGGACTGTAAGGCCATTGATCTGTCGATGCGTTTTGTCTAACAGGTTTCAAGTTATTGCCACAATCTGGAACTGATCACCTTATTCCAGCCATTTCGCAGTGATGCGAGGTAAGGGAGGGATCCTATCCCTCCCTTACCAATCCCTCCTCGGCCCTGCAGCTTGTCTAGCTACGCTGGATACCTTGCGCGTTTCGTTTTCAACCGGCGCTGCGGAACTCGCCCTTCGGGCTCAAACACGTCCTCGCTTATTCCCGTTTGAATCCTGCAATGCTCAGCTGCGCAGAAGGGTGATTTAGTGTGCCAACTGGCAGACCATCGTTTTTAATTTAGAAGGCTAATCGCCTTAAGAATCGGCAGATTTGCCTCGGGAAAACGGTAATCGGCAAGAGCTTCTGGCGCTACCCAGCGAATAGGTTGCTGCTCGCGGCCATAAGCTTGACCAATAAAAGCCGTCACTCGCCAGACATCCAGCAGCACGGACTTATCCGGGTAGTCGTGATGAATTTCCAACAATGGTTCGCAAGCTTCTAGCTCAATGCCCAGCTCCTCGATCAACTCGCGATTAAGGGCAGCCTCAAGGCTTTCACCGCACTCAACTTTACCGCCGGGGAATTCCCATAAGCCACCCTGATGAACACCGTCAGGGCGTTTGGCAATTAAAATACGGCCGTCTTTGTCAGTAATGACGGCAACCGCCACATGAACGCGTTTGTTCACTATTAATCGACGTTAAGAGCGATAATCAGCATTAATCGTGACATATTCGTGGGATAAGTCCGTCGTCCACACTGTTTCACTCACCGCACCACGATTAAGCTCAACGCGAATCAGGATCTCCTCCTGATTCATCACTGCCTGGCCCTGCTCTTCGCTATAACTTGCGGCCGCGCCGCCTGACTCGACAATACAAACATCGTCAAGATAGATATTAATCTGACTGACATCCAGCTCCACCACGCCAGCACGACCAACCACAGCCAAAATACGGCCCCAGTTTGGATCGCTGGCAAACAGTGCCGTTTTAGTCAGCGGCGAGTGTGCAATAGCATAGGCTACCAACAATGCCTCAGCCTCAGTTTGTGCGCTATCAACCGTCACTGTAACAAACTTGGTTGCACCTTCACCGTCACGTACGATGGCATGAGCAAGCGTCTGAAACACTTCAGTTACTGCAGCCACAAAGGACTGGTAAAGCTCAGCGTTCTGCTTATCAATGGTTGACGCGGCACTGGCTCCTGATGCAATCAACACACAGGCGTCATTAGTGGACGTATCACCATCTACGGTAATGCGATTAAAGGATTTTTCTGTCGCCTCAGCGATGATTTCCTGTAATAGAAGCTGTGACACATCAGCATCGGTCGCCACAAAGGCCAGCATAGTTGCCATATTCGGGCAGATCATGCCAGAACCCTTGGAAATCCCGGTGATGTTAATCGTTGCACCTTGGTACTCAATCTTCACCGTAGCGCCTTTAGGGCGAGTATCGGTGGTCATAATACCTTCGGCAGCATCCGCCCAACCGCTTTCCGTCAAGGCATCATAGGCGGCAGGAATTGCATCAATAATGGTATGGACCGGTAACTGCTCCCCAATAACGCCAGTCGAAAAGGGTAAAGTTTGCGGTAAAATAGTGCCGGTACTTTCAGCCACGCCCTGACAACAAGCCAACGCATCACTCATACCCTGGTCACCCGTGCCGGCATTGGCGTTACCGGTATTAATCAGCAGATAATGCGGCGCGGTTTCGGCCAGATGTTGTTTGGCCACACTCACCGGCGCAGCGCAAAAAGCGTTACGGGTGAAAACAGACGCCACCCGGCATTGCTCTGATAATTCAAATAACACCAGATCCTTGCGACCCGGTTTTTTAATGCCCGCACAGGTGACGCCAATGCGCACACCGGCAATTGCAGTCATATCTGGAAAAGTATCCGCACCTACGGCCATTGTTCAATCTCTTTGAAGTCATTACGAATGAGGGTTACAAAAACACCGTGTCAAAGCCTCAATAGAGGCTAAAACGCGGTGCTGATATCACTATTTTAGATAGCGTGCAATTAGGGTCTTGTTAGGCTGTTTTAGACAAACTTCCGCAGCACTGTTTGTATTTTTTACCCGAGCCACAGGGACAGGGGTCGTTACGGCCCACTTTAGAACCATCACGAACAAACGGTGCGGCAGTCTCTGCGCCCTCTGTTGCCGCTTGTGTATCATCAGTCTCAATAGCGGAGGCATCGTCGTGCGTGTATTCCATTTGCTGTTGCGTTTCTTGCTGACGTTGTCGCTCCATTGCCTCAACATCAGACTCTGCACGTATCTGCAAATGCGCCAGAATGCGGGCCACGTCATGCTTCAGGTTATGCAGAAAGCCCTCGAACAAATTAAAGGCTTCACGCTTATATTCCTGTTTCGGGTTTTTCGCCGCATAACTGCGTAGTCCAATGCCCTGTCGCAGGTGATCCATGGTGGACAGATGTTCTTTCCACAACATATCCAACGTTTGCAGCATCACTTGCTTCTCAACGTTGCGCATAATTTCAGGGCCTACGGAGACTTCTTTTTCACGGTAAGCAGTTACCACTTCTTCAAGAATTTTCTCACGCAGGGAATCTTCGTGCAGACTATCGTCCTCATCCAGCCACTGCTGAACCGGCAATTCCTTGGCAAAATCAGCTCGAGCTTTACTTTCTAGGCCAGTCACATCCCACTGCTCTTCAAGGCTTTGCGGCGCAATAAATTCGTCAATCACGTCAGCCACAACTTTGATTCGCACTGCGTCGATGATGTCAGAAATATCGTCCGACTCCATCAGCTCATTACGTTGCTGATACACCACTTTACGTTGATCATTAGCGACATCATCGTATTCCAGCAGCTGCTTACGAATATCGAAGTTATGACCCTCGACCTTACGTTGGGCTTTCTCAATGGCGTTACTCACCATACGATGTTCAATGGCTTCACCTTCGCCCATGCCCAGCGCTTTCATCATGCTGCGGACGCGCTCAGAAGCAAAAATACGCATCAGGTTATCATCCAGTGACAGGAAGAATCGTGAGGATCCAGGATCACCCTGACGGCCAGCACGACCACGCAGCTGGTTATCAATACGACGCGATTCATGACGATCAGAACCAATAATGTGCAGACCACCCGCATCCAACACCTGCTGATGACGCTGCTGCCAGTCAGCTTTGGCTTGTTCGATTTGTTGCTCGGTTGGATTATCCAGCGCAGCCACTTCAACTTCCCAGTTACCGCCCAACTTAATATCGGTACCACGACCCGCCATATTAGTGGCGATCGTCACGGCGCCTGGACGACCCGCCTGGGCAATAATTTCCGCTTCTTTATCATGCTGCTTGGCATTCAACACGTTGTGTTTAATTTTGGCTTTTTTAAGGTGCTGAGACAAAAGCTCTGAAGACTCAATAGAGGCTGTGCCCACCAGCATTGGGCAGCCCTTCTCTATGCCCGCCTGAACTTCCTGAACAATCGCCTCGTACTTTTCAGGAACCGTAAGGTATACCAGATCGTTATGATCCTTACGAACCATTGGTTTGTTAGTAGGAATCACCACCACATCCAAACCATAAATTTGTTTAAATTCAAATGCTTCAGTATCAGCCGTACCTGTCATACCTGACAATGTTTCATAGATACGGAAGTAATTCTGGAAAGTCGTCGACGCCAGCGTCTGACTCTCGTTTTGAATCTCCACAGCCTCTTTGGCTTCTACCGCCTGATGAATGCCTTCTGACCAGCGACGGCCAGGCATAGAACGACCGGTGTGCTCATCAATAATGACAATCTGATTGTCCTGAACAATGTAATCCACATCACGTTGAAAAATAGCGTGAGCCTTCAAGCCCGCATGCACATGATGTAACAGTCCCAGATTTTGAGCCGCATACAGGCTTTCACCTTCCGGCAACAAACCCATCTGCGACAGCATCTCTTCCACATACTGATGACCCTCTTCAGTGAGTTCTACCGAGCGATTCTTTTCGTTAATAGTGTAATGTCCGGTTGGCGTACCTTCCTTATCTTCAGCTTCTTCACCGCGTTCAAGATTGGGGATAACAGTATTGATCAGTTGGTATTGCTTTGAACTGTCTTCAACTGCACCAGAAATAATCAACGGGGTGCGTGCCTCATCGATCAGGATCGAATCCACCTCATCAATAACAGCAAAATTTAACGGACGTTGAACCTTCTGCTCAACGGTAAAAGCCATGTTATCGCGCAGATAATCAAAACCGAACTCATTGTTGGTACCGTAGGTAATATCAGCCTGATAGGCCGCCTGTTTACCTTCATACTCCTGCTGAGACTTGATGACCCCAACCGTCATGCCCAAAAACTCAAAAATAGGTGCCATCCAGGCCGCATCACGACTGGCCAGGTAATCATTCACCGTTACGACGTGCACACCCTTACTGCTTAGAGCATTCAAATAGACCGGCAAAGTCGACACCAGGGTTTTACCTTCACCTGTGCGCATCTCGGCTATACGCCCTTCATGCAGGCTAATACCACCAATCATCTGAGTATCAAAATGACGCAGACCAAGCGTACGCTGCCCCGCTTCACGTACCACCGCGAAAGCTTCAGGCAACAATTGATCTAATGTTTCACCAGCGTCCAGGCGCGCTCGAAAGTCATCGGTCTTAGCACGCAGCTCACTATCGGTAAGGCTGCTGATAGACTCTTCCTGGGCATTAATTCGTTGCACCAGCTTGCCCATACGCTTTAATTCACGGTCATTTTTACTGCCAAAAACTTTCTTTGTGATGTTACCAAACATAGGTCTCAATGCTTCCTGGAATGTAAGTGCGCTATCACCACAACGCGGTTGTCAGCAAAAGTGGGATATTGTAAACCGGTTAAGTATAGGGCAAAACCGTAATTCTACTAATAATGAGGTCTAGCGTGGATTTAACAAGGCAAAAGACAGGAAAATGACAGGAATTTCAAGGTTATTTTTGTTTGCGCTTCACATATCGAAGTGGATCAACAGGATTGCCACCACGTAACACTTCAAAATGCACATGAGGACCTGTTGAACGACCACTGCTACCCATCAGAGCAACGACTTGACCTTTATCGACAACATCACCCACTTTAACCAGTAATTCTTTCGCGTGAGCGTAACGGGTAACATAACCACCGCCGTGATTCACTTCCACCAGATTTCCGTAACCATAACGTTCACCAGACCAGGTCACCACTCCGCCTGCCACGGCGATGATATCAGAGCCCTTCTTACCGGCAAAATCGAGCCCCTGATGCCAAGCCACTTTACCGCTGAAAGGATCATTACGGCGTCCAAAATATGAAGAAAGCCAGCCCTTTCTAATTGGCCGACCGGACAAATAGCGATCGCTCTCAAACTCCTTGTTACCCAATACCCGGTTGAGCATCTCAAGTTTTTGTTCGCGTTGCTCTATACCGAACGCCAGCGCCTCGATAGATCGAATGAAATCAGGTGCCTGATAGCTTTCACTGCTGATGTTTTCTGTGCGCCCACCAACGGCTGGCGTCGACGAGAAATCAAACTCATTGGCATCAATATCGGCAGCACTGAGCATGTGCTCGCCAAGCGCATCCAGACGAATCAGCTTAGCATGCAGCTCTGCCATACGAATGGTTAACCCTTTCACTTGCTCCTGTGAATCCTGTTGTATTTTTTCGATTTCTTGACGCTTTTGATGCAACTCTTTTTGCCACGCCAGCACAAACGCCTGCCGTTCCTCTGCGCCGTCGTTATTAGCCGCTACTTGATAACCCGAAACAAACACCACACAAGCAACAGCCAGCAACAGCAATAGACAAAGCAATAGTTTGCGATGACTCAACGCCAGGCTTCTTGCCTTACCGTGCTGATGACTGACAAAAATAATATTCATTTAACGTCTCTTGAGCTTCAGAGGCCAGCCGCATAACATGCACTTCATGCCGCACACTAAATCTAAGTATAGTAGTTTCAAACGCGTTGAAAATGTAGCCGAAAAAAACTCATCATTGGCTAAGCTATTGCAACGCGCTAACAATATTATGGTTCATCAGGAAACCGTACGTGCGGCACTGGAACCGTCCTGTCGGCCTCATTGCTGGCTAGCTAACTACCGCAACGGCACCCTGTATCTGCAAACTGACTCGGCTGCCTGGGGTACACGATTACGGATGCAGCAGCGCGCCATTATCCAGCAATTAAAATCGACTCGCGTTTTTACCGGCTTACAGAGCGTCAAGGTGTTAATTAAGCCACGTTATACTGTTGAGCCTGCGCAACGAAAAGCAAAGGCTGTGTCAACGGATAATGCCGAGCAGCTTATGGAAACAGCGGAACAAACAGAGGATAAAGCATTGAAGGCCGCGCTGGTTCACCTAGCGCAAACTAGCCGTAAAAAAAGCGGCTAGTTTGGGGAAAGACTAATTAGGCTGTAAGCGGGCGAGAGTAGGAAATAGGTGCGTCCTCAAAACTGTCGAAAGTCGCCACTTCCCAAGCATCTTCCTGAGCGATCAGTTCGCGTAACAGGATATTGTTAAGACCATGACCAGATTTATAGCCCTTAAACTCACCGATCAAGCTATTACCCAGCAGATACAAATCACCGATGGCATCAAGCACCTTGTGCTTCACAAACTCATCGTCGTAGCGTAGGCCGTCTTCATTGAGTACCCGATAATCATCTACCACGATGGCATTATCCATACTGCCACCCAACGCCAGATTTTTTGACCGCAGGTGTTCAATATCACGCATAAAGCCGAAAGTACGTGCACGACTGACTTCCTTCACAAAAGACGTTGAGGAGAAATCAATACAGGCTTCCTGTAAACGATCCTTAAACACCGGGTGATCAAAATCAATGGTGAAGGACACTTTAAAGCCATCAAAAGGCTCAAAGCTCGCCCACTTATCACCGTCTCTGACCACCACGCGACGTTTAATACGGATAAATTTCTTGGCTACCGGCTGATCCTGTAGACCCGCCGATTGGATAAGAAAAACAAATGGACCGGCACTGCCGTCCATAATAGGCACTTCAGCAGCGCTGAGTTCCACATAGGCGTTATCAATACCTAAACCCGCCATGGCGGACAGCAGGTGCTCGACAGTATCAACACGTACACCGTCTTTAATCAGGGTCGTTGAAAGCGTGGTCTCACCAACATTCTCAGCCAGCGCAGGTATTTCAACCACTGGATCCAAATCGGTTCGACAAAATACGATACCGGTATTGGGCGGGGCGGGCTTAAGCGTTAGATAAACTTTTTCACCCGAGTGCAAGCCAACGCCTGTGGCACGAATGGTGTTATTAAGCGTGCGCTGTCCAATCATGTATTTAATGCCCAAAGTTTTGAAATAAATTTGACCCCGGATGCTACCAAAAAAACGGGCGTTTAGCCAATCTGGTTATACAAAACCCGACACAATAAAGATGGCCGTCTCATTATGTCGAGCTGTATTTTAAACTGGCAACTACTGCAATCAAGCCGCTCCAGGGATAACAAAAGCTACCCCGTAAAAGACCGGCGTCATGATCAGAAGTTCCGCGCCCGGCTACTCTTGATAAATCTGAAACCTATTTACTTAGAGCAACCTAGTCGGCCTGGCGACGCAAAAATGCTGGCACGTCCAGATAATCTTCCTTGTACTGAACACCACCCTCGGGTGTTTGTGCAACGGCAGCGTTACCCACTGTTTGCTGACGCATCACTGTTGGACGATCCAGCGTACCGTAATCAACATTACCCGACGCATCCATTACCGGACGCTGAAGCTGCACCTGAGGTTGCTCAACAACCGCCATTTTGGGCTTATCTTCAGGCTCGCCCAAACCGGTAGCAACAACAGTTACGCGTAGCTCATCACCCATATCGGCATCAATCACCGTACCAACTACAACTGTGGCGTTATCGGAGGCAAAGTCTTCAACAATTTCACCGACTTCGGAGAATTCACCCAATGACAGTTCAGGACCGGCGGTGATATTCACCAGAATACCGCGCGCGCCCTGCAGGTTCACATCTTCCAGCAGCGGGCTGCGAATAGCCGCTTCAGCCGCTTCTCTGGCACGACCTTCACCCGTTGCATGTCCACTACCCATCATCGCCATGCCCATTTCAGACATTACCGTACGTACATCCGCAAAATCCACGTTGATCATGCCTGGGCGGATAATCAGATCAGCAATACCCTGTACCGCACCCAACAACACGTCATTAGCTGCCGCAAATGCTTTCAGCAAACTAGTCGTTTCACCCATCACATCCTTAAGTTTTTCATTAGGAATAGTGATCAACGAATCGACATGCTCAGACAGCGCTTTAATGCCCTCTTCAGCAATTTTCATCCGTTTGCGACCTTCAAAAGCAAACGGTTTGGTGACAACAGCAACGGTCAGAATACCCAATTCACGAGCAACCTGCGCAAAAACCGGCGCAGCACCAGTACCGGTACCACCGCCCATACCAGCGGTAATAAATACCATATCAGCGCCTTCCAGCACCTCGGCAATGCGCGCGTGATCTTCAATCGCCGCCAGACGACCCACTTCAGGGTTAGCTCCAGCGCCCAATCCTTTAGTGGATTCACTGCCCAGCTGTAATACCGTCTTGGCAGTAATATCTTTCAACGCCTGCGCATCAGTATTGGCACAGATAAATTCTACGCCTTCAATGTTGCTGTTAAGCATATGGTTAAGCGCATTACCGCCGCCGCCGCCAACACCAACCACTTTAATTTCAGCACTTTGTGGAATACTATCTACGAGTTCAAACATGGCCATCTCCTTTACTTATTTGAGCATTAAAACAAATATTTATTAATGTGAGTTTTTAAAAATTATTTTTAAACCAGCTTTGCATGCGGGCGAAAAAGCCATCCACATTGATGTTCTTACGGTTCTCCAGTGAACTATCGTCCTGTTGTTTTTGTGCATACAACAACAGCCCTACACCAGTGGCATAAATCGGGTTTTTTACTATCTCTGACAGGCCTTCTACTCCCTGAGGCACGGCCAATCTGACCGGCATATGGAAAATCTCTTCGGCTAGATCCACCACACCTTCCATTTTTGAGGTACCGCCAGTCAGCACCACGCCTGCGGCTATCAACTCTTCAAAACCACTGCGTCTAAGCTCAGCCTGCACCAGTGTGAACAACTCCTCATAACGAGGCTCTACGACTTCAGCCAAGGCTTGGCGTGACAGATCGCGAGGTGGACGTTCACCGACACTCGGCACCTTGATAGTCTGGTCTGCACCTGCCAGTTGCGTCAGAGCACAGGCGTACTTAATTTTGATTTCGTCAGCATTCTGAGTCGGCGTACGTAACGCCATGGCAATGTCATTCGTTACCTGATCTCCCGCGATGGGGATCACGGCTGTGTGACGGATAGAGCCATCGATAAAAATCGCAATATCGGTGGTACCACCACCAATATCCACCATGCACACGCCCAATTCTTTCTCATCGTCTGTCAAGACGGCATAACTGGAAGCCAGCTGCTCAAGAATCACGTCATCCACTTCCAGACCACAACGACGTACACATTTTTCAATATTCTGGGCTGCGGTGGCCGCACCGGTTACCAAGTGCACTTTGGCTTCTAAACGCACACCAGACATACCCAGCGGCTCCTTAACCCCTTCCTGGTTATCGATGATGTATTCCTGTGGCAGGATATGCAGCACCTTCTGATCAGCGGGAATTGCCACTGCCTGTGCGGCATCAATAACCCGTTCCATATCGCCACGAACAACCTCACCGTCACGGATAGCCACGATGCCATGTGAATTCATGCCCTTGATATGACTGCCAGCAATACCGGCATAGACCGAATGAATCTGGCAGCCTGCCATTAACTCAGCTTCTTCAATAGCGCGCTGTATGGACTGCACGGTGGACTCAATATTTACCACCACACCTTTTTTCAAACCGCGTGAAGGATTACTACCAAGCCCCACTACCTCGATGCGACCATCGGGTGTTATTTCCCCTACGATCGCCACCACCTTGGAAGTGCCAATATCCAAACCAACGATCATTTTGTTACCCGTCGAAGCGGTCATATGCTGTCTCTTTTACCCGGCCAAAATTATTAAAGCTCGAGCTTTAACCTAAGTTACGTTACGTTTTCTGTGTCTTTCCATTGCACCGAAATGCCATTGGTATAACGCAGATCCACTTGTTCAATTTCATTAATTCTTGTCTGCAGCACACTGTCATACAGTGTTCTAAAACGCGCCAAACGCTGTTTCAAACCCTCTTTTCCAAAGGCTACCTGAAGTGTTGCTGCTTGATCTTCGCTGTCATCTGCTACCTGTGTCAGCAGCTCAACCTGCCAGGCACCACGCTGTGCTTTACTCACTGTGATGACCTGTAAATCCATACTTTTAAACTGTGCCTGCAGCCAGTGAAACTGTTGCAACACATCACTAGCGCTGGCATCCACACCCCATAGATGTGGCAACTGCTCAAACACCGGCAATTGCTGTGGTTTAAACACCTTGCCCTCAGCCGTCAGCAGATCTTTATTATTCCACCGCGCCACCGCAATACGTTCCTGCAAACTGATATGCAACACGCCAGGCCACTGACGCCTGACAGCCACGTTAGCCACCCAGGCTCGCTGCTGTAACTGCGCCTGCAAGCTACGTAAATCGGTGCTCAGAACGCCATCGGTAATCTGCCCTTTTACCCATTCAGCAATGGTTGCCTGATCAAGGTGGTTCAATTTTCCCGCCACCTGAACCCGTGTAATGGGCTGATCCAGATTATCCAACACACGACCACCACCAATGACTAACAGCGCCATCAAACCAACGACGGCCAAACCACGAAACAACCTCAGCGGCAGTTTCAACGACAGGCGCTCGCGCAACGCAGGCTTTGCCGGCTTCTGCTCTGCGGTGGTGCGAGTCGCACCCTGTGGTTTGCGTTTAGTCTGTTTCATCGTGTCGCTAACGCTTCGCCGTAGTTAAAATCTGTAACACCAAGGCAGGAAAATCCAGCCCAAGAGCCTGCGCCGCCATCGGCACCAAACTGTGATCCGTCATGCCAGGGATGGTATTCGCTTCCAGCACTAAGAATTCATCACGCGTTTCATCCAGCATCACATCGACACGGCCCCAGCCATTGCAGCCCAAACTATCAAAAGCTTTTAACGCCAAGGCCTGCATTTCTTTTTCTTTCTCAACGGATAAACCGCAGGGAATCAAATACTGCGTATCGTCATCGACATATTTGGCCTGATAATCGTAAAACTCACGCGCAGTTACCAACTTGATGCCAGGTAACGGCTGGCCTTTGATAATGCCCACTGTGTATTCACTACCGCTGATCCAACTCTCAGCAATCACGGTTTGATCGTACTGCACAGCCTCTTCATAGGCCGCCTGTAAATCTTCAGCACGATCCACCTTACTCATGCCAATACTGGAACCTTCACTGCCCGGCTTAACCATCAATGGCAGACCTAACTCGTCACACACTTGCTGCCAGTTACTGCCAGCAGTCAACACGCGAAAATTTGCAGTTGGTAACGCCATGCCCTGCCATAAAAATTTACATTGTGATTTATTCATCGCCAGCGCCGATGCAGCCATGCCTGAACCCGTCACCGGTAAATTCATTGCCGCCAGCAGACATGGGATACTGCCATTCTCGCCTTCGCCGCCATGTACCATATTGAACACGGTATCCACGGGCTGCGCCTGCAGCTGCTCAATCAGAGATAAGTCACCACTTTCACCAAAAGCATCAATAGCAAAAGCATCAACACCAGCAGTCAGCAGCGCTTTCAATACCGCCTTGCCACTGATCAGCGAAATTTTACGTTCCGCAGCACGGCCGCCCATCAGTACCGCCACCCGACCAAAATCGGCTGGGTTCACTGTCGCAAAATTGTTTTTCACGGCTTGGCTCACCTGTTAACCCTCGCCCTTCAATTTCAATTGCATGTCCGCCAACTGCGCTGACAGTGCACCGATATTACCTGCGCCCTGCGTCAACAGAATATCGCCATCTTTTAGCTCTCTCGCCAACATGCCTATCACGTCTTCGCCATGGTCGATAAAGACCGGATCAACCAAACCACGCTGACGAATACTGCGACACAGGCTGCGACCATC
>Ga0105355_10002360_pt1 | contig 17053 bp, 16 predicted proteins | sample GOMGulsemesocosm_2_FD_83508 | JGI IMG/M metagenome (GOLD analysis project Ga0105355, IMG submission 83508) | Methane-oxidizing microbial communities from mesocosms in the Gulf of Mexico - GOM9C Gulf of Mexico | ecosystem: Environmental > Aquatic > Marine > Cold seeps | place: Gulf of Mexico... | reverse complement strand
TCGTTTAAATAAGCCAAGATCAATATCAGATGCAGACTCCATTGCATTTACAAAATCTTCACAAGTTACAGCTTGTCCATCATGGCGTTGAAAGTATAAATCACTGCCTTTTCTAAAATCCTCTTCACCCAATAAAGTATGAATCATGCGAACAACTTCAGCACCTTTCTCATACACAGTTAAGGTATAAAAATTATTAATTTCTATATAGGCTTCTGGGCGAATAGGATGAGACAAAGGCCCTGCATCTTCTGCAAACTGTCTAACACGTAGTAATTTAACATCTTCAATTCGCTTAACGGCTTGAGAGATTCGGTCTCCAGTAAATTGTTGGTCACGAAAAACAGTAAACCCTTCTTTTAAACTTAATTGAAACCAATCACGACAAGTAATTCTATTACCTGTCCAGTTATGAAAATACTCGTGACCAATAACACCTTCAATATGCTCATAGTCACTATCTGTTGCAGTATCAGGGCGTGCTAATACAAATTTTGTATTAAAAACATTTAAACCCTTATTTTCCATTGCCCCCATATTAAAATGACCAACGGCAACAATCATATATAAATCTAAATCATACTCACGTCCATAAGCCTCTTCATCCCATTGCATAGAGTTTTTAAGCGACTGCATAGCATGATCACATTTATCAATATCATGTGATTCTACAAAAATCTGCAAACTAATCTCACGCCCTGTCATTGTAGTAAATGTATCTTCAATACACTCCAATTGCCCTGCAACCAAAGCAAATAAATAACATGGCTTTTTGAAAGGGTCTTCCCAAGTCACCCAATGACGATTATTTTGCAATTCCCCTTCAGCCACTTTATTACCATTAGATAATAAAACAGGGTATTTATCCTTATCCCCAATTAATGTGGTTTTAAACAATGTCATTACATCAGGGCGATCAAGGAAATAAGTGATTTTTCTAAAACCTTCTGCTTCACATTGCGTACAAAGCATTGTGCTAGAAAGATAAAGGCCTTCTAGCGAAGTGTTTGATTTAGGATTAACAGTATTTTCAATCGCCAATACAAACACTTGTTCCTGAGGTACATTATCAATAGATAAAGACTCAGCACTTTGTTTATATTGCGCTTCATTAAATGCAACACCATCCATTGCCACACTGACTAATTCTAGACCCTCGCCTTGTAGAACTAAAGCAGCATTACTTACTTTACTCTTTGGGTTTTTCTGAATGGTGAGCTTTGAAACCACGCGAGTTTTTAATTCATCTAAAATAACGGTAAGTTCTACACTTTCAATTAAATATTCAGGAACTGTGTAGTCTTTCAGGTAGATTGTTTGTGGTTTTGTATCTTGCATTTTTTAAAGTAAAGTAAGTTTTTATATTAAGAAGCTATCCCGTTGATGATAGCATAGGTTTCATTCTCTTCTTTAGCAAAGACCAGTAATCCTATAGTCAGGACGTTTTAAGTCCTACAGTTAAATATTATTAAAACCAATGCATAAACAATATTTACAACAAGCCATAGATCTCGCCAACCAGAATGTTACAAGTTTACAAGGCGGGCCCTACGGTGCGGTTATCGTAAAGGGTGAAAAAATCATTGCTGCCAGTGGAAATTGCGTCACTATAAATAAAGACCCCACTGCACATGCTGAAATTATGGCGATTCGCCAAGCATGTATAGCATTAGATGATTTTCAACTTAGGGACTGTACACTTTATAGCAGTTGTGAACCCTGCCCCATGTGTTTAGGCGCCATTTACTGGGCAAGACTTAAATCTGTGTATTTTGCTTGTACTCGCCATGATGCAGCCAAAGCAGGGTTTGATGATAGTTTTATTTATGATGAAATAAAATTAAATGCCAATAATAGACATATTCCTATGCACCATGTAAAGACGCTAGACTCAGAAGAACCTTTTCTCGAATGGAATAGGCAAAATAACAAAGTAACTTACTAGATCAAAGAATGACAGGTAGTACCTGTCATTCTTAATATTCTTATTCAGCTTCAGGTGCTTTTTTTACCTTGATTAACCATCCATCTTTACCTTCGCAATTTCCAGCAGACTGAGAAATTGCATATAAATTTATTCTTGCATATTTACCATTAAGCGATGCTGGTAACTTAATTTTTATTATGCCATAAGAATTTCTATCATCGATTTCAAGTTTAAGCTTAAGGTCTCTTACTTCGGCACGAACAGTCGTTAAATCAGCGCCTCTATGCACAGAGAACTGTACTGTAGACTCCGCCTCAACCTCAGGTACTGGCCCACCTTTTACTTGTTCTGCTGGAATAAAATCTCTAAAGGTTGGTAAGGGGCATTTTTCATCCAGATTACCTGCATTATAGGCAAATGCAGAGCCTGTAAAAAATACCGCACTTAAAATAAGACTGGTCTTTAACCCTTTTATTATATTCACTATCTGCCTCTCTTTTTTTATAATAATTACGCATAAAAAATGCAATATTAGCATTCCCTCAACTAGGACTTTACTCACTTTTAAAAAGCAATTCAACAATCTATCAAAATTTAATGATTTAAAAACCTATATTTCATCTCTCCACTATTTTGTTTTGACTTGCTTTCAAGTTTTAATACTCGCTCTGTGGCAACTTGTCTATTAAGGTCTGTCACCTTTCCCTGAAAAAAAACTCTATACATATTGTAGCCTTTCTCTGCCATCAGCCATGTTGCTGTTTTAACTGCAGGCAGAGCCTCCAGATATTCAGTTACACGCATAACTTCTGCTACTTTTTTTATCCCCGAAACTTTCATCATCACTTCTTCAACATTTCGACCCTTCTGTTTTGCCGCATAAAAAGTGGATAATCGGTCATATACACCTTGAAACCCATTTAGAACTACATCATCAATTGTGGAGCAACCGTCTCGCCATTGTTCAATTTTTTCATCAAAATACAATGTCCACTCTGCTTTCCAGCAATTACCTTGTTTGACTATCTTTCCTGCTAAGGTAGAAACAACCTCATATCGTACCGACACTTCCAATAAATGTTCTGAATAAGCACTCAACACATCAGCAATAGACAGCACTCGCTTTTCTCTTAGATCTTGCATAGGAAACAAAATAGGGATTTTTTTCTGATTTGCTGCTTTTCTTAATACTCTCTCAATATCGGGCATCTCATCAATATCAAAAAGTTTCTGAATGCCATTTTCTTCCACAACCAACCACATTAAAGTTCTTGGCCGAACTTCATTCCATAACCAAAGTTTTCCTGGTCGTAGAGTATTCACTAAACTTTCTTCATCAAAGACTATTCGCATCACTCGCTCGTCTTTATTATTTGTTTCTGATAAAGAAAGTTGGTATTCATCAACATAACCATTGGCATTAGATAGCACCGCACGAACGGTATTATCCGTAAAAATATCATTTCCTGCCAAAGTTCGCTTTAATACGCGCTTCATAGCCTGTTTAATCGCTACATTTATATCAGCTTCTTTCTCACTTTTAGCAATGACTTCAACCTTATATAAGCCTTCTACTGCGACTGCATAAACATTTTGATGATTCAACATCAAAAAAACAATTAATCCTCTAATCCATACTTTCATATCATTCACACAAATTGCTAGATGTCTTGTACAATATCGGTAGATTTATCATTAACTTTAATAAGAGAACATAACATTGAGCAAACAAAATCAAGAAGGCCTAAATTATAAAAGTGCAGGTGTTGATATTGAAGCAGGCAATGACCTCGTCGAACGTATTAAACCTATCGCAGCAAAAACACGTAGACCTGGGGTAATGGCTGGCTTAGGTGGCTTTGGCTCTTTATTTGAACTTCCATTAGATCGCTATAAAAATCCTATTTTGGTTTCTGGAACTGATGGCGTAGGTACAAAACTTAAACTTGCCATTGAGCTAGGGATTCATGACACAGTGGGCATAGACCTTGTTGCTATGTGTGTTAATGATATTATTGTTCTAGGTGCAGAGCCACTGTTTTTTCTTGATTATTACGCAACGGGAAAATTAGAGGTAGAAACAGCAGCTTCTGTTATTGCTGGCATAGGAAAAGGCTGTGAGCTTTCTGGTGCGGCTCTTGTTGGTGGTGAAACGGCTGAAATGCCAGGCATGTACACTGGAGGAGACTTTGATCTAGCTGGTTTTTGTGTTGGTATTGTCGAAAAAGATAATATTTTAGATGGCAGTAAAGTTAAAGCAGGTGATAAATTAATTGGTATTGCTTCTTCTGGCCCTCATTCCAATGGCTATTCTTTAATCCGTAAAATCCTTGAGACTAGCAATGCATCTTTAGATGATTCACTGAATGGCAAGCCTTTAGGCCAAGCACTACTTGAACCTACTAAAATTTATGTTAAATCATTGCTAGAACTACTAAAAACAGTCCCTGTTCATGCCTTAGCGCATATTACAGGTGGCGGTTTAACTGAAAACCTACCTAGAGTTTTACCTGAAGGTCTTGATGCGTCAATTAACCTAAATGCTTGGGAACTTCCTGAAACATTCAAATGGTTACAAGAAAAAGGCAATATATCTCAAGCCGATATGCTAACAACCTTTAACTGTGGTATTGGCATGATTGCCTGTGTTGATGCAGAAAATGAAGCTGAAACAATGGCTATATTAGCTCAACAAGGTGAGACAGCTTTTTCAGTAGGTGAAATAATTGCTTCTTCTGGTGATCCAAAAGTGGTTTATAGCAACTATTAATGTTCCAAAGTTTTGACAGCTAATCATGTTCATTTTTTATCTGAGCTCACCCAAAGTAGAGACAAGGCATGCCTTGTCTCTACAGCCCAAATAGATAATACTGCCAGAACTAATAGGACAATTAATAACAGATATTAATCACCCAAAAAATTGTTTTGGGTGAAGCTTTCAATCAAATTTAAAACACTATCCATATCTAGTAATAGGTACGTTTGATACCCCGCAAATAAAGCCAGTACAATAAAAATAGCCCCACTTATTCGATGAAGCAAGCTGATAGATATTCTTTGTAATATTGTCCGCCCTGCCCAAACACCTAATGCTGATGTTGTGATTAATGCAGCAGTAGACCCCAGCCAAACAGCAATGGGTAAACTAGTACTACTTAAAGCCACAACGGCTAACTGAGTTTTATCACCAAACTCAGCAACAGTTATCAATAAAAAAGTAGCTATAAAAATACTTCCATTATTTCGCACAACAACCTTTTCATCATCAAGATCACCTTCCACTCGCAATGCTAAAATACCAAACACAGTAAATAACAACATAACTGTCACAGAAATTACTATTTCTGGAACTAAGCTTGCTATTGCTGCACCAAAAACCACCGCCAGAGAATTAAGTAGTAAAAAAGCCAATGCAGCTCCAGCCATAACGGGGGCTGCTCTATATCTGGCAGCAAGCGCCATACAAACCAACTGACTCTTATCCCCAATTTCAGCAGCAAAAACCAGCGAAAAACTTGAGATTGATATAGTCCCAACATTAAACCAATCTAAACTTGCTAAAAAAGCAGTTATATCATCCATAAAAGTTACCAACCTTAGTAAAAAGTATCATTTTAGCCTGCACGTTATATTATCTAGAGCCTTATTTTCTTCTTACGGCTAATCTAAAGATATAAAACCAAGAAAAACATCTCAGGTTACCCTGTCGCTAATCTGGCCTACATACTCATGTATTCCAGTATTCATTTATTATTCTTTCAACAATAGGATGTTCAAAGGTATATTCATCTTGTTCAAGACAGTACATTGTTATTGCTTATTTTTTAGCATGTCTTAACGACACAAGGTAACAAACTTAAGGCACACACTATTTCAAAAAACCTAACTTTCTAGCTAATAGCATCAAAAAAATCACACCGGACTTATCCCCTCTATAAACATGTTAGTAAATATTAATATATTAGCTATACTTAAAAAAGCCCCATACTTCAAAGAGATGAGCCTATGAAAACCGAATTAGAAAGTGTTTATAAACAAAGCGATAAACTTATGGCACCCGTCATATTATTTCTTTTTATCTTTTCTCTAGCACTTGCCAATTGGCATGATACATGGACAGAGGCTTTAATAATTGGAGGACTATCAGCCGCTATCCCCATCATATTAATATATACAGCACCCGGTAAACTTTTAACTCGCCTAGCTGTGGCTGCTTCTTTTATGATTTTCTCAGCACTTGAGATCCATCAAGCTCATGGCGTAACTGAATTACATTTTGGAATATTTGTCCTACTGGCTTTTTTACTTTATTACCGAGATTGGATAGTAGTGATTGCTGCTGCTGCCATTATTGCAGTACATCATTTATTATTTAATTACTTACAAGGCGAAGGATACCCAGTTTATGTATTCTCCAGTGGCCCATCCCTAACAATGGTTTTCACCCATGCCGCTTATGTTGTTTTTGAAAGCGCTCTATTAGTGTACATGTCCATACAAAGTACAAAAGAAGCTGTTAGAAATGTTGAACTTCAAGAAATAAGTAGCCACTTTACAACTGTTAATGGTGTTATTGATTTAAGCTATCGAAAAAATAACCCACAAAGTGCCTTTGCAACTGATTTCAACAATTTCATGACTGCCGTTAATGAAGCAATTAGTAATAGCCAAAATTCTGCGATAAACCTTTCACAAACATCTAGTCAGTTACAATCGCTAAGTATGAATGCTCAGGAACGAACCTTACAGCAAAATAATAATACAAGCTTTGTTGTTTCGGCTATCGATGAAATGGCCAACACCATTCAATTAGTTGCTCAAAATTCATCTGATGCAGCATCAGCCGCCAAACAAGCTGATGAGCTGGTGGAAAATGGAACCGTTGTTGTGAACAAAACCATTTCTGTATTAGATAATTTAGCGAGTAGTGTTGAAGAGTCTTCAGCAGTCATTCAACGCTTAGAAAGCCATACAGAAAGCATAGGCATGGTTCTAGAGGTTATTAAGGGTATCGCCGACCAAACTAATTTACTTGCATTAAATGCCGCTATTGAAGCCGCCAGAGCGGGAGAACAAGGCCGAGGCTTTGCTGTTGTTGCTGATGAGGTTCGCACTCTCGCGAGCCGCACCCAAAAATCAACGGAAGAAATTAATGAAATGATTGAGCGCTTACAGGAAGAAGCTAAAAATGCGGTCAATGCGATGACAAATGGTAGGGAACAAGCTCAACAAGGTGTAGAACAAGCCTCTCGTACCAGTGAAGCTTTTAATTCAATTACTGAGTCTGTTGCGGTGATAAATGAAATGAATTCTCATATTGCCAATGCAGGAGAACAGCAAAAATCTGTTATTAATGAGATACAAAAAACCGTCAACAACATAGCCGAAATAGCATCTGAAACCACTGAAGACTCTAGTTCAATCTCTACTTATTGCCAAGAACTAGTAGACTCATCAAACCAATTAAGACAATTAGTTGATAGGTTTAACACTTAAATTACACCCCCCCTTTATCAGACTATGTAAATAAAAGTGGTAGGGTAAATTTGTAGTTTTAACAAAAAACCATCATTAGTAACAACCTTAGGTTTTAACCTGCATTCTTTAGCTCAAGAGCAGGCTAAAGCCTGCGCCCCAGATTTATGGGAAAATCATTTACCTAAAAGTTCGATTGATCCAACTATAAACCCGTTTTACCACCATCCCTTCATCGTGTTGAAATAAATGCCCCTCGCCTTTTACTTCAAATTGCCGATAAGCAGGGTTTTCTTTTCCTGCAATTCGCCTTTTTCTTGCGCTATCCCTTACTTCTGGGGAATCAAACTCTGCAAATATATCTAAAAATGGTTGATTGATCCTATTTATAAAGTCAATAACTTGAACATCTTCGTGATTACTTTTAGGAACAAGCAAACTAATCGTTGCAATAGCCTTTACCTTTGTATCAGTATTATTCTCATTAATATAATGGACAGCCATTGTTCCACCTAGGCCGTAGCCAATTAAAACTATATTCTTTACTTTTGCAGCAAATAAATAATCAATTGCCGCTTGAATTCTATTGCTTGCATCATCAAACAACATATAATAATCATCACTTTTTGCACCAACCCCTAATACAGGTAGTTGTATGGATAATGTAGCCCATCTATGTTGTGGTAAATAGGTTCTTAATGGATTGATAATTTTCTTTTGATTTGGGTGACCATCCATAGGGTGCAATAAAATTGCTGTCCCTAGATTTTCCTCTTCTTCTGTTTCTGTATACAAAGTTAAAAACTTTTTACCTTTTGTATCTAACCAAGCAATTCTTCCCATTGAAAAAGATGTTTTAATTTCTTCTGCATATTCCATCTCACGCAATTCATTAGAAGCCCAACTATTAACACTACAAAAATAGATAACAATATATACAAAACCTCTAATCATTACTTTTTCTCTGCCGAATAAAACGTACTATCTCGATATATATCATGAATATGCCTTAAAAACACCATAACAACTGATGCAACAGGCAATGCTAACAACACCCCTAGAAAACCAAATAACTGCCCACCAGCCAATACAGCAAACATAACTGCAACTGGATGCAAACCAATCTTATCGCCTACTAACCACGGTGTTAACCACATCCCTTCTAAAGACTGCCCAACTGCAAAAACAATTGAGATTGGGATTAAATACATAACATCTTGAAATTGTAAAATTGCGGCTACACAAGCAACTGTGAATCCTACAATAGAACCTAAATAAGGAACAAAACTAACAATACCCGCTAACATGCCTATGACTAACCCAAGGTTTAAGCCAACAGCCCATAAGCCCATACTATAAATAGCACCTAAAGCTAACATGACATAAAACTGTCCACGCATAAACGCACCTAAGACAATATCAGTTTCAATCGCTAACTTCTTAGCCGTTGGCTCAACCCTTCTAGGTAATAACTTTCGAATTTGTTCGACAAGTACATCCCAATCTCGTAACAAATAAAAAGTAATCACAGGAATTAAAGTTAAATTCATCAACCATTCTGCTAGTACTGCACCTGACCTAGAGACCGACCCCATAAAGAACATAACGCCGCCACCCGCTTTTTGCCAATTACTTTTTATTAAAGCAATAATTCTGTCACCCTCAATTAGATGAATATCCCAACCAAGATGACTTTCAATCCATGGAATAACAATTCGATTCAACCATCCTATATAAGCAGGAAATTTATTAATAAAATGACCAATTTGGAATTCTATTTGAGGAACAATAATACCTATAACAGAAAAGATAATTAGAAATATAGCTATAAAAACAACAATCACAGCATTTGTTCTGCCTAATTGATAGTTTTTAACTTTAACCACTTCAAGCTTATCGGCTAGCGGGTCTCCTAAATAGGCTAAGATAGCGGCAAAAACAAACGGCATTAAAATGGGTGCCAATAAATAAACTAAGCCAGCAACGACTAAGAAAAAAGTTAATATCAGCCACTTTTGGGAGTCAGTCATATTTATCCAGCCTTTTGAAAATTTAATTGCCCTCCTCCCTTTAGATTAAAGGGAGGGGGATAAACATGTAACTTTTACTTTATATAGTGATCGCTACACCATTAAAGAAGAGTTAATGCTTATGATTGTGATGAGAATGATCTTCTTTCTTCTTAGTCAATGCAGGAAAGCGCTCTTTTGCATAGCGGGAGTGACATTGAATACAACTTTCATTCATTTTATAAAAATAAAAATTAGTAATATCCGCATTCCTAGCTTTTGCAGCGTACGCTAACATACCTGCATATTTATGAAAATCACGATCTTGTCTGATAAATTGATCAGGCAAACTACTATGAAGAAGCTTCATTTGTTCCTTAGTTAAGCTTTTTTTCATAATATAACTTGCTTGGATCTGCTTACCAATTGCTTCGGTTTTATCCCACTCACCTTTAGCAATTGAACTAAGTAATTCTTTCATACCTTTTTCAACAGCTAACATTTCTTGTGTTAATAATGGTTTAATTTCAGCAGGAATATTAAACTCTGCATGCTTTTTTTCATCGGCAACACTAACAAAAGAACTCAGCAACCCAACAACAAAAATAACAGTTATGGACTTAAAGTTCATTTAATCCATCCTCCAAAATATAAGCCAAGCCCTGTAACAAAAATTACTATAACTGCTATTGAAACCCATATACCTAATTTACTTGCTGATTCTTCAGTATAAATTTCTACACCTTCTATACGCGCATTTATTGCTTTTGACTTACCATCCTCTGTTTGCTCAACTTCATAATAAATAACATCACCTCGGTAAGGCCTTCTTACAAACCCTTTTAGCGCTGAAATATGAATAAAAATATCATCGCTACCATCATCAGGCTTAATAAAACCAAACCCTCGATCATCTTTCCAAGTCTTTAAAGTACCTTTTGTTTCTTTTGCCATTTCTTGTTTCCTCTCTTAAAACATGTCATTCAGCATTACTGCCATCCTGATGGCTTACTTTAACTAAGCCATTCCATTGGCGGACTAATTTTATATCATCCTCAATACTTTTGTCTCTATATACAGATATATACTTCACACTGTTACGGATGCGGAATTTATAGCAAGTTTTTTTGCTAATAGAAACCTGCCGTCGTGGCCGCGTGAAGTATTAAGTATAGAGTAGAATTTTATTTTATGAAACTTAGCAAAGCTATATAGACCTAGGCTTAAGATAGCCAAATACGAGGAGTAATTACTGATAAATCATTATCACCAATTATTATTTATATGATCCTGAGTTCGTAAGGTATACATCGAACTCAGGTTTTAAACTATTATGTTAATAAATTATTTAACAACGTCTTTACCATCAATAACTAAGCTAGAAATATGAAAGCCAGTATCTGATGCAGATAAAGTACAACTTGCTTTTTGGAAGTTATAACCTTTTTCGCCATTGTACTCATAGGTCAAATAAGTTGAATTATCCGTTTTTGTATTTGATACCAATGAAGTAATTTGTGTCCCCGTATGAGTTTCTATCAATTTAGGACACTTTTGACCTGCAATACGGTTCATATTAGCTCTATCACGAATCATTGCAGAAGACCTTCTTTCTTCATCTGTTTGTTCTTTATTTGAACCAACCATAAAAAAACCGATACCAAATACTAATGCCACAGCAATCATCATTTTTTGCGAGTTACTCATTTCATCCATCTTATCTCTCCAGTTAATTAACTTACTTTTTATAATTATTTACGCTTGAAATCACTATATTATAAAAATTGAATATACGCAATAATTCTATTTCTATTTTAAAGCTTTAACTTCTGAATGAAAGCCTAGCATAAATTAAAAGCCTATCTCATACAGCAATCTAATGTAGATTTCACATAACCATTCGTCCAATTACGCTATCGCCAATCTGACCTACTCCACTTTATCATTCACCTACAAAGTTAAGGGTATTATGATATAGTCGTACTTAACAATATCCCCATTACTAAAAATCAGACAGCTTTCTACATAACGTTCCAAAACTTCTATTTCTATGGATAGGAATCAATTGCCGACCTTTCCTCTTAATAAAACCAAGGAAATACAATGAATACTCAAAATAAAAACAATAATCTTTTTTTTCTTATTTTTTTAATATTCTCTACCTCTAGTGCTCACGCCACTACTACCTCGACCCTATTAGAAAATAAGGCTTATAATACATACGATAGAAAATTTGATTCAGGTAGTAGTAATCACTGGCATGCGAGTGACTATCTTGACACAACAGGGTTTAATAACAGTATTGCTCGATCTCATGCCACAGCTGATTTGGCATCGGGTTCACTACATGCATATGCATTGGCAGAATCCCCTTCAAGATCCTACGCAAAAGCGACTGCAAAGCTTGGTGACTCACTCATTTTTAGCAAAATTGATGGCTTTAATTTTGCAGGGGATGATTGGGTTTATGCAACACTCCATATGAATGTTCATGCAATTAAATCTGCATATACTGGATTAATTGATCCTCCAAATAATGGTCATGTTGCAACGCTTTCCGTTACGAGCTCGGCCGATGCCAATAATATTGTCGATCTTCTTAGTTTTAATGATGTTAATGGACAAACTTTAGTAAGCCAGACTCTTTCTGTTATGTTTCCTATTTATCACCCGCTGAATGACGAAATGGAACAAGTAAGCTTTTCTGCTTCCTTAGCAGCTTATGTCCTAGCTACTAGCTCAGGAGGTATGGGATTAATTAATGGTCTTTATTCAGGCCAGTTTGATGCAAGTAATACTGCTGTTTTAAGTATTGATCTACCTGAGGGCTTCACTTACACCTCAGGATCTGGTGTACTCCTAACCAGTCCTGTACCTGTACCTGCCGCTGTATGGTTATTTGGCTCAAGCTTATTAGGCTTATTGGGAGTTGCTAGACGAAAGGGTTAATCAGTAAAAAGTACTGTAGGTTCAATTGCAATAGTAATCAAGACCTACAGCACTACCCTGATCCCTTAATATTTTAAAATTCAATCCCCTGTGCCGCTTTAATTCCATCGGCATAAGCATGCTTTATCTTATTCATTTCTGTGACAGTATTTGCCACCTCAATAACTTCAGGGGCGGCATTTCGCCCCGTCATCACCAAATGCATCCAGGCAGGCTTATCATTTTTAACAAAATCCGCTATTTCTTGCCCTGCTATCCAGTTATAGCCACAGCAATAATTTATTTCATCCAATAAAACAAAATCATATTCTTCTGACAGGATTTTCTGCTTACTAAATTCCCATATTTCTCGGCTGGTTTTAATGTCCTGCTCAGGGTTTTTCGTGTCCCATGTAAAACCATCACCCAACACATGCCACTCAATATTATCAAACCGTTCAGCCGCTTTTTGCTCACCCGTTTGCCATTTGCCTTTTATATATTGAATAACACAAACTTTCATCCCCCATCCTGCCGCACGAAACACCATACCAAAGGCACTAGAGGATTTTCCCTTCCCTTCTCCTGTATGCACTAAAACGATACCTTGGCGACGATCTCTTGATTTCATCTTTTCACTCAATAAATAAAATTAGCGTGTAATAATACAGCAATTGAAATACAGTCGCGGCCATTACTGCTACAATGCGATTTTTCAACATACTCTCTTAAAAATAGAAATATAAAATGGACGTTATCCAACGCATAGCCGAAGAATTATCTGTCAACATTAAACAAGTAGAAGCGGCTGTTACTTTACTTGATGAGGGCGCAACTGTTCCCTTTATCTCTCGTTACAGAAAAGAAGTAACAGGAGGCTTAGATGATGTACAGCTTCGCATGCTTGATGAGCGCCTAAACTATCTTCGCGAACTCAATAGCCGCAGAGAAACCATTCTAGAAAGCATTATTTCTCAAGGAAAATTAACACCAGAGCTAGAACAAAAAATAATTCAGGCTGATACCAAAACATTACTTGAAGATTTATACCTGCCCTATAAACCTAAACGTAGAACTAAAGCTCAAATAGCTAGAGAAGCAGGACTAGAACCTTTAGCCGATGCTATATTTAATGACCGTAGCGTAATTCCTGAGCAATTAGCACTCGACTTTATTAATACTGAAAAAGGTATTAATGATGCGACAGCCGCTTTGGATGGTGCCAAACAAATTATTATGGAACGTATTTCAGAAGATGCTGAGTTATTAACTGAACTCCGTGAACGAATCTGGAATAAAGGTATTATGCATTCCACTGTCGTTAAAAATAAGGAAACAGAAGCGGCAAAATTTAAAGACTATTTTGATTATCAAGAAGCAATAAACAAAATCCCTTCGCACCGTGCATTGGCTATTTTTAGAGGGCGAAATGAAGATTTTTTATCAATCAGCTTAAAACCAGCTGTTGATGATAAAGAAGAACATCAACTCTGCGCCCAACTGGTTGCCCGTCATATAAATGTAAGCGATACCTCTTCCCCTGCTGATGCATGGCTTGCTGAAGCTGCTCGCTTAGGCTGGAAAATCAAACTTTTTACCCGTATTGATTTAGATTTAAAATTACGCTTACGAGAAGCCGCTGAACTTGAAGCTATCCGCGTATTTTCAAGCAATTTAAAAGATTTATTACTGGCGGCTCCTGCTGGACCAAAAGCCACAATGGGGCTAGACCCTGGTATTCGTACTGGAGTAAAAGTAGCGGTAGTAGATCCAACAGGCAAAGTATTAGATTTTGATACCATCTATCCCCATGCGCCAAGAAACCAATGGGATGCCTCAATTAACAGCTTGGCAAAACTGATTGAAAAACATCAGGTCGACTTAGTCAGTATTGGTAATGGCACAGGATCACGAGAAACGGATCAATTAGTTGCTGACCTTATGAAGCAACATAAAGCTTTAAAATTCCAAAAAATAATGGTTTCAGAAGCGGGTGCTTCTGTCTATTCTGCATCAGAATTAGCCGCTAAAGAATTTCCTGATCTAGATGTAACTATTCGTGGCGCAATATCTATTGCTAGACGCTTACAAGACCCGCTTGCTGAATTAGTTAAAATTGAGCCAAAATCTATTGGTGTTGGTCAATATCAACATGATGTTAATCAAGTACAGCTTTCTAATAGTTTAGAAACAGTCATTGAGGATTGTGTAAATGCTGTCGGTGTTGATGTAAATACAGCTTCAGCATCATTACTTAAGCAAGTTTCTGGTTTATCAGCCAGCGTAGGTGAAAATATCGTTGCTTTCAGAAATGAAAATGGTCCTTTTAACGATCGTAAGCAACTTAAAAAAGTCCCTAGGTTAGGCAATAAAGCTTATGAACAAGCAGCAGGTTTCTTACGCATTATGTCAGGAAAAAACCCATTGGATGCATCTTCTGTACATCCAGAGGCCTATCCTATTGTTAATGCCATTATTGAAGAGACAGGAAAACCAATTAAGGAACTGATTGGACAAAGCAGTTTTCTACGCAGCTTAACAGCCGCAAACTACACCAATGAAAATTTCGGACTTCCTACTATTTTAGATATTTTACAAGAACTTGAAAAACCAGGCAGAGACCCACGCCCTGAATTTAAAAGCGTACAATTTAAAGAGGGTATTGAAAAAATATCAGACCTGGAAGAAGGTATGATGCTTGAAGGTGTTGTAACAAATGTCGCTAACTTTGGTGCTTTTGTTGATATTGGCGTGCATCAAGATGGTTTAGTACATATTTCTCATTTAGCCGATGTGTTTGTGAAAGATCCCAGAGATGTGGTTAAAACAGGCGAAATGGTTAAAGTTAAAGTGATGGAAGTTGATATAACCCGTAAACGTATCGCTCTTTCTATGAAACGTAATGCTGATGAATCTAGCTCCGTAAAAGGAACTACAAAAAAACAAAATTCAGGCTCACACCAACAAAGACAACAACGCCCACCTCAAGTTGATAATACTCAAGGGACATTAGCGAGTGCTTTTGCTAAAGCATTGAAAAAGTAAAATTAAAAAAACAGTTATTTTTCTACGTTCTACCTTTGCAGGCTAAGTTAATTCAAGCATTCAAAGATGACATTATTATATCTTTGGACTGTAGAGACAAGACATGCCTTGTCTCTACTTTAGGTAAACTCAGATAAAAAACAAACATGATTAGCAGTCAAAACTTATGAATCAATTAATAAATTTAAACAGAAAAACTTTCTCCACAACCACATTCGCCGGTTGAATTTGGGTTATTAAATTTAAATGATGCATTCAATCCATTTTTAACATAATCAAGCACTAAGCCATTTAGCTTATCCATATCATCATTTTCGACCAATACTTTTACACCAAACTGTTCAAAAACGACTTCAGATTCTGACTGACTGTCCGCATAATCGATAGTGTATGCAAAACCTGAACAGCCTGCTACTTTTGTTCCAACCTTTAACCCAATACCCGAACCACGCTGTTGTAGTTGCTTTTCGATTTGCGTTGCTGCATTTTCAGTTACTGTAATTGACATTTTTCCTCTCTTAATCTTTGATTAGCAAAGACTTTAATACTGTAATAAATTGTTTAACTTCTTGGGAGGTATTATCTTTTCCCAAACTGACACGTATAGCACCTTTTGCTACTTGAGCATCCACGCTCATTGCAGTTAATACTGCACTCGCTTTTCCACCGCTGGATGCGCAAGCTGAGCCACTAGAAACTGCGATATTTTTCTGATCCAGTTGCATAAGTAACATTTCACCATCAACACCTTGAGCACTAAATTGTGTGGTGTTGGGCAATCTTGCAACTTGTTCAGAGAAAATGGTGAGATTGGGTATAGTTTTCAAGCCTTCTTCCAATTGCGACCTTAAACTTAGACAATGCTCTGCCCTTGATCCCAGTTCAGATAAAGCCAACTCTGCAGCTTTACCAAAGCCTACAATTGCAGCAACATTCTCCGTTCCTGCGCGCCAACCATTTTCTTGCCCACCACCAATTAGTTGCGGGGTTGTCGCTAATTTTTTATTGATGACTAAGGCGCCACTTCCTTTAGGTCCATATATTTTATGACTAGACAAGCTCATTAAATCAACGGATAACTGAGGAAATGAAACGGGGATTTTACCTATTGCCTGCACTGCATCCGTATGCATCAATGTCTGCTCATACTTGAGTAAACCAGCAATTTCTGCAATATTTTGAATGGCTCCTGTTTCATTATTAGCCATCATAACTGAAACTAAGCCTAGCTTATTAGGCTGCTGAACTAATTTTACAAATTTAGCTTGATCTACAAGCCCATCATTATCAACAGGAATTGATATATGCCTACTTCCCCATTGATTAGAAAATTCATTAACAGAAGGATGCTCTATTGCCGAAGTTGCGATTAATGTATCTTTCCCGACCTGACTTAAAGCTAGGTTATTAGCTTCTGTTCCGCCGCTGGTAAAAATAATTTGTGATGCTTGCACACCAACCAAAGCTGCGACCTGCTCTCTTGCAGTATCAATGGCACTTCGAACGACTCGCCCCATCCTATACAAACTGGATGGGTTGCCATAAAAAGTAGTTAAATACGGTAACATGGACTCAACTACTCGTTCATCAAGTGGTGTAGTCGCATTATGATCCAAATAAATCACTTATCAAACAGCTTTAAGCAGACAGTTTTTCCTGATGAGCTGGA
>Ga0105355_10002358_pt1 | contig 17058 bp, 16 predicted proteins | sample GOMGulsemesocosm_2_FD_83508 | JGI IMG/M metagenome (GOLD analysis project Ga0105355, IMG submission 83508) | Methane-oxidizing microbial communities from mesocosms in the Gulf of Mexico - GOM9C Gulf of Mexico | ecosystem: Environmental > Aquatic > Marine > Cold seeps | place: Gulf of Mexico... | reverse complement strand
GCTAAGTATCATCGCGGATGATGAAAAAATTATTGGCAGTTATAGTTTAAAGGTATCAGAAAAAGAAATATCTATTATTGGTGTTGACGGAAATGGTGTTTTTAACGGCTTACAATCACTGGCGAGTCTAATCACTGTAGGAGAGTCACGTGTGCCTATGGTTGTGGTTGAAGATGAACCTCACTATGCTTTTCGCGGTATGTTAGTTGATGTTGCGCGTAACTTTCACTCAAAAGAATTTATCTTAAAGCTATTAGATCAAATGGCGGCTTATAAGCTCAATAAATTACATTTACACCTTGGCGATGATGAAGGTTGGCGTTTAGAGATACCAAGTTTACCTGAATTAACAGAAATCGGTGCGAAGCGCTGTTTTGACGTCAGTGAGACAAACTGCCTAATGCCACAATTAGGCGCGGGTGTTGATGAAAATTCCTCAGTAAACGGTTATTACAGTGTTGCTGATTATCAAGAAATCTTAAAAGCGGCAACTGCTCGTCATATACAAGTTATCCCTTCATTAGATATGCCAGGTCACTCGCGCTCTTCGATGAAAGCTATGACTGCTCGATATAAAAAATACCAAGCGCTAGAAGATGATAAAAAAGCAACACAGTTTTTATTAGATGATTTTGCTGACACTACTAAGTACTCTTCAGTGCAATTCTATGGTGATAACACCATTAATGCGTGTTTAGAGTCTTCTTATGACTTTGTTATTGAAGTAATGACACAAGTAAAACAAATTCATGCAAATGCAGGGCAACCGCTTACTCGTTATCATATTGGCGCTGATGAAACAGCAGGTGCATGGTTAGATTCACCAGCCTGTAAAGACTTTGTCGCTAATAATGATAAAGGAGTTACTAAAATGAGTGAGCTTGGTGCTTATTTTATTGAACGTGTTGCTGGTATTTTGTCAGAATTAGATATTGAAACGGCTGGCTGGAGTGATGGCATGGAGCATACCCGTGTTGATAATATGCCTGCTATTGTTCAAGCTAACGCCTGGGATGCATTGTTCTGGGGGGGGCATAATAAAGTTCACCAGTTGACAAATCGGAACTGGCAGGTAGTTATTTCGAGTCCAGATGTTTTGTATTTCGATTTCCCGCATGAGGCTGACCCTAAAGAGCATGGTTACTATTGGGCATCACGTCATACTAATACTGAAAAAGTATTTCAATTTATGCCTGATAATTTACCTGTTCATGCTGAATTTTGGTTAGATAGACAAGACAATGCCTACGTTGCTGATGATACTGAAACACCACTTGCAAAAGGGAATAAATTCCTAGGCATTCAAGGGCAATTGTGGAGTGAAAATGTACGAACAGATGATATGGTTGAGCACAAGGTTTTCCCACGTTTATTAGCTTTAGCTGAGAGAGCATGGCATTTAGCTGATTGGGCTGTACCTTACAATTACCAAGGTGCTAAGTACTCACAACAAAGCAATGCATTTACGAAAGATATGCAAGTAATGCGCGATAATCAGTGGTCACTATTTGCTAATACTTTAGGTAAAAAAGAGTTTGCCAAACTTGAGTTGGCCCAAGTTGATTATCGATTGCCGACAGTTGGTGCGGTTATTCAATCGGGTAAGTTACATGCCAATATCGCCTTTCCAGGTTTAACCATTGAATATCAAGTTAATAACGGGGATTGGCTTACTTATCAAAACCCTATTGCTATTACAGGTGAGGTAAATGTTCGAAGTCGTAGTACTAACGGCCAAAGAACAAGTCGAATCACCCAAGTAAAGTAATACGCTATAAAAAAACTAACTGATATTTATTTAGTGTTATCAGTTAGTTGAATTACATTTAGTAACACTTGTAAAAAAAAGCTGAAATTTTCTCCTAAAAAGAAATGACAACGCTGTCATTTCTAGCTAAGATGAAAAAATCAAAATTAATCATATGACAGTTAACATGGGATCGGTATGCTGACAAGTAGTGACAAAAACAATGAATTATTTTTAGGTATTGATGGTGGTGGTAGTAAATGTAAAACCATTATTATGAATAAAGATAATGAAATACTTGGTACAGGCATTTCAGGTCCCGGTAACCCATTGCATGGCTTTGAGCAAGCAACCAACTCTATAACTGAATCAGCTAAACTTGCTTTGCAAGATGCTGGCTTAGCACATATTGAACTTAGTGAACTTGTTGCAGGTGTTGGTCTAGCAGGTGTAAATTTACCTGTGTTATTTGACCAAATGGCGGCATGGAAACATCCTTTCAAAGCAATGCATTTAGCGACTGACTTGCTAATAGCTTGCCTTGGCGCTCATGATGGTAGCGATGGTGCTGTTATGATAAGTGGTACTGGCTCGTGTGGTTTTTCATGTATAGATGAGCAGCAGACAATTGTTGGTGCTCATGGCTTCCCGCACGGTGATAAAGGTAGTGGTGCTTGGTTTGGTCTACAAGGTGTTAAGCAGGTTCTGTTATCCTTAGATGGCTTAGTTGATTCAACGATAATGACCGATGTTTTACTGAAGAAACTAAATTGTAAAGATGATACCGATTTAGTTGAAGCAGTTGCCAGCCAGAAAGCGACTTTTTATGCGCAACAAGCAAACTTGGTTTTTGATGCCGCAGAGCAAGGCGATAAAGTTGCACTAGCGATTGTTGGTGAAGGTGCTGAGTATATTAATAGCATTGCTCGCACTTTATCTGCAAAAAATCCTCCTCGTATGTCGATGATCGGTGGTCTTACACCGCGATTAAAACCTTGGTTAGCGCAAGAAATTAAATCTAACCTCTCTGAACCCTTAAGTGCACCAGAAGTCGGCTCAGTACTTTTTGCTAGGCAACAACAAGCCAAACAGTCTGTACAGAAACAGGCTTAATGGCTGTATAATTAATTTCACTACGGTACTTGATAAACTAGGAAAACCAATGACCAAAACACGCTTTCATGCTCAACGACTTTTTGATGGACAAGCTTTCCTTGATGATCAAGTGTTGACAATTGTTGATGGTAAAATTACTGCCATCGATCAAGATATTAGTGATGTTGATGTCACTTTGACAGGTTTAGTTGTACCAGGCTTTATTGATTTACAAGTTAATGGCGGTGGTGGGGCATTATTTAATGATTCCCCCTCAGTTGAAAACCTGAAAACTATAATGTTTGCTCATGCTAAATTTGGCACCACAGCAATGATGCCAACTTTAATTACCGATAAAATTGAAATCATGCAGCAAGCCGCAGATGCTATTTCACAGGCTCTTACTGAAGATGTTCCCGGTATTGTCGGTATTCATTTCGAAGGTCCACATTTATCTGTAGCCAAAAAAGGCACTCACTGTGCCGACTATATCCGCCCTATATCTGATGCTGAGTGGGAAGTGTTATCTCGTCAAGACATTGGTCAAATCATTGTGACACTAGCGCCAGAAACTGTAAGTAGTGATGATATAAATCGTATGACAGAATTAGGCATCAAGGTTTGCCTAGGTCATACCAATGCCGACTTTCAAACGGCACAGAAAGCGATTGATGCTGGCGCGAGTGGTTTTACCCATTTGTTTAATGCTATGTCTCCATTACAAGGTCGAGAGCCGGGTGTTGTTGGTGCTGCATTACTAAATAATGCTACCAGCTGTGGCTTGATTGTTGATGGCTTCCATGTTGACTATGCAAGTTGTAAGTTAGCAATCCAAGCTAAACCTCAAGGTAAAATATTCCTTGTTACTGATGCTATGCCGCCAGTGGGCACTGATCAAACACAGTTTGCTTTATATGACCGCACAGTTTATGTCGATAATGGCAAACTAACCTCAACTACTGGCGAGTTAGCTGGCTCTTCATTAGATATGGCAAGTGCTGTTAAGAATACTCATCAAGGTTTGGGTATTGCTTTAGATGAAGCATTACGAATGGGCAGTTTATATCCAGCAGAATACTTGTACCAAAACCAAGCTGTTACTCGAGGTCAATTAGTTGAAGGAAAACAAGCTGATATGGTGGTGCTTAATAACGACCTATCAGTGAAAGAGACCTGGATTTCAGGAGTAAAGATTTAGTTACTTAATCAATTAACGCAATAATTATAACAATAAAAGCAACCCCAACTTAACGAGGAAGTTATGGAAATGTCACTCACGCAAGATAAACAAGAGAACAAGCAAAGTAATGCAGTGCCGATGATAATCGTCGCAGGGCTATTTTTTATTTTAGGTTTTGCAACCTGGCTGAACGGTTCATTAATGCCTTACTTGCAGCAAATACTGCAACTTACGCCATTTCAGGCTTCGTTAATTTTATTCTCCTTCTATATTGCTGTGACCTTCACCGCTTTACCCTCTGCCGCTATTATCCGCAAAGTTGGCTATAAAAACGGTATGGCACTAGGGATGGGTACTATGATGCTTGCAGGCTTACTTTTTATACCTGCAGCGAAAACACAAATCTTCCCATTATTTTTACTTGCTCAGTTAGTGATGGGGGCTGGACAAACATTATTACAAACAGCTGTTAACCCTTATGTAGTACGCATAGGTCCTGAGGAATCAGCAGCGGCACGTATTTCTATTATGGGTATCTTGAACAAGGGGGCGGGTGTGGTTGCGCCAATCGTTTTTACTGCCTTAATTTTAAGTGGCTTTACCGATACTGTCGGCACTGAGCTTAGCCAAGTTCAAATTGACGCTATGGCCGATAAGTTGATTTTACCTTATTTAGGCATGGCACTATTTATTGGTATTTTAGGCTTTGCAGTTAAAAAATCGCCATTGCCAGAGTTAGCAAGTGAAGAAGAGGGCGAGAATAAAGGTCACCTTAAAGAAGCTCTTTCTCATCCTAATTTAGCATTAGGTGTTGTAGCCTTATTTTTATACGTTGCGGTAGAGGTTATTGCCGGTGATACCATTGGTGCGTTTGCTCTTGCCTTAGGTGTTGAAAACTACAGCGTTATGACTTCCTATACTATGGGCTGCATGGTATTTGGTTATATCTTGGGTATTGCACTTATTCCACGTTTTATCTCGCAACAAAAAGCGTTAATGGCCTCTGCTGTTTTAGGTTTGTTATTAAGCCTAGGTGTGGTGTTTGGTGATAATAACTCTTTTGCTATTGCTAACTCATTATCGTTTATCTTAGGCGGGGCGCAATTACCTGATACCTTAATATTAATTGCTTTCTTAGGACTTGCTAACGCTATTGTATGGCCTGCAGTATTCCCATTAGCTTTATCTGGTATGGGTAAATTAACCAGTGTTGGCTCAGCACTTCTTGTTATGGGGATTTCCGGTGGTGCATTTGGACCATTATTCTGGAGTTTAGCAAGTGGTACTAGCGGTCAAGCAATTGACCTTCAAGGTGGTTATATTGTTATGTTCCCTTGTTATTTATTCATCTTATTTTATGCGGTTAAAGGTTGTAAAATGAAGTCTTGGAAATAAGATGATATAAGGAGTGTTTGCCGCGCGTAATTTTTCGCTTTAAACACTGTAAAAATAAACCTCAGTGTAGCCTTGTTTGATGCAGGTCTACTTGAGGTTTTTTAATGCCTAATATTCAGCGGGTTAATGGGTTTGAGTGATCGGACTAATATATGAATTTTTATTGTTTAAAACATGATTAACTGGTTGTACCAGGTGTTGACCTACTGTTCTAACCATACTATTATGGAACAACTGGTTAAGGTCTGACCACTTTGCAAGTAGTGAGAGTGAATGACGCTATCAGTGTAAAAGAGAATAAATTTAATTAAAAAGGATTTAATTATGTGCGAAGCTAAAAGGAAAGTAACCATTATATATTGCAGTGATGATGACTTAGCAATATATAGGAAGACTCAAAGTTTTAAGTTAAATGCCTATGGAGACATGATCATTCCACAGGAGTTTAAGCGTGGTAAAACCATAGTTGCAGTGTGTGAAGGCGAGGTCGATGTCATTAATAGTGTTGGCGATAAACTCGTGAAAGAATACTGGCATTAATCCTGTGGGAATATAGGCGACAACAAACAATAATAGGTATAAAAAAAGGTGACATATAGTCACCTTTTTTGATCTTGTTCATAAATAGCTAAGTACTAATTACCTGTACTTTCTAGCTGCTTATCAGTGTAAGTTGTTTTCTCATGCTTTTGTCCAGCTGATTCAGCAAGCTCAGCAGGCATATAGTTTTCGTCATGTTTTGCTAGTACTTCACTCGCTTCAATACTTAACCCTGTAGGTGGGTGATCAGCTAAAGTACCATTTGCAACTATGCCTTGACCCTCTCGGAATAAATCAGGCAAAATCCCTTCATAATAAACGGTAACCATAGGGTCGCTGTCTTTAAATTCAATAGGCATGGTCATATCGCTTAGCTTGAAAGAGACTTTTAAGCTTTCAGGATCACGCTTAACTGTACCTGGAACCACTAGACCACCAATACGGATGCGTTGACCAATACTTGGTTTTAAGCCAGTTTCTTTTTTACCTTGAGTGATTTCTGAAGGAGTAAAGAATAAATCAATATTTTGACTCAAAGCATATAGTACTAGACCAGAAACAGCGCCAATACCTATTAGGATGGAGCCTACAATGGCAAGGCGTTTTTTACGGCGTGGGTTCATTATTCAGTTACCTCTTTTAAGTCTTCATTTTGCTGCTTACGTAGCGCTCTTGCTTGACGAAGCTTATCTTCACGCTGCTTACGTTTCGCTATTTGATTAATAATTTTCTGATGACCAGCTTTAGAGCTAATCAGTAAAAGGGTAAGTATCAAAGCGGCAGCACCAAAAGATAACCAGACATAAAAGCCATAGCCGCCCATATCGATGAAATCGCTAAAACTATTAAATTGCATTGATTGCTCTCCAATTACAACACTAATTCTAGTGTTGTTTAATGTAACTTAGTGTTATTTAGTTGTAGTTTGTTGTACTAGTTCGCGCACCCAGGGACGTATGCTATTGCGAGCTAGAATTTCATTTCTAAAGCGTAAACATATGATCACGCCAACGAGTAGAGAAAAGCCAATAAAACAAAAAATAAACGGCCACAACATATCAATAGACATTGATGGTTTACCCAACTTACTCACTGTTGATCCCTGATGAAGCGTGTTCCACCAGTCAACTGAGTACTTAATGATTGGTATATTAATAACGCCAACAAGAGTTAAGATGCCTGCTGCTTTGCCTGCTAAATTTTTATCTTCAAAGGCGCTATGTAACGCAATAACACCAAGGTATAAGAATAATAAAATAAGTTCAGAAGTTAATCGTGCATCCCAAATCCACCATGTACCCCACATAGGCTTACCCCATGCCGCACCGGTTATTAAGGCGATAGCAGTAAATGCAGCACCTACAGGAGCCATTGCTGCAGCAGAAGCATCAGCAAGCTTTAATTGCCAAACTAGGCTACTAAAGGCGGCAATAGCCATAGCAAAGTAAATACCCATGGAAAGCGAAGCTGCTGGTACATGGACATAAAATATTCTAAAGCTGTGACCTTGCTGATAATCTGCAGGAGCAAATAGTAATGCCCAAACAAGACCTATGCTAAGAAATATTGCCGCAAGGGCACTTAACCAAGGTAAAAGCTTATTAGTAAAGTGATAAGACACTTCAGGGTTTGCGTAAGGGTGTAACCATTTCCACATTAATTAGTACTCACTATTTTTGTCGATTATAAGGCCGGATTAGCGTGTTATTTTCATGGCAAAGTAACAGTGCTCTTTCGTGTTTATATTGCGCGTTACCATTTCCACGTGCCGCCTATCATGTTAATTGGTACTCACTTTCAGGGCTGCGCCAACGGCAAAAGGGGCGAGCGATAATGAACCAAAAAATAATGCGGCGATTATAGCAAGTTGGCCGCTGTAAGGTAAGCCAAGCGCGGCAGTATCTATCGCGCTGGTGGCAAAAATTAACACAGGAATATAAAGGGGAAGTACCAGTAAACTAAGAAGTACACCACCCTTTTTAATTCCGACAGTAAGTGCAACACCTACTGCGCCCAGTAGGCTAAGTACAGGTGTGCCAAGTAATAAGGTAAATACTAGTGCACCATAACTATTCTCATCTAAGTGCAGTAGTACCGCTAATAAGGGAGCAATTATAATGAGTGGTAAGCCAGTAATTAGCCAGTGGGCGAATATTTTAGCAAGTACCAATAAAAATATAGGATGCGGGCTTAATAGCATCTGTTCTAATGAACCATCAAGATGATCTGATTTAAATAGGCGATCTAGAGATAATAAAGTGGCTAATAGTGCTGCCACCCAAATAATACCAGGGGCGATTCGGCTTAACGTTTGCGCTTCTGGCCCTATACCTAGCGGGAAGAGTGTTATAACGATAACAAAAAACAATAATGGGTTAATAATGTCGTCTTTATGACGCATTGCTATTGTAAGGTCGCGCTTCAATACCAACATAAATGCACTACGGTATGATAACTGTCGGGCATCTTTGCTTGGATTTGAAGGGAGTGTTTCAGTCACATCAACTGACGGCGCTTTTGTGGTCATTGGTCTATTGTCTCTATAACTGTATTCATCTTAAGCAAATGCACCATCGCAACTGTAATCAAGAACAATTTTTTTAACTTGTTCAGGCTTAATGCTAATCAAATCTTGGTGAGTGGTTAAAATAACACAACCGCCATTTTTTACATGCTGCAAGAATAGTTGTTCTAAACTGGCAACACCTTGCTTATCTATAGCAGTGAATGGTTCATCTAAAATCCAAATAGGCGCATTGCTTTGATATAATCGCGCTAAGGCAATGCGTCTATGCTGACCAGCACTTAAATGTGATGCTAGGCTATCTTCAAAGCCGAGTAAATTTACTTTAGCTAAATACGCTAAGGTGTCATCAGCTTCATTACCGTGTAATGCTAAGTTAAACTTGAGGTTCTCCTCAGCAGTCATTTCACCTTTTACACCAGATAAATGACCGAAATATAATAAGTTTTGCTGAAACTCCTCTCTACAACGGCTGATTACTTGGTTCTTATATTGAACTTGGCCGTCATAAGGTTGAGATAAGCCGGATAAAATGCGCAATAAACTTGTTTTTCCTGAACCATTTGGTCCTTCAACTTGTACAATATCACCAGCATTTATTTCAAGTGATAACTCGTCAAATAATAAGCGCTCTTCTCTTATACAAGTAAGCTTTACGCCACTAATTAAAGGCGTTGGGGAATGTTTAGGCAATGTGTTCACTTTATCTTTTTCAAAGAAATATTAATATAAGTAGCATTAAGCTAGTGAGTAGATTCTAACGTAAGCTTGTCGTGTTATTATTGATATGGATCGTATAATCACTTTGGTCGATATAATACCATAGCCAACATTAAGATAGCCCATGAAAGTTGTAACATTATGAAACAACTTGAGTGCTTAATTTACATTAATATTGCCACCAATAAAATGTTAGTATGACGCGATAATTTTTGACCTAGCTGCGTTGAGTAAAAATAAGCTAGCGTTAATTGATTTTGAAGTAGAGCGGAGAAACCGATGATACCCGACCTGGCAACAAGAATGCCTGAGCTTATTCCTGAGCTCGGACAATTAGCCCTTATAATAGCTTTAGCTTTTTCAATTTGCTTAAGTTTGATTCCCTTAATAGGTGTTCATAGCCCAGAGCAGAGTTCGCTTAAAAGACTCATGGGATATGCTAAGCCGCTAGCATACGGTATGTTCTTATTTACCGGTATTAGTATTTTTATCCTTGCTTACAGTTTTGTAATTGATGATTTCTCTATTAAATATATTGCTAGTCACTCAAATACACACTTGCCTTATTATTTCAAAATCAGTGCTGTTTGGGGCGGACATGAAGGCTCCTTGCTTCTCTGGGTATTCTCTTTAACTGCATGGACAGCTGCTGTAGCACGTTTTTCAAATGGCATTGAAGAAGAATTTATTGCCCGTGTGTTAGCGGTAATGGGCATGATCGCCATCGGCTTCATCGCCTTTACCTTATTAACATCTAACCCGTTTGAGCGTTTATGGCCAAATGTGCCGATGGAAGGTCGAGATTTAAATCCATTATTACAAGATGTTGGCTTAATTATTCATCCACCATTGCTTTATCTTGGCTATGTTGGTTTTGCCGTTGCTTTTGCCTTTGCTGTTGCAGCCTTGATGGCAGGAAAAATGGATGCTGCATGGGCGCGTTGGTCTCGCCCTTGGACTGTCGGTGCTTGGATGTTTTTAACACTTGGTATCGCGCTAGGTAGCTGGTGGGCATACTATGAACTTGGCTGGGGTGGCTGGTGGTTCTGGGACCCAGTTGAGAATGCTTCATTTATGCCTTGGTTAATAGGTACCGCTTTAATACATTCATTAGCGGTTACTGAGAAACGTGGGACCTTTAGAAACTGGACCATCTTACTGGCAATATTCGCCTTTGGCTTAAGCCTGCTAGGTACATTCTTAGTACGTTCAGGTGTTATTACCTCAGTGCATTCATTTGCTGCAGACCCATCGCGTGGTGTCTTTATTTTGATGCTATTAGCAATTGCTATGGGCGGTTCATTAACACTTTATGCCTTTAGAGCTAATACAGTGGCAAGCTTTTCTCGTTTTGCATTCTACTCACGTGAAACGGCCTTGTTGTTATGTAACGTCATTCTCGTTATTGCGACAGTAACTGTACTCTTAGGTACCTTGTACCCATTATTAGTTGATGCATTAGGTTACGGAAAAATCTCTGTTGGTCCTCCGTATTTTAATGCGGTATTTGTTCCTATTATGAGTATCCTCTTTATCATCATGGGGATTGGGCCATTAATTCGCTGGAAAAAAGCGAAACAAGGTGAATTACGTAAGCACTTATTGAAACCATCAGTATTCAGTATTGCCTTTGGTATATTGTTCCCTATTGTTTATGGTGGTGAGTTCAATGCATTAGTTGCTATGGGGATGATTTTAGCGACTTGGGTATTCTTAGTCGTAGTAAAAGAAGTACGCAAACAATTGAAGACAACTGGTAAGTTAACTATAAGCCATTTAGGTATGGCGACGGCTCATGCAGGTATTGCTATCACTATTGTTGGTGTCACGATTGTTTCAATGTACGAAACTGAAACCAATATAAAAATGGCTGTGCATGAAAAAGTAACTATTTCAGGTTATGAAATTGAATTCAACGGTATTAAACATGTTGAAGGTCCTAATTATAGTGCAGAGCAAGGACAAATAAATATTTATAAAGATGGTGACTTTGTTGCTCTACTTAAACCAGAGCGACGTGCTTACCGTGTACAAACTATGGGCATGACCGAAGCAGGGATTGATCCTGGTTTATTCCGTGATGTTTATGTTGCTCTAGGTGACCCACTACCCGGTGGTGCTTGGGCAATCCGTGTGCACTACAAACCTTTTGTTCGTTGGATTTGGTTAGGCGCTATTTTCATGAGTGTTGGTGGTATTCTTTCAATGCTTGATAAACGCTACCGTCGAAGAAAACCGGCTGTAGCTAAATCGCCTGTCGTTGCTGACTCATTAACACAAGCTGTAGCAACTAAGCCTGCTAGTACTGTAAAAGTGTCGGAGGCGTAGTGATGGGTAAGTTAATACGCTTTCTACCTCTGATATTAGTTATTGCTTTAGGTGTGGTGTTATACCGTGGTTTGTCACTTAACCCGCAAGATATGCCATCGGCTCTTGTGGGAAAAACGATGCCTGCTTTTTCACTTGTTACTTTAAACGATAGTGAAAAAACAGTAAGTCAAACTGACCTTGTTGGCGATATCGTTCTAGTGAATGTTTGGGCAACTTGGTGCCCAACTTGTAAATACGAGCACCCATATTTAGTCGATGTTGCTAAAGACCCGCAAGTAAAACTTTATGGTTTAAATTATAAAGATGACCGTGACGCAGCGAAGAAGTGGCTTGAACACTATGAAGATCCATATGTTTTCTCTATTTTTGATGAAGAAGGAACACTGGGCTTAGATTTAGGTGTTTATGGAGCGCCAGAAACTTTTGTCATTGATCATCACGGTGTTATTAGAAAACGCTTTGCTGGTGCAATTGATACTAGAGTTTGGCGTCGTGAATTTGAGCCACTAATTGCTCAGCTAATCGAAGAAAAGAAGCAAGGGAAATAGCATGAGATTAATCAGTATTTTTATACTCGCTTTTGCACTAGTTATTGGTGTTAATCAAGCTTCAGCAAGTCCTGTAGAAACGTTTGAATTTAATGATGAAGTGACTAAGATTCGCTTTCAAGCCTTGAGTAAAGAGCTTCGTTGTCCTAAGTGTCAAAATCAAAATTTAGCGGATTCTAACTCGCCGATTGCTCAAGATTTACGTAAAGAGCTTTATGAATTATTACAACAAGGTAAAGCTGACAGTGAAATAGTCGATTTTATGGTAAGTCGCTATGGTGAATTTGTTTTATATCGCCCAAGAGTTTCAGCGTTAACTTACGTACTTTGGTTTGGGCCAGTAGTACTTATTTTAATAGGTATTATTGTTGTCATTGTTGTTGTTCGTAGAAAACCTGCTGATAAAAAGGCACTGGTTTTAACCACAGAACAGCAAGATAAGTTGAAAGACTTATTAAATGACAAATAACCACTCGACACATTAGAAGAAGTAAATAGCATTATGGAAATTTTATTAATAGGCCTTATCTTTTTAGTTTTATTGTTATTAGTTGTTTGGCGACCTTTCTTTAAACAGAATAAACAGACACTTGTCGACAATGCTAAATTGCGCGATGAAACCAACGTCACCTTATATCATGAGCACAAAAAAGAAATAGAAAAAGATTTTAGTGAAGGTGGTATCGACGAAGAGAACTATCAATACCTTTTAGCCGAGCTTGATAGTACTTTATTACAAGATATAGAGTCGACCAAGAAAACAGGACAAGTCTCAACTGGAGCGACTAAGCAGTATTCAATCGTGTGGCCGTTAGGGTTAAGTGCATTTATCATCATCTTCTCTGTAGCACTGTATAACAAAGAGGGTAGTTATCAGGTAATAACACAGATGCCAGCAGGCCATGGTCAGCAGCAGGGGATGTCACAAGAGCAAATGCAAATGCAGCGTGAAAACGAGGCAATGGCACATATTGAAAAATTACAAAAACACATTGAAGCAAACCCTGAAGATGGCGAAGCTTGGTACAATTTAGGGCAAACTTATGTTGCTATTGGTGGTTTTGATGAGGCTGTTGCCGCTTTTAATCAAGTGATTAGAATTGAAGGTGAACATGCAGATCTAATCGGCTCAATTGCACAGGCACTTTATTATAAAAATAACCAGCAGATTACTGATGAAGTTCAGCAGTATATTGATAAAGCATTAGCGTTAGATCCAAATGATCCATCAACTAATATTTTATTAGGAATGCATAACTTTATTAGTGAGGATTACCAGCAAGCTATTGCTTACTGGCAACGTGTTATTGATACAGGTAATCAAGGTGTTAACATCGCAGCGCTAAAAGAAGCTGTGGCAGAAGCTAAAAATAGACTTAATATGCCTGTAGCAAAAACTCAACCGCAAGAGGTTGGCGGGCCACAACTGAAAGTTGGCGTTACTTTATCTGATGATATTGCTAAGCAATTAGCTCAAGGCGAAGACCGTGTGGTATTTGTTTATGCGGTACCTACAAATGGTCAACGTATGCCACTTGCTGCAGTGAAGCTTAAAGCAAGTGACTTACCAACTGTGGTTGTGCTAAATAATAGCCAAGCAATGAGTAGTGAAAATACTTTAGGTAGCGTTGATAGTGTGCATGTTTATGCCATTGTTTCAAAACAAGGTGGCGTAGGTATCAAGTCGGGCGATTATAAAGCTGAAGCACTTGGTGTTGATGTTAATCGTAGCGAGACACTTGAATTAGTCGTAGATAGTATTGTTGAGTAGAGACTGAAAAGTTAGCAATATTGGTATCAGTCCCAAATTAGAAGAATAATAAAATGAAATCACGTTTTAGCGCACGTAATCAAAATAGCGATAACGCTGCAACCGAGAGACAAAGTTCAAAAACAGCAGTGTTATTGACTAACTTAGGCTCGCCAGACGAACCAACTAGTGGTGCATTACGTCGTTATTTACGTGAGTTCTTGTCAGACCCAAGGGTAGTTGAAATTCCGCGCTTGATTTGGCTTATTATTCTACATGGTGTTATTTTACGAGTAAGACCAGCCAAGTCAGCTAAGTTATACCAAAGTATTTGGCAGGATGATGGTGCGCCCTTGCTTACCATTACCGCAGCACAAAAAGAGAAGTTATCGTTCAGGCTTAAAGAGCAATATGGCGATGATGTTATAGTTGATTATGCTATGCGCTATGGCAACCCTTCTATAGCAAGTGTACTGCAAAACTTTCAGCAGTTAGGTGTTGATAAACTAGTTGTTTTACCGCTATATCCTCAATATGCCGGCCCTACAACAGGCTCTACTTTTGATGCCTTGAGTAAAGAATTACAAAAGTGGCGCTATGTACCATCGGTTAATTTCTTAAATACTTATCACCAAAATCCACTTTATATTAAAGCGCTTGCCAACTCTATTGTTGAGCATGTTAAAGCCCATGGTAAGCCTGATAAGCTTGTTCTTTCATACCATGGAATGCCCGAGTTGTTCCGTAAGTGGGGTGATCCTTATTACGACTTCTGCTTACAAACAACAGCGCTTTTAATGCAGCAGCTAATAAGCAATGAGCATGCTCTAGGTTTTACTTTTAGTGAGGGGGAAATCATTTCTACTTTCCAATCACGTTTTGGTAAAGCGCAATGGCTACAACCTTATACCGATGAAACGCTTGCTAACTTACCTAAACAAGGCGATAAGCATATTGCTATTTTAAGTCCTGCTTTTAGTAGTGATTGCCTTGAAACATTGGAAGAGTTAGAGCACGAAAATCGTGAAATCTTTATGGATGCTGGTGGTGAACAGTATCATTATATTGCTGCACTTAATGATCGCGATGATCACATTGACGCTTTATTTGATGTTTTAATCCCTGTGCTAGGTCCATTTAAAAAATAACTAGTTAGCATCTCATCGCTTAAACTTATTTGCTAAGATAAAGAAAAACAGTATACTGTTGTTATATACAGTGTTCTGTTTTTTGTTTTGGTAAGTGAGTTATGAATAGTCAACGTAAAATAATTCATATTGATATGGACTGCTTCTATGCAGCTGTTGAGATGCGAGACTTTCCGGAATATCAAAATATACCGCTGGCTGTTGGTGGTGACGGCCCTCGTAGTGTCTTGTGCACATGTAATTACCAAGCTCGACAATTTGGCGTACGCTCTGCCATGCCTGCAATCAAGGCAAAACAACTTTGTCCCGATCTGAAAATTGTCCATGGTCGTATGGACGTTTATAAAGAAACCTCCAACCACATTAGAGAAATTTTTTCTCGTTATACAGAGCTAATTGAACCCTTGTCTTTGGATGAAGCCTACCTTGATGTCACTGAATCGATTGAGTGCCAAGGAAGTGCCACCCTTATTGCTGAAAAAATAAGAGCTGATATATATACTGAATTAAATTTAACCGCCTCTGCGGGCATTGCGCCTAATAAGTTTTTGGCCAAAATTGCTAGTGATGAAAATAAACCCAATGGTCAATGTGTTATTACCCCTGATCGAGTTGCCACATTTGTTGAGCAATTGTCTCTAAAGAAAATCCCTGGTATTGGCCCTAAAACGTTTGAAAAACTCAATCGCCATGGCTTTTATACTTGTGAAGATGTTCGCAAAAGCAATGTAAGAGCATTACAAAATATAGTGGGTAAGTTTGCGAATAGTTTGTACTTAAAAGCTCATGGAGTTGATAATAGAGCGTTAGAAGTATGTCGTTTACGAAAGTCGCTAGCCATTGAGACAACCTTGGCAAAAGACATCAACACTCAAGATGAATGCCAAGAGGTAATCGAAGCTTTGTATAAAAAGTTATTAACGCGCTTGGTGCCACACAGTAATAGAGAAATTATTCGTCAAGGGGTTAAGCTTAAGTTTGCTGACTTTAACCAAACAACTGTAGAAACGCAGAGTAATAGTTGCCAGCATGCACTGTTTACCAGTTTATTGGGCAAAGCGCATAGTCGAGCGAATAAACGGAGTATTCGTCTAGTAGGTTTGACTTTAGGTTTTGCGGATACACCGGATGAAATCCAGCAGTTATCACTTTCTCTATAAATAGTCATAATAAGACCAGCCTGAAATAATTGGTATACGTTCACTAAAGGCTAGCAAGCTAAGGTGAATATTTACAATAAATGTAAGCCAAGCTCAAACACACTATGCTGCAATCGACAGACATCTGCGCTAATTTAATTCCCAAGCTCTGCCAAAACTCAACCAATATTATTCAATTCTAAGCTATGAATGCTAATTTATGGCTAACGAACTTGAGCAAAAGGGCATTTGTGCAACAATTATCCAAAATTTGCGTGAAAGTTGTGAAATTGATTGGTATCTTCAAGCTCAGCTTGCGTATAATATGCGTTTTGGCGACAAGCACTCTGTTGATGGAAGCATTGATAGCAAGCTTAATAAGAAAGTAGTACAAAAAGAGCAAGCCAAAAGAGTTCGCTTTCTAGCAAACCGCAGTTATTCCAATTAGGTGATTTTTGCGATATTGAACTGAATGTGAATGTAAATAGACCCAGAATTTAATAGACCTAAATCGATTTGTTGAGTATCCCATGATTAAAAGCACCGCCGAAGTCCGTCAGGCATTTTTAGATTTCTTTGCTACCAAACAGCATCAAATAGTTAAAAGCAGCTCACTAGTACCAGGCAATGATGCCACATTATTATTTACCAATGCTGGTATGGTGCCATTTAAAGATGTTTTTTTAGGTGCTGAGAAACGTAGTTACACCCGAGCAACTTCTGCACAGAGATGTGTACGTGCTGGTGGTAAACATAATGACTTAGAAAACGTAGGTTATACCGCTCGCCATCATACATTTTTTGAAATGTTAGGTAACTTTAGTTTTGGTGACTACTTTAAGAATGAAGCCATTGGTTACGCTTGGGAATTTTTAACAGGTGTACTTGGGCTACCAAAAGAAAAGCTTTTAGTTACAGTGTATGAAACTGATGAAGAAGCT
>Ga0105355_10002356_pt1 | contig 17069 bp, 15 predicted proteins | sample GOMGulsemesocosm_2_FD_83508 | JGI IMG/M metagenome (GOLD analysis project Ga0105355, IMG submission 83508) | Methane-oxidizing microbial communities from mesocosms in the Gulf of Mexico - GOM9C Gulf of Mexico | ecosystem: Environmental > Aquatic > Marine > Cold seeps | place: Gulf of Mexico... | reverse complement strand
CTCTGTTGCATTGACTTTGGTCGGAATATCGCTGGAAGCATTACATGCACCTGAGTGGCTTACGCTATCGTTGTTTGTCTGCGTATTTGTTATTTATGCCTATGCAATAAATCATGTATGGCGGCTGTTAACGTTATTTAGAAAATGTTTTAAAGCTAATTAATGTCAATCTTACAGGCTGGTTTTTTATGTATTTAGAAGAAAAAAAGTTTATAGATGTAATAACAGCAACGCCTTTAATTTCTATCGATTTAATTATAAAAAATTCACAAAATCAGTATTTGGTAGGTTTACGTCATAACCGCCCAGCAAAAGGCTGTTGGTTTGTACCAGGCGGGCGCATACGCAAAGATGAGTCAATCGGTTCAGCATTTTTACGATTAACAATGAATGAATTAGGAATAAGTTTAGAAATAACTGAAGCTAATTTTATTGGGCCATACGAACATTTTTATAAAGACAGCTTTTCAAACGAGAATATCTCAACCCATTACGTTGTGCTTGGCTATGAGATTAATATCGACGTGCCTCTAGATGAGTTACCCCAAGAGCAACATAGTCAATATTGCTGGTTTACTAAAGAAGAATTGCTGGCGAGTGACGATGTTCATATCAATACAAAAAACTATTTATTAAATTAAGAGAATTAACAATGATTTTGCCTATTATCATGTCTGGCGGTAGCGGTAGTCGCTTATGGCCGCTGTCTCGAGCGCTGCATCCTAAACAATTTCTCGCGCTACTAAACGAAAATACATTACTGCAAGAAACAATTAACCGTCTTGATACTAACTGTTTAAACCCGCTTATTATCTGCAACAACGAACATCGCTTTATTGTGGCCGAACAGTTACGGGCCAACGGCACTAGCGCAAGCGATATTATTCTTGAACCTATGGGGCGCAACACTGCACCAGCCATCGCATTAGCTGCGTTGTCTGCCATAGCAAATGGTGACGATCCATTATTACTTGTGCTTGCGGCCGATCATGTGATTAAAGATATTTCAGCGTTTCAGCAATCCGTGTTAACCGCAGAAGTTTTCGCCAAACAGAACAAGTTAGTGACTTTTGGCATTGTTCCGAGCCATCCTGAAACGGGTTATGGTTATATTAAACAAGGTGAACAGCAAACTGACGGTAGCGCAACTGGCTATGACGTTGATTGTTTTGTCGAGAAACCAGATTTAGAAACAGCAACCTGTTATCTAGAGTCAGGTCAATATTTGTGGAACAGCGGCATGTTTATGTTTAAAGCGTCACGCTATTTAGAAGAGTTAGAAAAATTCTCACCACAAATATTAACTGTTTGTCGTGACGCTTATGAATCAAATAGCAAAGATTTAGACTTTACTCGAATTAGCGCAGAAATTTTCAAACACTGCCCTGATGACTCGGTCGATTATGCTGTGATGGAACACACCAATGACGCTGTAGTTGTACCATTGAATGCTGGCTGGAGCGATGTTGGTTCTTTCTCTTCGTTATGGGAAGTTAGCGAAAAAGATCAAGCAGGTAATGTTATACAAGGTGATGCTATCGCGCATAACACGACTAATTCATACATTCATGCGGGCCATAAGTTGGTGACCACAGTTGGGGTCGATAATCTCGTTATTATCGAAACAAAAGATGCCTTGTTAGTTGCCAATAAAGATAAAGTGCAAGACGTCAAAACCATTGTTAATAAGCTAAAGGCGCAAGATCGTTACGAATATAAACACCAACGCGAAGTGTACCGACCATGGGGTAAATATGACTCCTTAGATTCCGGTCCACGTGACCAAGTCAAACGCATAACGGTTAAACCCGGTGCTAAATTGTCGGTGCAAATGCATCATCATCGTTCCGAGCACTGGATTGTTGTGTCTGGCACTGCGAAAATAACGAATGGCGAAAAAACATTCCTATTAACCGAGAATCAATCTACCTATATCCCACTGGGTCAAATTCATGCGTTAGAAAACCCTGGCATATTACCGCTTGAACTAATAGAAGTTCAAACAGGCGCCTATTTAGGTGAAGACGATATCGTGCGCTTTGAAGACAAATACGGTCGTAAATAATGAAAAAATTAACGTGTTTTAAAGCCTACGATATCCGTGGCAGGCTTGGTGAAGAATTAAATGAAGATATCGCCTATCGAATTGGGCGTGCCTTTGGTGAATATTTGAAACCAACAAAGATCGTAGTAGGCGGAGATATACGCCTGACTTCAGAAGCATTAAAAAAAGCTCTATCCAACGGATTATTAGATGCTGGGGTTGATGTTTATGATATTGGAATGACTGGTACCGAAGAAATCTACTTTGCGACTAAAAACCTTGGCATGTGCGGTGGTGTTGAAGTAACTGCTAGCCACAACCCAATGGATTACAATGGCATGAAACTGGTTCGTGAAGACTCAAAACCAATCAGTGGTGATACTGGTCTTTATGCAATACAAGAACTAGCAGAAAACAATCAGTTTCTGACACCTACTAGTAAAGGACAGTTGTTTCATATTTCAAACCTCGATGCTTACATTGAGCACCTTACCACTTACTTTACGCCTGAAAACATTAAGCCACTAAAATTAGTAGTGAACTCAGGTAATGGTGCTGCAGGACATGTAATTGACGCATTAGAAGTTAAATTTAAACAGCTTAGTGTGCCAGTAGAGTTTATCAAAATACACCATCAAGCCGATGGTAACTTCCCCAACGGTATTCCAAATCCATTATTAATTGAAAACCGACAAACCACTATTGATGCTGTTAAAGAACATAACGCTGACATGGGTATTGCATGGGACGGCGACTTCGATCGCTGTTTTTTGTTTGATGAAAATGGTGATTTCATCGAAGGTTACTATATTGTTGGCTTATTAGCCGAAGCCTTTTTACAAAAAAGTACTGCGGCTAATATCGCTGGTGCCAAGATTATTTATGATCCACGCCTGACATGGAACACCGAGCAAATAGTTCAAGATAATGGCGGCGTGCCAATTATGTCAAAAACAGGTCATGCATTCATCAAAGAGCGCATGAGATTAGAAGATGCGGTATACGGTGGCGAAATGAGCGCTCACCATTACTTTAAAGACTTCGCCTATTGCGACAGTGGCATGATCCCATGGTTGTTGGTAGCTGAGTTGCTGTCTGTTAAAAATCAAACGTTGTCTTCAATGGTTAAACAGCGTATCGCTGCTTTCCCAAGTTCAGGTGAAATTAATTCAAAACTGAATGAACCAAAGACTGCGATAGAGCGCGTACTAAATAAATACAAAGAACAAGCTGTGGATATCGATTACACCGATGGCATAGGTTTGTCGTTTAGAGAACATGCTACAGCTGACGAATTGTGTGGTGAGTGGCGTTTCAATCTACGTTCATCAAATACTGAGCCAGTAGTAAGACTAAATGTCGAATCAAAAGCTAACGTTGCACTGATGCAACAAAAGACCGAAGAAATTTTAGAGTTGTTAAGACAATAACAGCAAGTAAGCCAGAATTAAGGAATTTAAAAAATGTCAAAAACTAAAGTCGCATTAATCACCGGAGTGACCGGCCAGGATGGTTCTTACTTAGCTGAACTGTTATTAGAAAAAGGCTATGAAGTGCATGGGATAAAGCGCCGTGCATCATCACTAAATACAGACCGTGTTGATCATATTTATCAAGATAGCCATGAAGAAGATCAAAAATTTTTCTTACACTACGGTGATCTTACCGACTCTTCAAACTTGACCCGTATTCTAAAAGAAGTGCAGCCAGATGAAGTATATAACCTAGGCGCACAATCTCACGTTGCCGTTTCTTTTGAGTGCCCTGAATATACTGCAGATGTTGATGCAATGGGCACGCTTCGTCTGTTAGAAGCAATTCGCTTTTTAGGACTAGAAAAGAAAACTAAATTTTACCAAGCATCGACTTCAGAGCTTTATGGCGAAGTGCAAGAGATCCCACAAAAAGAAACAACGCCATTCCACCCGCGTTCACCTTATGCTGTAGCTAAAATGTACGCCTACTGGATAGTGGTTAACTACCGTGAATCTTATGGCATGTATGCTTGTAATGGCATCTTGTTTAATCACGAATCCCCACGTCGCGGTGAAACCTTCGTAACGCGTAAAATTACCCGTGCAATTGCTAACATGTCACAAGGATTAGAAAGTTGCTTATACCTTGGCAATATGGATGCACTACGTGACTGGGGACACGCAAAAGACTACGTTCGCATGCAATGGATGATGTTGCAACAAGACGTCGCCGATGACTTCGTAATTGCCACAGGAAAACAAATTAGCGTGCGCCAATTTGTTTCCCTGTCTGCGAAAGAAGCCGGTATTGAACTTGAGTTTAGCGGTGAAGGTCTTGACGAAATAGCAACTGTTACAGCAATTATTGGCGATAATGCGCCAGCGCTAAAAGTTGGTGATGTTATTGTTAAAGTTGATCCGCGCTATTTCCGACCAGCAGAAGTAGAGACTCTATTAGGTGATCCAACAAAAGCAAAAGAAAAGCTAGGTTGGGTACCACAAATTACTGTTGAAGAAATGTGTAGTGAAATGGTCGCTAACGATTTAAATAAAGCCAAGCAGCATGCGATATTGAAAAACCATGGTTTTGACTTACCTGTAACAATAGAGAGCTAATTGATGAGCACTACTAAACGTGTATTTATCGCCGGTCACAATGGCATGGTCGGTTCTGCTATTGTTCGTCAATTAGAAAAACTAGATGACATCGAAATAGTTGTTCGAACCCGCCAAGAGTTAGATCTAACTAACCAGCAAGCCGTTTTAGAATTTTTTCAACAGGAAAAGATCGATCAAGTATATTTAGCTGCTGCTAAAGTTGGTGGTATTGTTGCGAACAATACTTATCCAGCAGACTTTATTTATCAAAATCTGATGATTCAATGCAACATCATCCATAGCGCCCATATGGCCGATATCCAGCAATTATTGTTTTTAGGCTCGTCATGCATTTATCCTAAACTAGCACAACAACCAATGGCAGAATCTGCATTATTAACTGGCACATTAGAAGAAACGAACGAGCCTTATGCAGTTGCTAAAATAGCTGGCATTAAGCTATGTGAGAGTTACAACCGTCAATATGGTCGTGATTACCGCAGCGTAATGCCGACCAACCTCTATGGGGCACATGATAATTTTCACCCTGAAAATAGTCATGTTATCCCAGCGTTGATTCGGCGCTTTCATGAGGCTAAACTCAATAACGATAAAGAAGTCGTTGCTTGGGGTAGTGGCAAGCCAATGCGAGAGTTTTTATATGTTGATGACATGGCCGCAGCTTCTATCCACGTCATGAATTTAGATAAAACAATTTACGATGTAAATACAGAACAGATGTTAAGCCATATTAATGTTGGTACTGGCGTTGATTGTACTATTCGTGAATTGGTTGAAACGATAGCTAAAGTAGTCGGATTTAAAGGGCACATAAAATTTGATGCGACAAAGCCTGACGGTGCCCCACGTAAACTAATGAATGTTGATAGGTTGAAATCATTAGGGTGGGAATATTCTGTTTCACTTGATAAAGGTTTGTCTGATGCATATCAATGGTTTCTAGAAAACCAAGGTAAATTTAGAGGTTAAATATTTAGTGGAAATTATAGCTAAAATAAGATCTTTAAAAAATAATGTGGGTACCATGAAGTATTTTACAAATACTTCATGGCTTCTTGGCGAAAAAATATTAAGAATGGCCGTTGGCCTTTTTGTTGGAATTTGGGTGGCTAGATATTTAGGACCTGAACAATTCGGTTTATTCAGTTATGCCCAAAGTTTTGTTGCCCTTTTTGCTGCAATAGCGACATTTGGGCTTGATGGAATTGTTATAAGAGAATTAGTTAAAGATGAAAGTCAGAGAGACCGCTTACTAGGTACCGCTTTTATACTCAAACTTGCTGGTTCTATATTAGTACTTTCACTTCTAGCAATTTCAATTTTATTTCAGTCAAATGACCTTCAAACTAATACGCTTATATTTATTATCGCATCGGCTACAGTATTACAAAGTTTTAATGTCATAGATTTTTACTTTCAAAGTCAAGTATTAAGTAAATTTATAGTATTTAGCAATTTATTTAGCCTTTTACTTTCATCAATCATTAAAGTTGTATTGATATTAAATGAAGCTCCTTTAGAGTTCTTTGCTTATGTCATATTGTTTGATAGTTTTATATTAGCTAGTGGCTTTATCTATTTTTATCTGAAAAAAAAGTTTTTCCTACTGAAATGGCGGTTTAGTACGGAAACTGCCATTTCATTGTTAACAGAAAGTTGGCCACTTGTTTTAAGTTCAGTAGTTGTATCGATATATATGAAAGTAGATCAGGTCATGATTCAGAATATATTGGGGAATGACTCAGTTGGGCAATATGCGGCAGCGGTTCGACTTAGTGAAGCTTGGTATTTTATACCTGTAGTCATAGCCTCATCACTTTTTCCAGCGATAATTAATGCGAAAGAAAAAAGCAGAAGCCTTTACATTAACAGATTTCAACGATTGAATGATATTTTGGTTTGGGGTGCGATTTTTATCGCTATTCCTGTAACATTTTTGGGTGACTGGGTTATAAATACCTTATATGGGGAACAATATAATCAAGCAGGAAGCGTCCTAGTTATACATATTTGGGCCAGTGTGTTTGTGTTTATGACAGTTTCCTCCGGTAAGTTTTTAGTAACTGAAAATATGGTAAAAAAAATCTTTTATCGAAACTTATGTGGTCTAAGTGTAAATTTATCCTTAAATGCTATTTTTATCCCTCTATACGGGATAAAAGCTGCGGCTGTGGCAACATTAATTAGTTGGATAGTTGCTGGTTACCTTTATGATTTTCTGGATAAAGATATCAATTATATGTTTAGAATAAAGAGTAAGTCATTTAATGTCTTTCGCTTGTGTAGTTTTTTGATAAAAATTTGGAAAAAGTAATGAGTTTAAATAAAAGTTTTATTAAAAAAAATGAGTTGAAGAACCTAATAGAACCATTCATCTATAAAAGTTTGAAAAAAAAAGAATATGAAGTTAGAACTATATTGGCGAAGAATCTTCTGACGTGGAATCGTTTTGATTTAGCATTTAAACTTGCTTATTTAGATGATATTAAAGTTTATCCTAATAATGCGATTGATATATATAAAGAAGATATCAAAGCTCAAACACTTGGTAAATTTATAGAATTAGGTAATGAAGAAAATAAGAATAACTTTGAAAACTACATTGAACATTTCACTACGACGTACAACGATTTAAAAGCTAACGGTTTTTTAGAGAAAAAAACATTAATACCATTGTCAACCGATGGGGCGATTATTAATGGCGCTCACAGAATTGCTAGCGCAATTCATTTGAATGAAACTGTATCTACCATCAGTACCGAGCAAGATACTATGCTTGTGAATTATCAATATTTCTTTGAACGAAATGTACCAGTTAAAATTCTCGATCTAGCCGCTAAAAAATTCATTCAGCGCTCTAATGATAACATTCATATAGCGTTTTTGTGGCCTTCAGGCAAAGGTTTTAAACAAGATGCGGAAAGTCTATTCTCTAAAGTTGTGTATAAGAAAAAAATAAGCTTAACACCAAAAGGTGCTTTTAATTTACTGATTGAATTGTATAAACACATGGATTGGGTTGGTAGTAAAGAAAATGGTTATAAGGGAGTTAGGAAAAAATTGATAGAGTGTTTTCCAAGCTTTGACTCATTTCAGGTGGTTATTTTCCAATCGGAAGATCTTGTTAAAGTGCAAGAAATAAAAGAAAAAGTTAGAGATATCTATAAAATAGGGTATAGCTCAATCCATATTACTGACACAAAAGAAGAGGCAATAAGGATATCACAGCTGTTATTTAATGATAATGGATTGCATTTTTTGAATAACTCAGAACCATATAAGTTTATAGATCTTTACAAAAAGCTCGATGAGTTTAGAGAGTACCTATCAAAAAATCATATAGACAGTAATGATGTTGTTATAGACGGTAGTTTAACACTTTCTTTATATGGCCTTAGGAGAAACATTGATATTGATTACTTAATTGCAGATAACTCTAAAATTTCACAGCCTGTATTGGATTTTGAAACACATGATAGTGAGTTAAAGTATCACGAAAAAGAAAAGGTTGAGTTGATTTATAATTCTGACAATCACTTTGTTTTTTTGGGACTTAAATTTATTTCTTTTCCACAGTTGTATATTATGAAAAGTAATCGTGATGAAGAAAAAGATAGAAACGATTGTTTAATGATGAAAGCGTCCCTTGACAGTAACCAATACAAAAAAATATTGGCACAGTACAAACAGAAAGTGTTTTATATCAAGATAAAATCGAATCGGATGTTGATGGTTAGTAGTATGAAAATATTAAGATACACAGGATTGTATGTGCCAGTAAGATTTATTTTTAGAAAACTAAAGAGTAAAAAATGAAGGTTTTAATTGTTAATACTTCTGATATTCAAGGTGGAGCTGCTAGGGCTGCATATAGGTTACATGAAGCATTATTAGATCAAAATGTAGATAGCGAAATACTGTCAAATGAAAAAAGTAGTGATGACTTTACGGTGACAGTAGTTGCTATATCTATAAAAATGAAGGTGTTGGCTAAATTAGCGGCTTTTCGTGACCGGCTTTTATTAAAAAGTTATCCGAACAAAACAAAAACTCTTTTCTCCTCTAGTAAATATTCATCTGGTGATGCGGTGAAAGCTATTAACGCCAAGAAACCAGATATAGTACATTTACACTGGGTTAACCATGGAATGTTAACTATAGAAGATTTATTAAAGATTAATGCACCAATTGTTTGGTCCTTACATGATATGTGGCTTTTTACCGGAGGCTGTCACTATGATGAAGAGTGTACTAAATATTTAATTCAGTGTGGTGGTTGTAAAGTATTAAGATCAACCAAGAATAATGATTTAAGTCAGTCTGTATACCGAAGAAAAGAGTATGTATTGTCAAAGCTAAACAATTTAACTGTTATAGGATTGAGTCAATGGTTAAAAAAGACAGCAAAAGCTAGTTCACTTCTAAAAAATAAAACGATAGTAAATTTACCAAATCCTATTTCAACAGTTAAGTTTAAACCAATTGATAAAATTGTGTCTCGGGAACTATGGGGTCTGCCAAAAAATAAACAATTGGTTCTTTTTGGTGCTATGGGGGCAACTAGTGATCCTAGAAAAGGCTTTTTTGAGTTAACTCAGGCGATTAGTCGAGTGAATGTCAAAGATGTTGAATTTGTTATATTTGGTTCAAGTAAACCTGAAAATACACCAGATCTTGGTTGTACAGTTCATTATGTAGGGTGTTTAGCTGATGATATATCACTTGTCACACTTTATAGTGCTGTCGATGTAATGGTTGTTCCGTCGTTACAGGAAAACCTATCAAATGCAATAATGGAAAGTCTCGCATGTGGAACCCCTGTTGTTGGATTTAATATTGGCGGCAATTCAGATCTAATTAACCATAAACAAAATGGCTATTTAGCAAAAGCTTTTGATACTTACGATTTAGCTAAAGGAATAGATTGGATACTTGAAAGTAATGAGTATGCGCAAGTTTGTATCAATGCTAGAAATAAAGTGCTTTGTGATTTTGATAGTGAAATTGTGGCTAAGCAGTATATTAAGCTATATCAAGGGATCTTAGATGACTAATATTGTTTGTTTGGATGATCGCTATTCCACCACCAGAATGATTAGCAATACAAGACCATCAGAATCACTAATAGGTGATGAACTTTTTGAATCAACCATCATTTTGCAAACAACAGAAGGAAGAATTGCCGAAGGGGGGTTACGCACAAATGGCTACTTTAAGAGAACTTCGCGTAAAAAACCTCTTATAACCATAATAACCGCAGTTTACAATGGTGAGAAATATCTTGAAGAAACCATATTAAGTATCATTAATCAAACTTACGATAATGTCGAGTTCATCATTATCGACGGTGGAAGTACTGATGATACATTAAATATAATTAAAAAATATGATTCTGCAATTGACTATTGGGTGAGTGAAAAAGACTCTGGAATAAGCGACGCCTTCAACAAAGGGGTCAAAGTTTCTTGTGGGGACTTTATAAACTTCCAGGGTGATGGCGATGGTTTCTTCGCATATGATTCGCTCGAAAAAATCGTAAATGGTATCAATCCAAGTGACGATATGTTTGTCAGTGCTCAAATTCAGCGCATTACTTCAAATGGTTCTGAACTTTACATTTCTCAATTTAAACCAAAATTTAATAAACAATCTTTGCTCTTTAGAATGTCTATGCCTCATCAAGGCTTATTTACCAATATTAAATACTTTAAAAAATATGGTTTGTTTGATATTCACAATACTTATTGCATGGATTACGAGCATCTATTGAGGTCATATCACGAATTTCCAAAGGTAGTCATGAAAAATGTAATAGTCGCAAAATGGAGAGCGGATGGACTTGGTAATGGGCGTGATTTAGATATTTTCAACGAATATCATAAAATTAAAATTGATAACAAGGTTGCCAGTGCTTCAGTATTAGTATGTATTAAATATTGGACTTTATTGAAGTTTTATATAAAGAAATTAATCAAATGAATAGTGACATAACATGGGTCAATAATTTAAAAGTATTAGGTATTGCGGCTGTAATCCTCGGTCATATTAATAACCCCTTTAATGAGTTTATTTACTCTTGGCACATGCCTTTGTTTTTTATACTGTCAGGATTTTTTATAAAAACTGATAAAAACTTAATTGACCTGATTAGTAAAGACTGGAAGAGGTTAATGATTCCATATTTTATATTTTCGGCATTGGCGATTGCCATTGAGAGTGTTAAGCGGTTTGGGTTGCGGCGAGAAACATTAGATTATATTAATGAGCTGCAAGCTGTTTTTGTGTGGATGGATATGGAACACTTGATTAATTCATATGCGTTCGTACTTTGGTTTCTTCCAACTTTGTTTTTTTCAAAAATATTTTATTATCTTGTAGTAAAAAAAATATCAAACTTGCTATTTCAATTGTGTGTGTTTATTTCTCTGTTCTTATTTAGTTTTTATATTAATTTACCGTTTGCACTCAGTAATGCAATGAATAGTGTTGTATGGATTTTTATTGGCGTTATATTATTTAAAATTTCAAATAACAGTTTTAAAATTAACAACGTAACCATTCACTTTAAAGTCATAGCATCTTTGTCTGCTTTAACTATTGTTGGGATGTATTTATATACTGGCATCCCAAGTTTAGATATGTCAAAGCTTCGTTATGAACAAATAATCTTAAACCTGTTTTGGGCTAGTTCACTTGTAGTGTTGCTTATTTGGTTTACTAAAACGTTGCAGGAAAAGAGAGTGGAAAGTGAACTTTTAAAATTATGGGGGAGTGGAACGATGATGTTGTTTATTCTCCACCCCTATACAAATAACATAGCTCACTTAGCTATAGAAAAGTTTTTTTACGGAAATTGGATGTTGAAATTAGCCTTATCTATGGCTCTTCTACATATTGTGTTGTTATTAAAGCATCGGTTTAGTAAAAAGTGGATATTTAAATATGTATGATTATGTAATTATCACCCATTTGCCAGCGTTCTATAAAGTCAACTTATATAACGAATTAAATAAGAAATTAAATATTTTTGTTGTTTTTATTGCCAAAGAAACAAATGAAAAAAGAGCCAGTGATTTTGTCAACTTAAATAACGCCAATTTTGAATATCAGGTATTAAATAATAAAGAGTATCAGAATCGAAGTAGACTGAAATCAATAATGTTATTGTCTAAATTGCTTACTAATAAAGAGTTTAAACGAGTATTAGTCAGCGGTTGGGATTTAATTGAGTTTTGGTTTGTAGCCCTATTTGTTAGTAAAAAAAAGAACTGCCTAGCACTTGAATCAACCATTTTAGAAAGTAATATTAAAGGTTTTCGAGGGGTTATAAAAAAAATATTCTTATCAAATATTTCTACTGTTTTTGCATCAGGGGAGTTACACAAACAATTACTTGATGCTTTGTCTTATAAAGACAATATTAGAATAACTAAGGGGGTAGGGATAATTAATCGCTTCCCTGTTGTGGTTAAACCAAAAGAGTACAATAAGAATTTCTTGTTTATTGGTCGTTTGTCACAAGAGAAAAACCTCGAAACTACAATTAAATTATTTAATCAACTACCAGACTGTACCCTGAATATTATTGGTGTAGGCCCTTTGGAATCCGAATTAAAATCAATTGCAAACGATAATATCAAGTTCTATGGGGGGGTTGAAAATAGAACATTAGGTAACTATTTTTCAGAAAATAGTTTTTTAATCCTTCCTAGCCTAAGTGAGCCTTGGGGACTTGTTGTTGAAGAGGCTCTTTATTATGGATTGCCAGTAATTGTATCAGATCGTTGCGGAGCATCAGAAATAGTTGTAGACGGTTTTAATGGCTATATAATTAATTCAACTTTAAGTACTTTAAAGTCAATTATTGAACATGTAGACTCTGCTAGTTTTGCAAGAATGTCACTGAATGTTAGAGAAACCTCGATTATTAATAAAGATGAAAAACAAATATCCTCATATGAATGTACTTAATTATTCAGAGTCTCAATCATGCTAATAAAAACTCATGATGCTTTTGATATAAAGAATATCTTTATATTTTTGACGTTATACTTTGTTCTGGTCCCATTTGTGTTCAATGTTGATGTTAATACAATTATTGCTTTGATAGTTGTATTATTAGGTACAATAAGTTTTTTGATCGGTTATCAGCATAAATTATCAATAAAATTAATTGTTTCGGAAAAAAGATATATTATTAAAAAAAGGCAGGTGATTGGGTTTGTCGCTGTTATTTTTTTAATTTTTGATTTGTTGTCTGGTATAAGAGGTTTATTTGCTTCTGTTATCAGAGGTGGTGATTATACATCTTCATTTTTGGTCGATGACCATTCTGCGCTATATTTACAAATTATTTTTCTAACAGTTTCGGCTATAAAATATGCTTTTTATTCACAGCTTATTGTTAAGGGGAAAATTCATTTTTATTTGGTATTCATTTCTCAGATTTTACTGTTTTATAGCTCACATACAAGGCTAATGGCTCTTTATCCCTTTATAGTATTTCTTATTTTTGGATATTATATGGGGTACATACAAGTTAGCATATGGAGGGTGTTGTTAGCTATTCTCTTCGCACCATTGCTCTTTGTTGTTCTATTATTATCTCGTGGTGGAATTGAAAGTAGAAATTTTTTCGATTTAATTTCAATAATTATTAGCGAACTGACCTTGGAACGATTCAGTGGGTTATTAAAGACTGCTTTGGAGTCATTTAAGAGTTTTGAGTTTTTAACTGCAATAATAAAAGATGGTTTCATTCATTTTGAGAGTGGCGTCGTTCGCGTTTTTTTTATGCCAATTAGTCGTGATTTTTGGCTAGATAAGCCCGAAGCTATTTCACGAATAATATCTAAAGAATATGTTTACAATCAGTATGACGCTGGTGGTGGCTCTGTTGCAACTATATTTGCAGACGCTTTTATAAATGGTTCTTTAATAGGTGTTGTACTTTTATTGTTTATTTTGGGGGGCGGGTCAAAATTAATATACAATACTTGTATTATAAAAACGCGTCAAAATCTGAATTTAAAAGCTCTATTGGTAATGTTTTACACGGTTTATATTTTTGATTTTATTTACTACTTTAGAGGTTTTTTTAGTGAGTTCTATTGGAGAACCATATTAGCAGCCGTTGTGTTTTATGTTTTTTATAAGTTAGCATTTTCGGATTTTTTAGTAGTGAAAAATAAGATGAATAGTTCATGAAAGTAACATTTATAGCGTTTACAAAAATAAGAGGGGGCGCAGCGAAAGCAGCTGTTAGGCTTAACGATATTCTAAATGAGAAAGGAGTTGATGCGCCTTTAGTTACAATAGAAGATAATAAAGTACCTGTTTTTTATAAAATAACTCATTATGTAGGATGGTTCTTTTCTCATTTACTAACAAAATTACAGAAAAGTGATAACCCAACTAAGCATTCACTGAATATTTTTGGAAGTGCGTTTATACTGGACACGATAAAGAAATCAGAATTGCTACATATCCATTGGGTTAACAATGAAACATTAAGTATAAATAATTTCCCGATTCTTTCTCATAAGTCTGTGATTACTCTTCACGATGAATGGTTTTATTGCGGTGCTGAGCATTATGCGCTTGATGATAGTAGTTTTCTGCGAGTTACACATGGTTATTATCATGGTAATAAAAATGTTAAAGGTGTGGATTTAAACCGATTTATTTGGAATGAAAAGGTAAAACATTACCAGTCTTTATCTGGTGTGATCTTTACTGTTCCATCTACTTGGATGCAAATGAGAGCACGGAAAAGTGTGCTTCTTCGTGATAAAGATATTCGTGTTGTTCCTAATCCTATTAATACAAATGTTTTTAAAAAAAATACTGTTGGTTACCAGATTGAGGGGATCGATAAGCATGATTTTGTAATTACATTTGGTGCTATAGGGGGAACCGCTAGCAAGATAAAGGGATTTGATCTACTTTCCCAGGCCATTGAGGAGTTCGCTGCCACTATTTCGGGGAGCATAAATATAAAAATAATCATTTTTGGTGGTAAAATAAAAAGACGTACAACGATGTTTGGTATTGACACCTTTGAAGTGGGTCATATCGCATCAGAGTGTGAGTTAGCCAATATATATTCCCTATCGTCAGTTACAGTTGTACCTTCCCGGGTCGAGTCTTTTGGACAGGTTGCCGCAGAGAGTCTTAGTTGTGAAACACCTGTAGTATCATTTAATTGTACGGGTTTAACCGATATTGTAGAGCATAAATTAAACGGCTACTTGGCTACTCCTTTTGATTCGTCTTCGCTATGCGAGGGATTATTGTGGATCTACAATTTAAATATCGAAAAACGATTGCAACTTGGCCAGTGCGGGAGAGTTCATGTTATCGACTCCTTTTGCCAAGAGGTCGTTGGGCGGCAATTAATATCGATATATAAAGAACTTGGTTATAAATAATAATTTTTTCGACGCACAGTAACAGCTTTACTGTTAAATAAGTCGTTAACAGTAATTTTAGAGAGCTTCTATGAAAGTTAGTATTATTACCGCTACCTATAATAGCGAAAGAACAATTTTAGACACATTAAATTCGTTAGAGCAGCAGTCTTACCGAAATATTGAATATATCATCGTAGATGGCGCATCAACTGATAACACCGTCAATTTAATTAAAGAGAAGGGTATACGGGTTACCCACATTGTGAGTGAGCCAGATCAAGGTATTTATGATGCTCTGAACAAAGGAATTAAACTGGCTACTGGTGATATCGTTGGTTTTTTACACTCAGATGATATATTTGCCTCAGAGACTGTTATCGAAGATATAGTAGCTACGTTTAAATTATCAAACAGTGATGCGGTTTATGGCGATCTAAAGTATGTATCACAAAATGATTTATCTAAAGTGATTCGTTTATGGAAGAGCGGAGATTATCAATTGAGTCGTATAAAATCTGGTTGGATGCCTCCACACCCAACTTTTTTTATGAAGCGAAAACTGTATGACAAGTTTGGTTATTTTGATTTGAGCTTTAAAATTGCAGCAGACTATGATTCTTTGCTCAGATATTTATGGATTAATAAAGTATCACTCGCTTACTTGCCTAAAGTTATTACATTGATGCGAGTAGGTGGTGCGAGTAATAGGAGTTTAGCTAATATAATAAAAAAAACCCAAGAGGATGTCCGCGCGCTTTCGAAGAATAATGTACCCATAGCTAAAGCAATTATTTTGAAAAATTTATCTAAAATCCCACAATTTATATTTAAGTGAGTATTTATTTAGGTAATAGGAATATCTTTAAATATTGATTTTTATCAGTAAACAACTAGTGAAATTGAGGTTTTAATGTTAGTTAGTTCTATACGAAAAGCAGTCATCCCAGTAGCAGGTCTTGGTACTCGCATGTTGCCAGCCACTAAGGCTATTCCAAAAGAAATGCTGCCAATAGTGGATAAACCGCTTATTCAATACATTGTTAATGAGTGTGTTGCAGCAGGAATTACCGAAATTGTATTGGTAACCCATTCTTCAAAAAATGCGATTGAAAACCATTTTGATAAGTCGTTTGAGCTAGAGACTACGCTAGAAAATCGAGTTAAACGTCAAATTCTGGAAGAAATTCAAAGTATTTGCCCTAAGGGCGTGACCATTATGCATGTACGCCAGGGGGAAGCTAAAGGGCTTGGCCATGCTGTTCTTAAGGCACGCCCTATTATTGGTAATGAGCCTTTTGTGGTGGTATTGCCTGATGTGATTTTAGATGATTCGACCGCTAATTTAAAAACTGAAAATTTAGCAGCAATGCTAAAGCGTTTTGATGAATCTGGCGCTAGTCAGATTATGGTTGAGCCGGTGCCAATGGAGCTAGTTAGCAATTATGGCGTGGCTGATTGTGCTGGTCATGTTCTAGAACCTGGTGAGTCTAAGGTGATGACTGCTGTGGTTGAGAAGCCGCCGGTTGATGAAGCGCCTTCTAACTTAGCTGTGGTTGGTCGTTATGTGTTGTCGGCACAAATTTGGGATTTACTTGAATTTACGCCGCCTGGTGCTGGTGATGAAATTCAGTTAACTGATGCTATTGCCAGTTTGATGAAAGTAGAAACTGTTGAGGCGTTCCATATGACCGGTAAGTCACATGATTGTGGTAGTAAGCTGGGTTATATGAATGCCTTTGTTGAATATGGCTTGCGCGACCCTAACTTGGGTAAAGACTTTATTGAGTCGGTTGCTAAGTTGCTGAAGCAATATCAGCAGTAAAATTACTTTTCGTGAGATAACTATTTTTGCAATAGAAGTGGTGAACTAGCGTAAGCGCAACTGGTTAGTTGCACTTACCCTCTCTGTCAGACTTGTTGTCGCGCTTAATATTTAATCATTAAATTAAGTAGAGGGTGTGGACTAACAGTGAAACATTATTCAGTACAAAGAAAAGAATCGGCTCTACAGAAGATGAT
>Ga0105355_10002349_pt1 | contig 17084 bp, 12 predicted proteins | sample GOMGulsemesocosm_2_FD_83508 | JGI IMG/M metagenome (GOLD analysis project Ga0105355, IMG submission 83508) | Methane-oxidizing microbial communities from mesocosms in the Gulf of Mexico - GOM9C Gulf of Mexico | ecosystem: Environmental > Aquatic > Marine > Cold seeps | place: Gulf of Mexico... | reverse complement strand
CGAGAACGCTTTAGTTTGCGTGGTTTTAGCTTAGAAGAAAATACCAATATCCTGAAAGATGGTCATCAGCATTTTGCTAAATACCGGATGCCGATGGCATTAATCGATAATGTTGAAGTATTAAAAGGACCATCTAGTTTATTATACGGTCAGTCTACCCCTGGTGGTATCGTTAACTTAGTAACGAAAAAACCATCGACTGAAAATTCGGTTAAATTTGCGGTGAAAGGTGACGATCACGGTTCATTCCGTAACTCTATTGATGCTACCGGTAGCTTGAATGACAATAAAACCATTCGTTACCGCGCTATTGTTGAGCAGCAAAACAATAATAGCTGGCGAGAATACCAAGACGGCAGCAACTTAGAAAGTGAGTCGTTGGTAGGTAGTCTAGTGACTGAGTTTGATGTCACTGATGCGCTGACTATCGCCCTGCATTACGATAAGTTAGATGATGTTTCTGGTCAGGACAGTGGCGCTTTAGTTGATGATAATGGTAATGTGATCGGTGGTGATCGCACCATCTGGGACATGCCTTGGACTAAGATCGATGCCCAAAGTGAAAACTACGGTATTGATGTGACTTATCAAGTGAATTCATATTGGCAAGTTGCGACGGGTTATAACAACCAGCATAACGAACGTGAACGTTGGGAAAGTAAACCGCAAACCAGTGATTATGATCCTTCAGGCGATGGTAGTTATGAAAACAAACCTTACAACAAGTTAGAAGACTGGCAACAGCAATCATTCTATTTTGATCTGATGGGTTCGGTAACAACCGGCGGTATTAGTCATGAGCTATTAGTGGGTGGTAACTACCTTGCGCACGAATATTCGTCATTAAAAGTGAAAGATGGAGATAAGCTCGATGGCAATATTCACGATGGCACCATTATTGAGCAGCCAGTTTTAGATTATGCCGATGGTGACGCTGAGAGTGAAGATTATAAATATTATGGTATTTATGTTCAGGATCTGGTTACTTTAAATGATCAATGGCAGGTATTAGCGGGTGTTCGTTATGATCGTCAGGATAAAGCCGATGCGAATAACAATTCGGTATTACCGAAATTTGGCCTCATTTATCACCCACAAGATAATGCATCAATTTACGCTAACTACAGTGAAAGTTTTGAACCTTTGGGTCGTGTACTTGAGGACGGCCCTAGTGGTAATAATGGTATGGAGTTAGATCCAGTTAAAGGCAAGATGTATGAACTTGGCACTAAATGGGAAGTTATGGATAACAAATTAGCTATTAATGCCGCTATTTTTGATATTACTCGCAGTAATATTGTACTAACTGAAGACGCTTCTGATGGTGATATAACAACTCAGGGTGGAGAGCAACATCACCAGGGTGCAGAGCTTAGCGCGATTGGTAAGGTTAGTTCTAATTTGTCTTTGATCACCTCAGTGATGTACCTCGATGCCAAATATGCAGAACATAATGAGTTAGCGGGCAACCGTCCGGAAGATGTGCCGGAATGGACTGCATCGATCTGGAGTAAATATGCATTTACTGAGCAGCTATCTGTTAATTTAGGTGCTTATTATGAAGGCGAACGTTATGGCGATGCCAAGAACGAATTCTTAAAAGACAGTTATATTCGCATTGATACCGGGATTAATTACCAGACCTCAGTTGCCGGTAACGAGCTGCAACTTCGTTTGAATGTCGATAACCTGTTCGATACGGATTATCTTGCTGGCGGTGAAAATGGCGAGGTCAATGTGGGTGAACCAAGAACCTTTAAATTTGGTGTTAGCTATACGCTCTAGTAGCGCGTCACCTTTCTAACTATTAAAATGGCCAATTTCAATTGGCCATTTTAATTCCAACTAATGCATGTCCATTAGTCCGTTACCACTCTCGTTGGCAGTGTCGAATATTGCCAAACGGCCTCTATTGGTTCTCTTTTAGAGAATAAATGTAGATGCGAATCTATAATTGCTTGTTGTTTTTCTAGTTGCTCCTCATCCTTGCTTCGGCATTCAATGAATAATTCGTTGTCATTCACGATCATCATACATCGCCCAACGGGGAAGTTGACCTCTCCATGAGTCTCATTCCATGTTGCTGCTACCTTACGGCTAAAGTGCCGGCATAAAACACTCAAGTACTTACTGGCTTTTTCTGTTTCTATATACGTTATTGCGTATTTCAATGTTTAGTTCCTCTATTAAATTGCAGCATCAGTAATGATCATCGGATAACCTTGTGAGCAGTTTTCTACCCGCGCTTTAATACCATAAATTTGCGCGAGCATGGCGCTGTTAACAACTTCATTAGGCTTTCCAAAATGGGAAAACCCAGCGTGTCCTAACACCCATACTTGATCACTAAAGCGCAATGCCAAATTAATATCATGGATAGCAATAATGGCGATACAATTGGTGCGTTGCACTTGTTGCTTTAACGTATTAATGACTTTTAATTGCCAGCGTAGATCAAGGGCACTGGTTGGTTCATCAAGTAATAGTAATTGTGGTTTTCTAGTCAGCACATTTGCCACTGCTACCATTTGTCGTTGTCCTCCTGATAGTTGCGATAGCGGTGTAAGTGCAATATCTGATATTTCTAATTGCTGAAACACTTGAGTAATTAAGGTATTTATCTGGTGCTCTGGCGTTTGCTGGAGATGTAAAAGGCTACTCCTTAGCATCTCGAAAGGGGTGAGTGGAGTTGTTTGTGGCAATGCTTGTGGTACATAACCAATATGCTCTAGACGCTGTTTTGCGGTCATATCGCTGAGTGGCAGCTGATTTAAACACAGCTCACCTTCAACTTTTAATAACCCTGCGATTGCTTTTAATAAACTCGATTTACCTATGCCATTGGCACCTATGAGCGTGACCAGTTGACCGGGTTGTATATGCGGAATTGTTATTTGTTCAAATAGCGGTTTTTTACGATAGCCAAGCTTAGTAAACTGGCCATGTAAACCGGCTTGGAGCCCATGTGATGATGCTATTTGTTGTTTGTGCGGTAAAATAACTTGTTGTTCGTGTGATAAAACGATTTTCTGCTTCATAAACGGCTCTGACGCGATAAGATTAAAGTGATGAATAAAGGAATGCCAACGATGGAGGTGACGATGCTAATAGGCAGCACAACCCCACTTATAAGCACTTTGCTTGCTATGGATGCCAGTGACATTAATAGCGCGCCGGAGATCGCACTCATCGGCAGAAAGAAGGTATGATCTTCACCCACCAGTAATCGTGCAATGTGTGGTGCGATGAGACCGATAAAACCAATTTCACCAACAAAACAAATCGAAATCGCGGTCAGCAAGGATACCCTGATCATAATGCCATAGCGTAGTTTACTGACATCAACACCATTGGCTTGTGCATGCTGTTCGCCGCAGCGTAATAACGTCATTGCCGCAACGTTACGCAGTGCAAGCGGTAAACATATACATAAACAAACGGTGACAATGATAACGGTTAGCCAGTTTGCACGACTAAGCGAACCCATGGTCCAGAATACAATTTGTTGTAGTGCATTATCGTCACTTAAGAATTGCAGAAAGGACACTGCAGCGTTCAAGGCAAAAAACAGTGATATACCAAACAAGACGATAGTGCTGATATTAGCGTTAATATAGCGGATCACAAACAAGATGATCATGGTTGCCAATAGTGAAAAAATAAACGCCATGATAGGTAATAGGTATTGATTTGAAATTCCCGGCAGTTGTAGATTAAATACCACCACAATGGCTGCGCCCAATGTTGCTGCGGCAGAAATACCTAATGTAAAAGGACTCGCGAGTGGGTTATTTAACGCCGTTTGCATTTCGGCGCCCGCAAGTCCTAAACAAGCACCGACTACTATTGCCATAAGGGAATAAGGTAACCGAACCTCCCAAACAATGACCTGTTGATAGAGGTCTGCTTGTTGCTGACCAAATAAAACGGATAAAACCGTATCCAATCCCATATTTGCAGGTCCACTACTCAGGTCGAATAGTAGAATGAATAAGGTGAAAGCCAATAAGCTGCCCAGTAATGACCACTTTCGACGAATCTGTTGGTCATATTGCTGCTGCAAAGATGCTGGCTGGTTATCATCTGCGGAGATGATTTGTGTTACGGGTAAACTCATTGCAGATCCTCAGCGTTTTGCTTTTTAAGCTCAACCCAATATTGCCCGCTATATTCTATCGGTTGGAATTGGGCATATAGGCGTTTTAAGGTGAGTTCCGGGTCCAGACTTTTGAATGCTTGAGGATAAAACCATTTTGCCATTTGCTGGACGGCGACAACATTAAACGGCGAACTATAAAAATGGTGCCAAACACCATAAGCATTGCCTTGCTGTACGGCTTTTAAGTAGTGTAATTTATAGCTGGTTATCGCACTTGCTAATGTTTGCTGGGCATTTTCTTTGTTACTTGCCGCGCCAAGAAAGATACGATCGCCACCTTGTTCAAAAAAGGCTTTAGAACCAATAGCGGTACCAATATAGATATCGGGCTGATGAGTTAATAAATATTCATAATTAATAATACCGTGAGCACCGGGTAGCAAATTATGAGCAATATTATTGCCCCCGGCTGTGGTGACCATTTCTCCTAACATCCCGTGTGACATCGATTCGCAACAACTTTCAGAAAGCCCTAGGCGGCTATGTAAAAATACGCTTGGTGGCTGAGTATTGATTGTCGTAAGTGTTTTCGTGACCTTATCCATTTCTGTTTGGTAGGCGTCGATAAAGGCATTAGCGTGTTTGGTGTTGTTAAATATCTGTCCAAGTAATTTAATACTTGGCAGGGTATTCTGCATCGGCTTTCGTCTAAAATCGATGAATACAACCGCGATGCCCGCGGCTTCTAATTGTGCGATGACGCGGGCGCTTTTTGAGCCAGGACCGTGCCCCCCTAAACCAAAAATAGCTAAATCAGGTTTGAGTGCGATAGCTTTTTCGATACTAAAACTACTTGCATCATTACCACCCACTTCAGGGATATCACTGAGGTGTGGGTATTTACTGAGATATTTTTGGTATCCATCGGCATCATACTTACGAAAGTCAGCGAGCATCGCGGTGATACGGGATGTTATTTCAGGTTCAACAATGGCGATAGCAGGAATGAAGCGACTCTCACCTAGGATTATATTCTTCGGTTCAAGTGGGATGCTAACCGTTCTTCCACTTAGATCGGTAACCTGTATATTGGTAGCCGATAATGAAAAGCATGAAAAAATTGTAATGAAGTATAATAGGCTTTTTAAACTATATTGCACTTTGATTTCCTTTCTAAAGCCAATAAATGCATGACTACATTTATTGGCTTTATGGTTTAATATTTAGTAAAAAAGGGGTTAGAATTGATAAGCAAGCGTTGCTTTCACGTTTCGACCGGGTTCATAGTCGGTCATGTTTATTAGCTGACCACGATTAACGGTACCGCTGCGCGATGCATGAGACGCATATTGCTCGTTAAAGATATTGTCGATGCCAAAGGTGAGTGCTAACCCTTCAACTTGACGAGGTAACCATTGCGCATATAAGTTATGTACGTCGTAGCTTGGTTTGACAGGTTGGTCTTGAGCGACATTATCTTCTTCAAGAATAAAGCGTGAATTCCAGCCTAAGATGATATCCAGTGACGTTAGCTCATAATCAAGGTTAAGCCCGATTGAATCACCAATATCGGTACTACGTGCAGAGTCTCGAGAAATAATGGCTGTATTTGCGGTTTTATCCCAATTATCTGATTTGGCATAAGTAACCTGAGCACCAAAATCATAAATACGGTATAAAATACTTGCTTCAAAACCTTCGTATTTCACATCACCTGTGTTCTGAACGTCGTAACCTAGGCTTTGTGAGTTGTATGTTTTTTGGATGTAGTCATCGATATCAGTTCTAAATACCGTTAAGTTAGTCGCAATACTGCCATCCCCTAAGTCATGCTCAAAGCGGAAACCAACCTCAGTATTCAAACCCGATTCAGCCTTAATGTTCGGATCGAGATAGGTCACCGCTTGATAGTTAATAAAGGTTTCGAGCAATTGTGGTGCTTTAAATAATTGTCTGGTATTTGCAAATAGCGTGAATCCGTCTGTAACGTCGTAGTCAGCCGCAAGTGCAAAACTTATATCATCAAAGCTTTTAGTGCTGGTAACCGCTTTACGATTAAAGTAATCATAGCGAACGCCCGGTGTGACATAGAAATTATCGGTAATACTGATCCTATCTTCGAGGAATACGGCTCCGCTAATGGCTTTTTCTTTCATTTTGTCGGCATTACCGTATTGGCTAATACTCTGTTGTTCATTACCATCAAGACCGTAAGTGATTTGATGGTCCATATTAACAAACTCAATATGACTGATTGCCGTGGCATTGAAGCCGGTATTAATATTTTGTGCATTGTTTTCAGATAATCGGTCGCCAGGCCAGCGGATCGTTAATCCCGATTCATCACGGGTTAAATCAATGTGGTTGCGATAGAGGCTGCTGGTTAAAGACAATCCTTCATTTTGCTCTAATGAGTAATTTAAGCTGATAGTTTGTCTAATATATTCTGTTGGCATTACAGTCGCCTGTGACAGTGCATCATTGGCCGAAGAGCCCATATCAGGTCTTGGGTTATAGTCACCTTTATCTTTATAAAAGTCGTAAGCAAGGTCGAATCGTTGCTGGGTATCTGGTGCAAATCCGATTTTGAATAAGGCGTTCCCTATGGTGCCATCTGAGCCGAATGTTGGCGTACCGTCGCCGTCTGAAAAATTATCTCGGTCATAAACATAACCATAAACCATGGCATCAAACTTTTCTGAAAGTTGACCATAAAGTGCTAATGATGCTTGTTGGTAATCATTCGAGCCGTAGTTAAAACTTACACGACTACCAAAGTCTTCATCTGCCTGTAACAGATCTTGTGCATTTTTAGTCGTGAAACTGACTGCACCGCCAATCCCGCCGTTGACCACCGAGTTTGCGCCAACCTGCACATCGGCAGATTTCAAAATGTCAGCATTTAAGGTCAAATTACCAATGTGATGGAACATGTTCGCAGACTGTGAGGCGCCATCTAAGCGGATCTGTAAGTCTGTTTCATTCATGCCGCGGATATTGATACGCTGATTGACTGAGTGGGTTCCACCAACATCGACCCCTGGTGTATCCCTTAATAAGTCAGATAAATGATCGGCTTGCTTAATGGCAATTTGGTCATCCCCTAGAAATACCGACGAGCTATTAATTTCAGTCGCCCACACTGTGGTGGTATTCGTTGTATCTTGCCCGTCATTGGTCGGTTCAATATTTGCATAGGCATTTATTGGTAATATTAATAATGACAGCTTTAAACAGCGAGCGAGGTAAGACAGTAAATATTTTTTACTTGTTGATGGGGTACTGCAAGTCATGAACGAGATCCTGTTGTTTTTATAATAAAAATGCTGAGTTGTATAAATTACTTTTCTTTTTGATAATGATTCTCATTGATGTTAGCATTTTAAGCACAAACTAAAAGATGAAAGCGTTATTCGAAATCGGCGTTGAATTATGAAAACTGAGCAAACAGAAAAAAATTCAAATCAAGGGTTGGCTGTCGGTGCGCAGCATATTGCAATGACGAAAGTCGTTAATGGCAATCAGATTATTAATAAAGGTAAAGTTAAGAATGAGGTTTTAATTCAAGGCAAATTGGTTAATTTAAAACTGCCTTCAGGCATACTGTTGTTTGGCGGGTCGACATTAGAACAAGACAGTCGAACTGTGTTGGGGAGAGCTGGGCAGAGTTTATCTATTTGTTTGGTGTTAGAAGGCAAGCTGAATTTTAGTTATGGCGATAGTGCATTTAAATTACAGGGTAAAGAAGGAAAAGCCCATGCGGTCGCTGTACGGCTTAAGCATGGTATTCCATTCACGAGAACCTTAAAGTTAAATCAGCATATTAAAAAATTACATATAGTATTAACGCCTGAATGGTTCACATTGCAAGGGAGTCAATTACAAGGACTGCCACTGACACGGCTACAAACCCATTTAGCAGCATTTTATTGGACGCCTTCCACTGATGTTGTTATGGCTATTAATCATTTCTTTATTGAGGAATTGCCTGAGTGGCAAATTGCATTTTCGGCTGAGCGCATAGTGTCACTCATTTTACAGCAAATGTTAAAACAACTTGTTGAGAGTAACTCGTTATCAAATGCTGATGCAGAGATCCTTAATCATGATAAACCGCATAACAATAAAGCGATCGGATTAGTGGTTAATTATTTGGAAGAACAATTACATAATGATATTAATCTGACTGAACTTGCTTATAGTCAAGCGATGAGTTTGAGTAGTCTACAGCGTAAGTTTAAAGCCGAGTTTGGAGTGACGATTGCATTTTATATTAAAGAACGCAGGTTAGAGCATGTTATGGCGGGCATTAAAAGTGGTCAGATAAACTGTGTTGCTGAAGCTGCTTATCAAGCTAAATATCAGCATAGCTCGAATTTTGTGACAGCATTTAAGAAGAAGTTTTCAGTAACGCCTGGTGAGTTAATACAGCGTTATCAAAATTAGGTGTGATCTATTGAGCAGGATATAATTGCATAACCCTTATTCGTGCTATTTTTAGCTATATAAAAACATAAGGTGAAAGTTTATATTTATTCATTGCTTAACTAAATGAACGGCTTGTTGTATATGCCGCGAACTGTCATGATTAAGGCTCATTTTAAACATAAGTAAGGGCATATTGATGACAATTTATTCTCGTACTTTCTTTGTTGTTCGATTATGGCTGCTCTGGAAACCAGAGTAGCAGCTAACTAATTTTGGCGAGGCTACGGAATATGTAGCCTGCTATCTGTTTTACTCTACTTATTCCTAGCCTTCACTTTATCTTGGAGGGGTCATGGAACAGACTAATACCACTACTAATGCTACAAATGGCACGAATCAACGTAATACACGTTCAGCTTTAAGGAATAAGTTATCAGCCCATAAAACGGGTTTGTTTTGTGCATTTTTTGCTACCTGTTTGTTTTCGACAAAAGGTATTTTCATTAAACTCGCTTATCAATATGGGGTCGATAGCATCACGTTAATGACGTATCGCATGCTCTTGTCGCTGCCTTTTTATATCGCGGTATTTGTGTGGATGATAAGAAAAACACCTGCACTATTATCACCGATAAAAGCCCAGTTTTTGCCAGTGATGGGCATTGGTCTTTTAGGTTATTACCTGTCGAGTTATTTTGATCTGCAAGGACTTAACCATATTAGCTCACAGCTAGAACGGCTACTGTTATTTACCTATCCAACGGTTGTGGTGATCCTAAGCTGGCTGGTGCTGGGTAATCGGATCAATCGGCAAGTAATTGGTGCGCTTATTTTGGCCTATGCGGGGGTTTTTGTACTGTTTTATCATGACTTGGGCAAACAGGGCGAGGGCGTTATAACGGGTTCGTTATTGGTGTTAACGGCGTGTTTTACCTTTGCTTGTTACTTACTCTTTAGTAAAACTAAGATCCAGATATTAGGCAGTTTAGTCTTTACCTGTATTGCTATGTTTGGTGCCAGTTTTATGATTTTTGTGCATTTTTCAATTGTGCACGATGTAGCAGACCTCAGTATACCTATGCCAGTATTTTGGATCTCGCTGTGGTTAGCGATTGGCTGTACTGTGATCCCTTCATTTTTAATGAGTGAGGGTATTGCCAGAGTGGGACCTGAACAAGCCTCGATTGTGGGGGGCAGCGGCCCAGTATTAACAGCGTTCATGGCGGTGTTTTTACTGGGGGAAGCATTCACTATTTACCATTTTTTAGGTATGTCGATGGTAATTGTTGCTATTGTCTGGTTAAGTGTTAGAAAATAGCCACATTATCTCAATGTGAGTTGGGCATTTACGCGTTATTATCTGCAGAGGATTGTATGGTTAAGGTTAAAGTTTGGGACGGATTTATTCGTGGTTATCACTGGTTACAAGTGAGCTTGTTATTTGCATTGTGGTATTGCGCAGATAACGGCGAAATGGAATGGCACTTTGTGTTTGGCTATGCATTACTTGCGTTGTGGATCACCCGCTTTATTTGGGGTTTTATTGGTAGCGATACGGCTAAATTCAGCTATTTTATAAAAAGTCCAAAAGCGTTAATCGACTATCTTAAAGATAAAAACAAGTTTGAGCGGGTTAAATTTGGCCATAACCCTGCAGGTGCCTGCATGGTGGTTTTGTTCTTAGCCTTGATTGTAACCCAATTATTTACCGGGTTAAGTGCCAGTGATGACATCTTATCTGAAGGTCCGCTCGCGCAATATTGGTCTGCCGATACAGTGAGCTTTATGACCTGGTTACACAGTTTTAATTTTGATGTATTACTGGGGGCAATTGGATTACATATTATTGCAATTGTGGCTTATAAATTGAAAAAACAGCCATTAGTGAAAGCGATGTTCACAGGTGTTGCTGAATACAAATTAGTTAGCTCAATCGTACAACCGTCGATGATGAATGGTTTATTTGCTTGGGTTATCTATACCTGTATTGCAGGTTTAATTTGGTGGCAATGGGGACATGAAAACTTAGGCTACCTGCTTTATTAAGCCTAACTATTTAAAATAATATATAAAATGTATTTCTGCAGACATTAAAGTTAATTTTTTAGCTCTAATGTCTTAATCTTTTAAGCATGTAACACTATAACTCTCGTCATAGCTCATTCCTTACTATCAGCCCTATACTCATTTTTATGCATGATATTCACGTATTTATATCTGATATATCGATGTTAAATAATATCTTTATTCATGGAGTAGAAATAAATGATAGATGAAATACAGTTTTATGAAGCGAATGATGAGTTTGGTTTTCTGTCAAATTTTGCGCTAGCTACAGTTAAGATAGACGGCGTTGTCTGGCCGAGCAGTGAACATTTTTATCAAGCGCAGAAATTCGATGATCCGCAATTACAAAGCGTTATTCGCAGAGCTTCTACACCAGATGAAGCTTTTAGTTTAAGTCGAGAGTATGCACAATTGGTAAAATCGGACTGGATGGCAGTACGTGATGGTGTAATGCGTGATGTCGTGATGGCAAAATTTAGCCAGAATCCATTTTATGCCTATCAACTTGTAGCGACGGGTGAGCAAGTATTAACAGAACATTCGCACAAAGATGCGTATTGGGGCGATGGTGGAAATGGCCGTGGCCGTAATGAACTTGGTAAAATATTAATGGGTGTACGGAGTCATTTAGCATTACAAACGCCGTATAATCTTGTCAGTTATGTTGACAGTGCAAAGTTACCGACCGAATTCGGTACATTTCAGATGAATGGTTTTATCGAGCACGCCACGGGTAAAGAACATTTAGCCTTAGTTTATGGCCAACTTGATACCAGTAAACCGGTATTAATCCGTTTACATTCAGAATGCTTGACCGGAGATGCGTTATTCAGTGCACGTTGTGATTGTGGTTTTCAGTTAGCAAAAGCAATGCAAAATATTGTCGCTGAAGGCAGTGGGGTGATCCTTTACCTGCGTCAAGAGGGTCGCGGTATCGGTTTATTGAATAAGATCAGAGCTTATCATTTACAAGATGACGGTGCAGATACTGTCGAGGCAAACGAACGCTTAGGTTTTGCGGCTGATATGCGAGACTATACGTTTTGTAAAGGTATGTTAGGTTATTTAAATATAAATACCGTTAACTTAATGACCAATAACCCGCACAAGGTAAATGCGTTAATTAAAGCGGGTATTAGTATTGCAGAGCGAGTGCCATTACAAGAAGGTAATAATCCCCATAATGCCGGGTATTTAAAAACTAAAGCGGCTAAGTTAGGACATATGTTCGAATCTGATTTTATTAATTAAATATGATAAGTAAGAATAGGTTTTCTAGAGGCGAAATATATACACCGATAACTAAGTTAGTGGCTTAGCTATCGGTGTAATTGTATTAAATATAGCGATTAATTATTTGTGTCAAAGTACCTGAATTCGATAATAACAATAATTGCTGATTGATGAATTTTTGGATGTCGCTATCCATATTCGGATCGAGCGCTAAGTAAATCGGGTAGCTTGGGATCAATGCGGAAAAATCTTGGATATTATAGTCCTTTAGATTCTTTGATTGTAGTTTAAGGTTATATTTAATGCGTGATGTCATTTCAACAAAAACGGCATCTTGCGGCATTCTATCTAAGATACGAAAAGCGGCTGCATAATCTTTCACTCTTAATTCTTTAATCTGTCCACTATCAATAAGTGGTTGTAAGCTTGGGTAATCAAAACCATTGAGCAATATAAAAGCTTTGTCGTTTATATCTTTAAAATCACGGAAATCAAGGTCAGATTTAACATGGGTTAATATACTGTGACTTACGGTATAAATAGGTATGTCAGATAAGTTCGCTGCTTGCACCCCTCCCCAATTTGGACTGCCATAAGTTATCCAGTTTTTTTCACTACCAGATTCCAGTTCTGAGATCATTCTGTTGAATGGGTAGGTGTGATAATTAACAGTATAATTATCAGTAAATACACTGGATACAATATCTGAAACCATACCTGTGTGCTGATTATTGTTGCTTATAATTTGAAATGGCATTGCCTGTTTGGCAATGACGTAATAATTAATAGATTCAGCATGAGCAGTAAAGCTAGCAAGACAAACCTGTAGAGTTAACATTATTGTAATAAAGTGTTTCATTTTTATGTCCTTATCGTCGTAATTCCATGCCTAGTGTCTATTATTAGGTTAGTCGATTAGTAACAGGATGTGAGCTTAGGGATGAATAAAGCGACTTTGCACAACAAAAAAATAGGTATTGCGAGGCAATTGCTCGTATCAATCATGCTTATCAGCTCCTTTTTTACGTTACTCATTACGGGGTTGAGTGTCTACCTTGATTATAAGGAAGATATTTCAGGTATTGAAACTCAGCTTAATCAAATAAAACAAAGTTATTTATCCAGTTTAACGGCAAGTTTGTGGATTGAAGATCGTGAACATTTAACGCTGCAGGCAGAAGGGATCATGCAGTTACCCAGTGTTAATTATCTCGAAATTAGAGATGATAGCGGTATTATTCTACAATTAGGAAAACCGCTTGCTGAATATCAGTATCATGTAACTTGGCCAATGCAACATCATTTTGCAAGTAAGACGTTTGAGCTTGGCGTATTTAAGGTCCAGGCCGATCTTTATCCTATCTATAAAGGTTTGTGGGATAAATTTGTGGTCTTGTTACTATCGCAAGCTGTGAAGACTTTCATGGTTACGCTTTTCATTATTTTTGTGGTGTATCGAATTATTATTCGACCCTTGGCTGAGATGTCTGATGCGGTTAGTAACTTTGATAGTGAACAATTACCACAACCGCTTGAGCTAACACCGCGTTTATTTGATGATGAAATTACCACTCTCAGCACCAGTTATAATGCCTCGGTTAAACATATCCGTTATAACTATCAGGAGCTTGCAACCGCAAAGCGTCAAGCTGAAGATGCCAACTTGAAGAAAAGTGAATTTTTGGCAAATATGAGCCATGAGATCCGGACACCAATGAATGGGGTTATTGGTACGGCATCTTTATTACAAGAAATGCCTATGGGACAAGAGCAGAAAGAGTTTGTTGATATGCTTTACTCTTCTTCTCTTACGCTACTCGATTTGATTAACGACATTCTCGATTTCTCAAAAATTGAATCGGGCCAACTTATCCTTGCCAAAAATCCACTGAATCTATTTGAACTATGCAAAGAAATTGAGTCCAATTTTGCTATTATTGCGAGACAAAAGCAGATCGCGCTAGTCTGTCATATAGATGACAAAATACCAGATATGGTACTCGGTGATATTACGCAACTACGGCAAGTATTGAATAACCTATTATCTAATGCGATCAAATTCACATCTATAGGTTGTGTGCGTTTGAATATAAAATTAATAGATCGTAAAGACAACAGTGCCGGGATTATGTTTCAGATTATTGATAGCGGCATTGGTATTGCCGCCGAGAATCAACAAAAAATATTTGAAAAGTTTCAGCAAGCAGATGGCAGTACAACACGTAATTATGGTGGCACTGGCTTAGGTTTAGCTATTTGTCGTAGCATTGTAAAATTAATGGATAGTGACATTCTTGTTTACAGTAAACCAGGTAAAGGTAGCCGCTTCGAGTTTGTGGTGCAATTTGAATCTATGGATGAACTACTACTGGGGGTTGATTCAGAGCAGAGTCTTGCTGGGGTTTCTATATTATTGGTAGACGACAGTATGTTGAATATGCGTATTACCTCTGCGCAATTGAAAAGTTTGGGGGCGACATCTGTATGTTGTGATGATCCTTGTTTAAGCAAAAAAATCGTACTTGATGCGTTAGATAAAGGTAAGCCTTTTGATTTAGTTATCATCGATAAAGTCATGCCGAATATGGATGGATTTGCGGTTGCGAAACAATTACTCGATGAGTTTGCTGAGCTTGCGCCTCGATTAATGTTAATGTCTGCAGAGGCACAGGTAGGGGATGACGTATTAGCCAAACAACTAGGAATCAAAGCTTTCTTGAGCCGTCCTTATAAAGCCGATACGTTAAAAACAGTGGTGCTTAAAACACTGATGAATGAGCAGCCTAAGCAGATTGAAACGGTTGTAGAACAAACGGTGGTGGTCGATGAAATGAAGGTGTTATTGGTTGAGGATACCTTAATCAATCAGAAAGTAACTAAGATGATGTTACAAAAGATGGGCATTGTGGTGACGATTGCTGATAATGGCCAAATAGCGGTGGAGCTATTTAAAAAACAAACGTTTAATTTGGTATTGATGGATTGTCAGATGCCTGTGCTTGATGGCTTTGAAGCGACAAAAATTATTCGCGAAAATGAAACTGCTGATCAGCATATCCCCATCATTGCATTAACTGCTAATGTACTGCAAACCGAAAAAGATAAGTGCTTTGCGGCCGGTATGGATGACTTTATGGCTAAGCCCGTCAGCAAACAGGTATTAACCCTGATGTTACAAAAGCATTTATCGCCTTGGTTAGCGGATACGCCATACAAGCATACCGTGACCAATATCGATACAGCCTAGCTTAAGATGAGGTGGACCATCAATTAAGGCGAGCAATATTTATTGTTCGCCTTTTTGTTAGGCATGGTGATTATTTTGATTTGTAATCGCTGTGGCAAGATTTACAGTTTTTTGCTGTTTGGCCAAATGCTTTTTTGATTTGACCGCGATTGCCTTCTTTGGCAACTGCAGCCAAGTTTTGTGCATCTTTATTAAATTGGCTAAATTTAGCGGCGAAACCGTCAGCATCACTCCAGATTACAGCTTTAGCTTTGGTATCTCCAGTTTGGCTATCGCTGGCACTAAAGCCGTGCTGAGCCATCGGGATTAACTGTGCTAACTGTTCTGAGCGTAGCTGAAATGCTGCGTCATTCCATTCTTTTTTACCTTTAACCATATCAGCCATATCAGAAAAGTTAATCGCGATCATGGTTAATGCTGATTGACGATACTTAATATCTGTTTCTGGTTTATCAAACGTTGCCGCTTGCGCTGTGCTAAACATCATTAATGATGTTAGGCCTGCTAGTTTTAGTGTTTTGCTCCAGAACATCTTGCTTCCTTCTTATGTTGGTTTAGTTATTCGTTGATAACCTATTATTATATGCTTGATAATAAACTATTTTTAGGTATGGGGAAATGTGATGCATTACATTATTTAGTAAATCAGAGTGTGTTAAATTGGTTGGCCTACCTCGACTGTATTAAATAGCTAAGGAAAGCGTAATGCGAGCTGGTCATATCATGGAACGATCACATTTATCATGTCGGCATCTTGGCATATTACGCGTTATATTTTTAATTTATTTACTTTATTTACTTGCTTCAGTTACTACGCAAGCAAGCCAACTTCGAGTCGCAGTGTCTGCGTCGAACTCTGGCATGGTTGTTAAACATGTACAATTAGGCCTGCAGACTGAATTAATGCGACAAGGTTATGTGACGGGCACAAATCTTACTTGGATTGACAGCAGTCAAGCTGCCTCATCAGATGTCAATTTGACTATTTCGATGACGCAAAATACGCCTTTAATTAACTTAGTTAGCCAACAAGGATTATCAACCGACATTTATCTTGATGAAAGTCATCATCACACTGAGTTAGCAGATCATTATGATATTAATTTTATCAACAAATTATTGCCAGGCATTAACACTTTAGGTGTCATTATTGATAACAGCTCGACTGACATCATTAACGTTGAACAATTTTTAGCACAGCAAAAACATAAAGGTGTGCGTGTTATTTATCATTATATTGATAGCAGTGCAGAGTTGAGGTATTCGGCTCGTGTACTAGCGCCACAAGTAAATGCAATATATCTACCTCATCACATCACAGATATGGCTGAGCTTAATCAAGTGATAACAGTTGCTGAACGGAATGACGTGGCGCTGATTGGTGAGGACCATAGCAGTATTGATAAAGGTATCTTTGCTGTCTACAACATCGATTATGTACAGGTGGGGCGAGATACTGCTGATTTATTAGTGCGCTTAGCTGAAGGTGGAAAAGATTTTAGTGGCGAAAACTACCTTGCTCAACCCGTTCTTTCTCTTAATCTTGATGCTGCCGCGCGTATGGGGGTTGAGTTATCGAACGATGTGATTGATAAAGCAAAGTTTATTGTAGAATAACAGTGAGCGGTTCTAGCTTCAACATGTGCTATTTACGGTCTGATCCTCGATATTTTGGTTAACTTTTACAATTATATTCAATTTTTTTTTAATAAATTCATTTTTCTGCTTGAAGCGTTCAATTTCGTCCCCATATTTATTTTCAATCGCAGAGATAACCTTGCAAGGTGCGGGTTGTCAGTTCTATTCTGTATCAAATTTGTAAATGAAAGTATTTATTGGAGAATTACGATTATGGGTAAAATCATTGGTATCGATTTAGGTACAACGAACTCTTGTGTATCAATCTTAGATGGCGACACTGCTCGCGTAATCGAGAATGCTGAAGGTGATCGTACTACTCCGTCAATCATCGCTTATAGCGCAGATGGTGAAACTTTAGTTGGTCAACCT
>Ga0105355_10002346_pt1 | contig 17096 bp, 16 predicted proteins | sample GOMGulsemesocosm_2_FD_83508 | JGI IMG/M metagenome (GOLD analysis project Ga0105355, IMG submission 83508) | Methane-oxidizing microbial communities from mesocosms in the Gulf of Mexico - GOM9C Gulf of Mexico | ecosystem: Environmental > Aquatic > Marine > Cold seeps | place: Gulf of Mexico... | reverse complement strand
TGTACTTGTAATCTGCTTCCTGCTTTCATTTATTGCCTTGCTTTTTCTAGACATCACTACCATAAAATACGGCTATTATCCTTGATTTTTAATGGTTTTTCCTTAACTTAATGGCAGTGACGCAATGCCTGGGTTAGTCAAAATTGGGAAAACAACACAAGCCGATGTAAAGTTAAGAATGAACCAGTTATATACTACGGGTGTGCCAGTACCTTTCGAATGTGTTTATGCCATAGAAGTTAACGATTGTTCAAAAGTAGAATCAGCTCTGCATATAGCTTTTGGTCCAAGTAGGATTAATCCCAACCGTGAGTTCTTCAAAATTGATTCAGAGCAGGCAATTGCTATTTTAAAATTGCTTGGACAAAACGATGTAACACCGCAAGTGAGTGCAGACCTTAATAGCAATGTATCTCAAGCAGAAAAGGACTCTGGTAAAAAACTAAAAAAACGTCCAAGGTTAGACTTTTCAGAAATGAAAATCGCTCCAGGTTCTATATTGCTGTTTAAGGATGGAAATACAACAGTAGAGGTAAAGGATAATAAAAAAGTTGTATATAACGGTGAAGTAATAAGTTTAACCGCAGTAACAAGAGATTTATTGGACATTGATTATTCTGTACAGCCTTCGCCACATTGGACGTACGAAGGTAAACTTCTAAAGGATATTTATGATGAAGTATACAGTGATGAGGAAAGCTCTTAGATATTTGCAATATAGAAGAAAAGTATATTTATGGTGACCAAAATTAAGGGGTGACTAACAAACCAACCTTATAGGATGCATATTCATCAGCCAAACCTTCAGGGTTATCTTTCAACCAATCCTCGTAGTCTGCGTATTCTTCCCTGCCTGTCCATAGCAGTGAAGCTGTTCCAATAATGGGGATGGCTGCAACGAATCGTTTGCTACGTTCTTTCATTTTGACCTTTGCAATATTTTTCTTGTTTTTCAACTTCAGTTTAGCAATTTCTGTTTTATGCTTGGCTTTTAACCGTGCAAGTTCTGATTTATGTCTTAAGCTATTAGCTGTGATTGTAGATAGGGAAACTGTTTTAGTTTGATTCAAAATTTCATCAAACATTAGCCATGAGGCTGGTAGTCCAGCAATCATAGTCAGAATCAATAGTTTTCTAGTTAAAGTTTTTATGGTTTTCATCTGGAATGCATTTTAAGCTAAGACTTGAGGTGCGTAGCAGCATTAACAATATCACGCACAGCATAAGAGGCCGTTATTAATATGAGTTTTGTTGTTAAGCATATCTTATTTTATAACGTACAAATATAAATTGGTCTGAGGTGGTTTACGTTAACAAGGTTGGAGGGTAATAACATGAAAACAGCAATAGATACAAACACATTGAATGATTTACTGGATAATCAGAAAAAGCTTGATGATGTTTTTAATTCGATATTTGATGAAGCCCCTTTTCTTGATAGTTCACCTATCTCTGCCGAATATGCAGTGTTTGATGATAACGAATACGAATCATTCAATTACAGTGATAAAGTGAATGTTCAGAGTAGGCAAAGAACCATTAATATAGTTCTTCCGGTGCTATTAGAAATTGCGGTCCTGTATTACGGGATAACATTTTTACTTTAATAGCTATCCGCGGTTGTAGGCTGGCAGGTTTAAACTGGAATTCGTTACCAGTGGTAAAAACTAACACATATCATTTTTAATGATTTTTCAATGAAGTTGGCTTACCCAGTATGTTTTCTTCACCTGTCTCTAACCATAACGGATATTTAAGCATAGCCTTGGCAAATAACCGACTTTGTAAATGCTGTTTTAACCAGTTGTTCAAATGACTATAAGTACCCTGTTGAAAGTGATGTTTATTGACTCGAGAATACTGCCGTACAAAAGGTAATAATGCAAAATCAAGCAAGCTGGGTGTAGATCCCATTAAAAAGGGTTGTTCTGACAAGCGCTGTTCTAATGTCTGGATAAAAGGTTCACATTGTAGGCGGCACGCTTCCTCATCATCTGCATGAAAACGTCTGGCACGTTTGTAGCATTCTAAGTTGGGTTTAAAATGGTGGTCATTTTCATTAATTATTGCCAGCATTTCAGGCAATGCTTTTGCATCTTCTGCATACAGTAAATTGTCAGGGTCACTCAAATTAAGCGCCCATAACATAATATCTAGGCTTTCATCGATAACGTGAGTGCTAGGCTCAGTACCTAACACTAAAACAGGCACTGTGCCTTTTGGGGAAAGCGCTAACATCTCAACAGGTTTGTTTTTCATCACAATAGCGCGAATTAATACGCTTTGTTGCGACATTAAAATGGCAAGTCTAGCGCGCATTGCATAGGGACAGTTTTGCAGGGAATACAGTATGGGATGAGTCATAATGAGTGTGCTATTTACAGTCCTTTCCTATACTGGTTTCTAGTCGATAGTTCTACCATTTGATGAAGGCTTTGCGGTGCATTCTCATCACCGTTTAGGATGTTTTCAAATTGAGTCATTAATTGTGCTTTGTCTGGCTCTGCTTTAGATCCAGAACCAATGTCAGTGAGATCAATAAAAAATTCATCAAATAAATCACTAAGATCGTTCACTATATCTACATTTAAAAATTGCTCATCATTATAGAGGCTGGGGTAGCCGCCTTTTTGTTTATCAACAGCAAAAGAAATACCATTAGTATTGGTGATAGTGGTTGATTTTTCACATTTCAGCATACAGCCATCTTCAATACTGGGTTTTTCACAACCGACAGTACGTTGGAAAAAGCATTGTCTGCTGGTCATCAGTAAAATAGGGTGGTAAATGCTGTATATCAATTTGAAGTGGTTAGGTCGTGCTATTTTTTTAATTTGCACGCGGTTAATTTCATTTGAAATAAAAGCGCCAGCACAATTTAATTCTTCTTGCAGCGTTAATAAGGCATATGAATTGGTGGTGTTTAAAAAGGGGCCTGCAATCCACTCAATACCCATTTCAAACGCTTTGTATGCAATACCTGTGTTATTGCTGACAATACGTTTAGGACGTACCTGTTCTAAAATCCGTACCGATTCATCATAATCTTTGCCAATTAAAACCGCTGGAAACCACGGAATTAAACGTGGATTATTCAATAAAATATCGATATGTTTATTGCAGCCTTTTTTTAGACTTTCAGGTAATTTGAAATACACATCTGCCTGGCTTAAATCACATAAATACAGATCTTTTATGTCGGCTATTAATATTGACAGACTTGGCTTGTTAGAGAGTTTTTTGTGCTTAACTAATTCGGGAATATTGACGTGAGGCATTATTTTGTCAGAATCAGTGAGCAACAAAGTCGCTTGGTTTTTAAGCGTGCTTATTTCCTTAAACGGAAGGATCAAATTTTCATCCAGGCCCGTGCAATTAAAATCGTTAATGTCAAAATGATTGAAAGCAAAATTTTTGAAACTTCTTTCTAGAACAGAAAGATTAAGAGGCAATTGCTGGGCAGCGCTTAACGTGGATTCTGTTTCCAAAATATGCGTTTTATCGTTATCACCTATGATGAGTGTTAACCTTAATGGCTCGTTCAGTTTTCCCGTAAAAGACAAAGAAATCGTTTGTTTCGCCGTGCTAATGTCTTTGATTTTTTCAGCAAGTTCATCACCCAAAATGTTTTTCTGCTGATAATGATTTTTCTTAACTTGCTTGATATCTTCCACTAAAACAACCTGACTTTCTTTTATGGCATGTTTAAGACTGTAATCACGCGGGCTGTCGATAAACATATCCTTGGTGAGATCACCCTTTAAAAAAGAGTTGGTAAAGCTGCGGTTAAAAACATGGTGTAAGTTAGCATCATCATTTTGTAATTGTCCCGACCTTTCAAAGGTGTCGATTTGTTTACGCCAAGTATCAGTGACGGTATAGACATAGTGTGCATTTTTGATTCGACCTTCAATTTTCACAGAGTCAACCTCTGCATCAGCCAGTGCTGGAAGATCAAAATAGGCAGAATTATCTTTTAGGTTAAGCGGGTACTGGTTGCCTGTTTCTGTGATTTCATATTCATCGCGACAGGCTTGGCTGCAACTGCCACGGTTGCCAGAGTTACCTACACTCACTGAACTAGAATAGCACTGACCAGAAAACGCAACGCACAAGGCGCCGTGTACAAAAACCTCGGTTAACAACCCCTGCTGATGAGCAACGGCGCTTAATGATTTTATTTCCTTGATATTAAGTTCGCGTGATAAATTAAGTCGTGATGCACCTATTTTTGCAAGAAACTTTATTTGTCCTTCGTTATGTGTGGTTAATTGTGTTGATGCGTGAATATCTAAGGTAGGGAAGTGTTTTTTTACTAAATTAAAAACGCCCAAATCTTGCACGATAATGCCATCAATTTTGGTGTTAACGAGTTTATTTAGAACCTTAATTAACCCTGCAATTTCTTGCTCTAAAATAACCACGTTTAGAGTTAAAAATACTTTGCAATCATACTGGTGAGCTAAGCGTAAAATCCCAGGTAAATCGTCAAAAGACAAATTAGAGGCTCTGTTACGAGCATTGAAATTAACTAAACCACAATACACAGCATTAGCACCTGCAATTACGGCTGCTTTAATGGCTTCAACATCGCCACCGGGCGCTAATAATTCAATTTTTTTATTCATTTTGTGGTTCAGTATGTATAGAAAGTGACTAAGGAGTCAGTTTAATGCGGGTTTATAATGGGAGCTAACGGTAATACTATGAATTAAAGTTAGATATTGTTTACTATTTATAGTAATTCTAATGCTTGTCATTTTTTGCAATACATATTCCAAAAAACTCTCAAGCGTGAATCATGGGGTTAGCCAGCTTTATTTTTAATGTGACTACAAAAGGTGATCATTTAGATTGAAGCATCACGGTGGAGTGAGCAAATTATATTGACCTTTACAAGATTTAGAAATAGGTGAGGAATAATAGCATATTGCTTTCCTATATTGCATTACTAATGCAAAAGGGAAAATGGGCTCAGCTTTTGATTATGAAAATCAACTATAAATCAGTTTTTTAGGATGCAAACAGAAAAACTAGCTCCCAATCCGCTTACCTTTATTAGAAGTTAATTATAGGTAGTTATCGGCCTTATTTGGTCAAACATAAAGTGTCATTTTTGTTCAACGAGGTCATTATTAAAAATGACATGGTGGTTACCTGCTTTTAACTTAGCTTGATACATCATTTTATCTGAAATCTTTATTAAAGATTCTAAATCAGTGCCATGTATTGGATATAAGGTAGCTCCAATGGAGGTGCCAATGGTAATGGGTAGATTATCTATCAAGTAAGGTTGAGATAGAGAATTATTGATTCGCTTCAAAGTTGCTTCACAATGAGACATTGATTTAATGTCACCGACTAGTAATGTGAATTCATCTCCCCCTATACGAGAAGCAGTGTCTCCACCTCTAATATTTAACTTTATTCGGTCAGCAACTTGTATTAATAATTTGTCCCCTACATCATGGCCATGTAAATCATTAATAGGTTTAAAGTCATCTAAATCAAGAAAGCAAATGGCAAGTAATGTGTTAGAACGTTGACTATGTGAAGCTGCTTTAATAAAAAGATCAGAAAATAACGCTCTATTGGGTAAGTTTGTTAATACATCATAATGCGCTTTTTGTTCAAGTTTCTCTTGTTGTTGTTGTTTGAGTGTTATATCAGTGAACAAACCAACATAATGTATAATTGAATTATTTTCATTTTTTACTATTGAAATAGTTAGTAACTCTGCAAATAACTCCCCACCTTTTTTACTGTTCCAAATTTCACCTTGCCAATACCCTAACTCATTGATGTTTTTCCACATATCTTCGTAAAACTGAGGGTTTTGTTTTTCTGATTTAAGGAAAGGGATTTTTTGTTCTAAAACATCCTCCCGACAGAAATTAGTGATTTTACAAAATGCAGGGTTTACATCAATAATATTTGTTTTTTTATCTGTAATAAAAATTCCTTCAGTTGTTTTATTATAAACAAGAGAAGAAAGTCTTAGCTCTTTTTGATATTCTTTACGCTCATGAAATACCAACACAATAGTCATTCCTGTGATGTAAATCATTGCGTTAAATATCCAAAGGTTAATCAGTTCTGTTTTCTGTATTGCGTCCGCGAAAAAGCCAATTCCAAGGAAGCTTCCATATAAGGATTGAAAACTAATGAGTAAAAGAAATAATGTTGTATAGAGCCGGTTGAATCTAACAGCAACCCATGCTATACCCGGTAAAATCCAAAACCCATAAACATATTGACCAAGAACATCATGGAACAAATCAAGGAAAACAATCTGACCGATTACAATTGAAAACAGAATCAATATAATTAATTCAATTATATGTTTTTTTGAGTGTAGATAAATCTGGCTGGGAAATCTCCATATTAGTAATGTAGGAGCAACCATAAGTACTCCAATTCCATGCGCCATCCACCAACGCAGAAAAATATATAAAACGTTCTGTTCTTGTATATAGTTAAAGAAATACAGCTCTAGAATTCCTAATAAAACGCCTACTATAGGACCAATTCCTGCTGCAACAAGCAAAAAGATTAAATAGTCGTTGATTCTTTCTAATGAAGTGCTGAAATTTGTTTTCCTAAGTATCCATGCGCTGATCACAGTTTCTAATGTGTTGGCGCAGGCAGTTAAAAAAGAAAGGTAAATCGAATCTCTAAAAATAAAACTCGTAGCAAAAGCGCCTATTAATACACCTATCCAAGTATATTTTCTAAATAAAAGTACAGCTACAATTGCTAAACCTGATGAAGGCCAAATAACAGTTACTGTGCCAGCTGCATTTGCAAAAATAGAACTTAACCATCCCAATAAATAGTAACCGACTGCAACAGCAATAGGAGGTAGAAGATAGGTGAGTTGCTTGTTTGTAGACATAAAAATCATACCCAGTTATGGTTAAATCCGATTTAATCATTGTTTTAATATGCATATTAAAACTGTAACTTCTACCCTATCTTGAATTATTTAAATCCCCAATGATTATGAAAGGCAATCATGTGTTTAAAGGTAATATAAGCAGTTAGAAATAAATTCTAGTTGATAACAGAATTTTTACTACTGTTTGTTGCATTTTGTCTGCTTAGGTTTTAGAAGAGCAGTAACTGGGAGGTGCAAAGCATTAGAACTAATATTAACTGTAAAGACGATAGGGTGTAGATAGGTGGAAATTTAAAATCAGTAAGTAAGTGGTATGTTTTTGGGGAAATGGATTAACGGCAGAAAGTTGGGGTGAGGTTTAGTAAATCCGTTTTTTATGATGCAGACTTGCTTTCTCAGTTGAGCTCCCTCTGTAGATGAATACCTCTTTTGTGATGTAGTGATGGCTATAAAAAACATACTCATACAAGTGAAAAACTCACTACAAATTAAGTTGATTAATAACGTTAGAGTATTGCTTGACTATCCCATTTAATGAGCATAATATCGAATACAAGGATTCAATATTAACACCAGTTTTCTGTTGTTACTTAGCAAGAAAAATGGATACCTGATTAAGTCGAGTAGTTTTTAATTATACTTCATCAATCTGGAGACTTCATGGCTAACTATAGTGCAATCTATGGTCTACTCTCTGCACTGGAGAATCATCTGCGGCGTTGTTTGGATGATGCGAGTGATGATGCCCTTTTAGAGGGTGCTAGCGTTGTTATCTTAGGTAGTGATGATATTAAGGGGGATCCAGGTGCTAACTCAGTGGGTATTTATCTCCATAGAATCTCTATAGACCCTCACGGTCGTGGTCGTTATATTCCTCCTTCTAGTACAACTGGGATAGCTAAACCAGAACTTCCCGTTAACTTACATATATTAATTATTGGCTGGGCTTCCTCCGCTATTGGAGAGGTCGACCTGCTTGCTTGGGCTATGCAGCAAATTGGCGGCGGACTTCAACTGGATAGTGCCAGTTTGGTTGAGCGCGATAGTAGTTGGGGCGAAAATAATGTCGTACAAGTTATACCTGAGGATATGAGTTCTGAAGATTTAATGCGTCTTTGGGAGAATCTGCCTCGTAATTATATGCTTTCTACCCCCTATATTATTAAAACAGCTCGATTGGAAGCACCTGATTGGTCAGAAAACCACTCGCGTATTGGATCTATTGTTATGCCAATGGGGGAAAGAGGTTCATCATGAGTTTTTCCTATGAAATTAATCGTTTTGAGACGCTTGCTCAACATGCTAGTGATTTGGTTCATTGGGTGGAAGGAAGTGGTCCAATACAACAACAATCAAGACTTATTGCTAGTGAGTTTGCTAAGAGTTTAAATGTTACCTTGATTGATGCTCCCTCAAAACTTGAGAAAGAAGCTATTTTAGCTGCAGATAGAACGCCTTCTGACCTTTCCCTTACTCATAAACCTGGCGTTACCATATTGTGGCGACGAAAAGCTGCTAATAACCAGAGTTTAAATAATGTACAAGGTAAAGACGATGCTGAAACACTGCTTAATAGACCTCTTGAAGATAGTTACAAAGTAAGTGGTGTTATTTTTGATAAACAATTCCGTGTCAATCCCAGAGAGTTTCACTTAACTAATGTCGGTAATTTTATTGATGTAAAAGATGCCTTAGCAAAAGGCCATGAGGTGAAGTTGTACCGTTCTGTTCTTGGTACAAAAATGGGAAGTTTAGGAGGAATAGAAGGGTGCCTTCAATGGAATGATGGTAAAGCAGCTTCTTGGGCAATAATTACTTGTGAAGTAACCTTAAAGCATACTACGGGTACTCGTAGTTACAGTGCCCAAGCAGATATTTATGGTGATTTTAGGCTGGTGTTTTCAGCATTACCTTTCCCAAAAAAAGAAGGTGAAATTCGCCCACCTTATAGTTGTAAGTTATCTATCTCTGCATTGAAGACAGCAAGTGGAGAGCAGTGGCATCAACCTGATGATTTTGTTAGTGTTGAAATAAAAGAAATTGATGATAATGAATTTAATGCCAGTATTGATTTTGACTTTAAAACGGGGACGACCCAACGTTTAAAAAGTTCTAATTCAGATGCATTTTTAATTCTTAAATAAAACCCAATAGGAGCATATAGTCATGCCAGAGTATTTAGCACCAGGAGTCTTTGTTGAAGAAACGAGCTATCGCTCAAAATCTATACAAGGCGTAGGTACCAGTGTTGTTGGTATTGTTGGCCCCACACGAAAAGGCCCTTTACGAGGGACGCCCGAGGTATTGACTAGTTATGGCGAGTACACGCGCGTGTATGGAGATGCTAATCCATTAAAATTTGGCAATACTGATGTGCTGAATTATACAGCGCTTGCTGCTAAAGCTTTTTTTGATAATGGAGGAAAGCAACTTTATGTTACACGAATAACTAAAGACGTTAATCTTGCAGCTGCAAATAATGTCGGTAGTAATGCAACTGTAGCATCTAGGGCCGAGGCTAGTGCTGATAGCAAACTAACTTTTACAAGTCGATTTCCTGGGGCAATGGGGCGATACACATTGGAACTGCGATGGCGAGAGAGTGAAAACCTTCTAAGTCTTGAAAGTACGGTAGAACCTAGAGAAAATGAATTGTTATTTCTTAGTGCTATTTATACTACAGAAGCAGAGTTACCTGATGGTGCCAGTTTTGATAGTAACAACAATGTATTGCCTATAACGATTAAGGCTGTCGTGCAAAATGTGGCGGGAGTTTTAACTATACAGAATAGTACTGTGCTGGATGCTGCTGATGCTGTTTTTGCAACTTTTGGCCCAGCAGTTAATGTAACAGAGTTACCTTCAAATAGTACTTTATCAAGAGCTGTTATCAGAACACCAAGTAGTGGCTCAATTACTGATGGGACACATGCATATATTAGTTTAAGTGCTACAAGCGACATATCTGCGTATTCAGGTGTGGCTCACTGGGGCGACTCAACCACTTTGTCTGGAACCTTTGATACGGATGAGGATGGGAACGCTTTAATTAAATTAGAATCTGAACTTAATGGTGGTTTAAACAGTGATATCAACCTGTCTATTGTTGCACTGGCGGGTGTCTCTGAGGCTGTCACTTCAATTATTGTACAGCGAAATTTTGATCTGGATGTACGAGTAGGCGGTATAAATGGTGAAATCATTTATAGTATTGGGAATATATCAACTTCACCAACGGGTGACAATACATTAGCTAAACGCTTACTTGTCGACCCAAGTGGTTCTGATGCAAAAAGAACTCAGCCTATATCAGCAAGTATCGCCAATATCTCCAGCGATGATGATGTATTTAATGCATTGTATTCACTGTTTGATCCTGATGCGATAGAAGGTAAATATTCACCTATTAATGAACCACGCTATATTATTCAGATAAATGATAAGGCATTGGATGGTACAACTGAGGTTACTGGCTTTCTTGCTGGTAGCGGTGTTGATGGTGAAACGCCTGTGGCCGCTGATTATCGAGGTGAAGTTGATGAAGTAAAAGGGAATACTGGTTTAGCTTCATTTGAACAGATAGAAGATATTTCAATCATCATTACGCCAGCAGCGGCCGCACATTCAACAACTCATCAAGCTGTGGTGGCTGAAGTTCAAGCACATTGCCGCAAAATGCGATATAGAATCGGTGTTATCGATAGTCAACAAGACATGTCTATTGCTGATATTAGATCCTTTGCATCTAATTTTGATGATTCTAGATTAGCATTGTATTACCCCTGGGTGGTTATGTCTGATCCTACAGGAGCGAGTAATGAAATTACTGTTCCACCAGGTGGGTTTATTGCAGGAGTATATGCTGGTACAGATGTGACTCGTGGTGTACATAAGTCACCTGCAAACGAAATTGTGGTTGGCGCCTTAAGATTTGCTCAAGAAATTAATCAATTTCAGCAAGAATTATTGAACCCCAATGGTATAAATTGCCTGCGCTCTTTTGCTGGACGAGGACATAGAGTATGGGGAGGGCGAACTTTAAGCAGTGATCCTGAATGGAAATATATCAATGTGAGACGATTCTTTCTTTATCTTGAACGTTCTATTGAGAAATCAACCCAATGGGTGGTATTTGAACCCAATGGTGATCTACTCTGGCGTAATGTACGAAATACCATAGAAAATTTTTTATATAACGAATGGTTTAATGGGAGATTACTGGGAAGTAAAGCCAGTGAAGCCTATTTTGTACGTTGTGATCGAAGCACCATGACACAAGCAGACTTGGATGAAGGCCGACTGGTGTGTGAAATTGGGGTTGCAGCATTAAATCCCGCAGAATTCGTAATTTTCCGAATTGGTCAAAAGACCGCAGATTAATCTAATTATTGAGGATATAGAAAATGCCTATACTTCGTGAAACACCCTATTCAGCTTTTAACTTTCTAGTTTCTGTGGGTGAAAGTTCTGGTAAAGAATTTCAAGCAGGTTTTGCTGAGGTCTCTGGATTAAGTGCAGAGATCACCTTGGCTGAATATCGCAACGGTAATGAAAATACTAATTATTTACGCAAAATACCTGGAATACATAAAACAGGAGATGTCACGTTAAAACGAGGCGTTATTGGTGCAACTAATTTATGGTCATGGCTTAATGAGCTGCGTGAAGGTAAAGTTGATAGTGGTAAACGTACGGTTATCGTGCACTTACAAAGTGAAGACCGTTCAGAGATAGTGGTCTCTTGGAAATTGATTAATGCTTTCCCTTCAAAATGGACTGGGCCTACTTTGGCTGCAAAAGGTGGCGGCGATGTAGCGATGGAAGAACTGGTGCTCGCTGTAGAAAATATTGAGATGGATGAGCAGTAGGTATAGCTATCATGTATCTCGCTGATCAACGTGTATTTGCTCAAGCAAGGCCTTCAACTCAGCAAACGGCTGAATTTGAAGTGGTTATGCTCGGGCACTGTGGTGGTAAGGCTGATCTAAGCCAGCTACAGGAAAATACATTGGCTGAAATTAGTGCCTTAGGTTTGGTTGAACAAGCCCAAGCATTAAAACGCATTCAAAAGGGTGAGTTAAAAGCGACTGAACAGCAACAATATCTTTATGATGTTCCTATTCCTATAGTGAGTCTGGCAGATTTTCAAGTCTTGTTTCCACAAGCGGGACGCTGGAAAGCTGCTTATAAAAGTGAACTAGCTGCCGATTATTATTGGTCACCTAAAGCTATTGCCGACTTTTTTAATGAAACTAAACCCTTGGCAACAGGTGTAAAAAAACTGTGGTTTATCCGGGTGGCAGAAGCTAAAGGGCAGAATGGTTTTTTACCTGAAGTGCTTTGTAACCTGACTGATTATTCAGCATTAACAGGTATGCACTTAGCATTATTACCTCCTAATGCTGGGTTAATCGTTATGCCTGATTTAGAACGCATACAAATCCCTCAGCAATTGATGGGCATTCCTAGAGTCAGGCTAGAAAATCCACAACCTGCATTTTTACCATGTAGTCAAAAACAGCCTGTGGATGATGGCCATCGAGAACGTCGAAATAATGATGAAATGTTGATGACAATAATGCCTTGGGATACTAAAAAAATCATTGCCAATATTATGGAACCTATTCATAGATATAGACCTGATATGCAATGTTTATGGACCTTGGCTTTGCAATATCAAACTAGTCGTGGAACGCCTAATATTTCAATAGATGCATTAAACGATTTAAAAACACTACGTACTGATAGTCGTTATAGTCAGGGCTTACATCGTATTCAGTTGGTTTTTCCTTATTTACGTTCCGATGAACAACTCTATAGTGCAAGTGGATTATTGGCAGGACAAATTGCCAGTCAAACAGAAAGAATAGGGGCTTGGCGATCTATTGCAGGTCTTGCTTTAGCTGATAATAGTATACCTTTCCCGGTTATTGATCATCGAGCTGCTGCCCAGTTAAGAGAAACACATGGTTTAGGTATATTGATTTACCAAGGTGGACAGACCTATTTAGATGATGAAAGGCTTGCCAGTCCGTATACCCCAAAATTTGGTCAAGCGATTGCAGATGATTCAGCACAACGTTCAGGTGAATTTGTGAGGTTTATGGGGTTTTTACAGCGACAATTATTACGTTTGGGGGAGCGTATTTTATTTAGCCTAGATCCACTTGATCCTCGTCCCAAACTTTTACTTGAACAGTTTTTCAATCGCTTACATGAACGAGGTGCATTACGGGGAGGCGTTGCAACACAAGCTTATAGCATTGAACAAGTGGCGAGTGAAGGCCATGTGTTGAAATATGAAATACAAATTGCCCCAGCCTTCTCAATAGACCGTATTAGATTAAGTTTTAGTCATCAACAAGGTGAAAATAACTTATCGCTAAATTGGGAGGGATTCTAATGCAAGAGTTTATTGCTCATAGATTTCAAGTTAATCTCTATGCCGATGAAAAAATGGCAGAGCTTGTTTGTGGCGGTGCGTTTAGTGAAGTCAGTGGGTTAGAAGTCAGTATGAGCCCTGTAAAAATTAAAGAAGGGGGACGTAATTGGGGTGAGATTCAATTGGCAGGTGTTACAACATTTCCTCCCATTGTATTAAAACGTGGGATGACAGAAGTAGAAGATCTATGGAAGTGGTTTGAATTTACCACCCAACAAGCTAATTATGGTTATCGCTTACAAGGTGAAATTAATGTCTTAGCACCTGATGATATCACTAAAGTGATACAACGTTGGACGATAAGAAATGTAATGGCGACCAAGTTTAAAGGCCCCGACCTTTCATCAAGTGCCAGTTCAGTTGCCATTGAAGAATTACATTTAGTGCATGATAGTTTGGTCTTAACACGTCCTGGTTCAGTAAAGGGAAAGGAGCTTATTAATGGCTGAAATTAGTAATGTACCTACTTTAGCTAAAGCTAAACTAATCCCTTTAAATGGCGATGGCTCAGAAAGTGATGAAAGCAATCATATTAATGTGCAGTTTAATCCATCCTCATTAAAGGTTTCTTTAGCCAATACCCTTGAAGCAAATAGTAATGGCGGGGGCAATGGCTCAGCTGCTCAGTTTATAGATAAATCCTCATCCTCTCTTGCCATTGAGTTGATGTTTGATACCACCGTGAAGTCGGAAGGTATCGCAGCTAATAGTGATGTACGCGTACAAACGCAAAAAATTGCAGAAGCTTTTATGAAACCTATTGAAGGCAGTGATAATAAATTATTAGCGCCTGCACGTTGTCGGTTTCAATGGGGGGCATTTAAGTTTATTGGTATGGTGGGCACTTATAATGAAACTTTGGATTTTTTTTCTCCAGAAGGTATTCCACTAAGAGCAAAACTAGGGCTTTCACTTAAAGAAGATAAATACCAATTTGAGCGTGATGCTTCTGTACACGCCAAGCGTGGTGCTTTACCCCATTTTGTTAGTAATGCTAAAAAACAGCAGACAACTGAAAATCAGACACTGCTTGATACATTGAAAAAATTAAAAAAAGATGCGGCAAATTTTCGTACCTCTGCCATGAGTAATGGAATAGAAAATGTACGCGAGTTGAATGGTCAATCATTGCAAATAGAAAAAAATGATCCGCCTATTTCAGAGGTTCGACAAATGGATGGGTCGACCGCGAGTGCAGGATTTAAGAACGGTCAGTCGGATACAGTAGGTAGCCGTATTCCCGGGGCTTTTAGTCAAACAAATAGAAGTAGAAGCCAGGTTTCGTCAAACAATAGACAGCAGCAAAGTGCACAAGATAAACAAAGACTAAACAATGCGCGTAATGCTAGACAAGATATAAGGGATAACTAATGCCAGTAATTATTAACCAGCTTGATGCAGAAATTACCGAGCCAGCGGAAATAAAGCCTGAAATCGTTATGGAAACAGCCACAGGTAATGCAGATATGGCGCAGAGTATTGGTCAGCAATTAGAACTGATGACTGAACGTGCTGAACGTTTGCAGGTCGATTGATTATGGCTACTGCTCCCGTTATTAATGCGCGTCCACGGATTGCTGTTAATGGTAATCGGCGTGCTGATTTAGATGAGGCGGTATTACAATTGAGTATACAACTACCTTTGGCAGGACAAAGCAGCGCAGAACTTAATTTGCAAAACTGGGGGCCAGCGGACTCGGGTAATGGTGAACCTGAATTTAGATTTAATGAATTGGCTTTTGGTGATGAGATAGAAATTCAATTAAGTGAAGAGGGTGATGAAGTCATTTTTATCGGGCAGATTACGGGTATAGAAGAAAGGTATGGTGATGGAGCGCCCCACCTGATTATTCTTGCTGAAGATGTTTTACATCGATTGGCCAGACAACGACATAGTCGTAGTTTTGAGGATATGAGTTTAACTGAATTAGTACAGGAAATTACCACAGAAGTGGGTTTGAATAGTGATATTAATATTGCAGAGGTGAGTGGGCAATGGCTACAACTTAATGAGAGTAATCTGGCTTTATTACAACGCTTGTTAACCCCCATTGCCATTTGGCCAAGATTAGAAAATGGCGTATTAAGGGCGAAACCAGAAGAAACAGGATCAGATCCTATTATTATTGACACTCAAGACAATGGCTTAAAAATACGTATTATTGCCGATTTGAACCATCAACCAACCGAGGTTAATGTGCTTGCCTATGATACGGCAGCAGATGAAGTTGTCGAAGCAAATAGTGCAGATACAGGTGGCAGTTCAATAGGGAATTCCGCTGTAGATGAATTACAGCAATTAGGTTGGGAAGGGGAGTCACTTTATCCACAACCTTTTGCCTATAATCAGGCCTATGCTGATCTTTTAGCAGCAGGCCGGTTTAAATTTCAGGCATGGCGTTTTTTACATGGCGATGTATTGTGTAAAGGCAATCCTGAATTAAGAAGTGGCAAGTTTTTAGAGTTACGCGGAGTGTCAGAACGCTTAGCTGGGAGTTATCGCATTACACATTGCACGCATCATTTTAATAACGATAATGGCTATCAAACACTCATGAAGGTTAATCGGGCAGACTGGGGGAACGAATGAATATTCCACATTCCCTCGGCCAATTAAATAGTCTGCACCTTGCCAAGGTTATTGACAATGAAGACCCCGAGGGTAGGGGACGCATTCAGGTTCAGTTACAGTCTGCTGATATGCAGTTTTGGGCCTCAGTGATGACGGCATCCGCAGGGCAAGGTTATGGAGTTTCTTTTCTACCAAAATTAGATGAAATCGTAATACTGGCTTTTCTGAGTCCTGAGATGCCTGTTGTTTTGGGTGCATTATGGTCGGGTGCAAGTTCACAGCCAGAAGATAGTGAACCAGTCGAACAGCGTTATGCGGTGCAAACACCTTCTGGATTACAGCTAACCTTTGATGATGAGAATGGCCCTAATATAGAAGTTAAAACTCCCAGTGGTTATCGCATACAAATAACAGATGAAGGCGGGGGCGAGATTAATATTGAAAAAGGCAGTGAGACGATCAAACTATCAAGTAGTGGGATTGAAATAAAATCCAGTAGTAAAGTTAAAGTAGAAGCAGCCCAGGTTAATGTACAGGCTGGGATGGTAAAAGTAGAAGCTGGAATGAGTCAGTTTTCGGGTGTTGTTAAATGTGACACTTTAATTGCTAATGCCGTTGTTTCCACCACTTACACGCCAGGAGCAGGCAATATTTGGTAACAATTGCCTAAAAATAAACTATGAAAAAACAAAAATACAGTCCTCAATTATCTCAACCTTATTATAGTGATAATCGCCAAGGCGGTGCTGTGTTACATCGTTATTTAGATGATCAGTTTCTAACTCGGTTTACCCATCAGGCTCAAGCGAATTTATTATCTCAGGATAAACAAAATTGGTTAGATGACGATCGTTTTGATAATAAAGATAATCCCTGTTTACGATTGCCCGTTCATCGTACTTTTTATATTGTAAGCTGCGAAGCTTTTTGTAATGCGCCAGGACAACCTGCCTTTGATCCCAGCAGAATTGAATCAGCTGGTTTTGTAATTCGTCAGCAAGATAGTGAAGGACAAGAATTCCGTTGGATGCTTAAAGACGGTATTGATACAGGGTGGGGAATTGCACAAAATTTAGCCATTGATGAGCCAGATGAATATCGTTATTTATTAGATAAAGGCTATACCGTTGCCCGTACGCCAGACCCCGCTTATTCAGGTGAACAAACTTATCCACTAAGCCCTA
>Ga0105355_10002325_pt1 | contig 17190 bp, 8 predicted proteins | sample GOMGulsemesocosm_2_FD_83508 | JGI IMG/M metagenome (GOLD analysis project Ga0105355, IMG submission 83508) | Methane-oxidizing microbial communities from mesocosms in the Gulf of Mexico - GOM9C Gulf of Mexico | ecosystem: Environmental > Aquatic > Marine > Cold seeps | place: Gulf of Mexico... | reverse complement strand
TATATTGAACTTTGTTGTCAGAGGAGAAGAAATTCTGTAAAAGCTCTTCGTTAGAATAACCAGTCATCACTTTCCTCTTCTTTGTCATTAATGGGTTCTTGTTTGATATTAATTTCTAGAGGATATGATGAACTAAAATGCAAAAAAGTATTTGCAACAACACTATCAGAGCGTTCAAAAGTCATCATTTCATCATTTCTATTCGTCCCAGAATAAGTAAAATTCATGGACCCACTTAAAAATGCATCATTAGTTAATAGTCCTTTAGTATGAAGATCATCAGTCAATAGTATTTGGAAGTTATGGTAACTCGATAACGCGTTCCTGAGATGATTGAGTGCACTACAATTAGTTTCATGATCTTTTATTACAACATTCACTTTGCAACCACTTGAAACAACCGATTCTAATACTTCAAAGAAAGGTATAACTCGATGACCCCAAGAATGGTTTAATATATCCCATGCTCCTGCGCGATTATCTAAGAGGTCAAAGTTACTGACCCACGCACTAACCAGCCAAATCTCTTTAGGATTCATTATTTCACTGATTAACATAGAGGAAATTACTTCTTTTATTTGTCGTTTACCAGCAAATGTTTTTGTCATGATTTGTCTTGTATACGAAATTGTCATTGGATGATCTCCGATATTTCAATACTCAATTCAATGATTCCTATTGACTGCTTTAACAATGAAACTCTGGGATAAATAAGTAGCCCCCCCATATCTATTACCATAGTATTAACAATAGCTAGGATTGCACCAATTTTATTTCGATCACGACTTGAAATAGACAATACACATCGTCCGTCATCTGTCAGGAACGATTCAACCTTTTCTTCCCATCCTGCTTTATAAACAACCTTAATTGCATCAATAGCTAAAATACTAGAGAGTAACAACCTCTCAGTTCGAACTTGCTTTGAATTAAATCGATTATAATTATCCAAACGACTTTGGCGAATTTGGTTACCGCGAGGCCACAAAAGACTCAAAATTGAATTACGATAAGAACTTAATTGCATAGCTCCTTTATGGTGTCTTTTAGCCAGTATATGAGAAATAATACTGAGTGGAATCTCCATCCCCATTTTATCTTCAATACCACGCCATTCAGATAATAGGTTAGATAAAAATTCATCGTGTTGCTGGTTACTACCAGGCTTAAACACGCGCGTATGTAGCATCGTATTCCAAGTATGGGAGGTAAATACCCCTGTATTAGAAACCACTTTATTTAAAATGTCATGTGACTCAACTCTTTGCTTATAACCTATTGAAGTCCGTAGTTGCTCAAACGCACTTACTAGCTCTGGTTTTTTCTTTTTCTCATTGAGTAAATAATACAAATCGAAATCTACTTGTTCATTTTCATCAGCATCAAATATCCGACTAAATTGCATCATGACACTCAGCGGATCATCAATATAAACATCTTTAAAGCGACTGATGATGCCCACACCACCTATTTCAGACTCTGTTAGCCAAATATTAAGTTTATCATTACTCCAATAATGATCGACTACGACACTCCCATCATTTACATCTGGCAAAACTTGAACAATCAAGTTTGCCATAGCACCAGATATTGTTGATCCGAGAACCTCTTTTATCCACTCCATATATTCAGAGTTTGATTCGTTATGGTTTACAGCACTGAGTGCCTGCTGTATTTCTTGAATGCCTTCACGACTTTCAAAATAGTTTTTTAACTTTTCCTGCAACTCCTGATCTTTAAAAATTGATTTACCAGAAGCATCATCTTCATGGCTCTCTTTCATGTTAAACACTTCAGAGGGGATACTATGTAGTAGTCTTAATCCAGAAGATGTAGACAATTCATTTACCGCTTCATTCAAGGTCTGATTGTTTTCTTCCATAAGGATAACGAGTACCGCTGTAACACACTCAAAAACCCACTTTGCAAAGAAAAAATTGTTCTTATAAACTTCATTTGAAACAAAAGAATCTTCAAGATACGAAAATCTTAAAGCTGAAGCATTATTATCAAATGACGCCATATTCTTTCGTTGTACGTCATCAATGTCGAATACAACTTTTATACCATCAACAAAAAGACGAGTACCAATGGCAACAGGTCTGCTATCTAGTGTCCAGTCGAATTTCGTTAAAGATGTTTCTTTACTATTCCTGAATTTAATTTCCGAATCTGCTCCGGTTGTATATCTAATCACTTCAACGGGGTTTATTTCATCATGCATGAAAAATTTCATCTGAGAAATAATATTAACCCAATCACAGTTCTGAGGAATGCGCATATTCTCGCCTCGATCATAAGGTGTTCTAAAATCAGAACACCATCGAAGGAAGGAGTTACTTGTGGGAGATAGGTTATAGTTTACTCTTGGGTCATTATGAAACTTTTTGTCACTTGGGATTCGCTGAGTTTTCACTTTAATAGGATGATATACATCCATTTCTTGATCATTTTCATCGTAGACTTTTGTAATATATTGTTGATGCTCCTTCTGGTAGAAAGCTTCTTCTATATCAAAATTAATACTGGTATGAATGCCAGGAGATGGTTTAAACCCTTCAGGCACTAACCAATCAGTATCACTTTCGTTATCTACAGCAAAACGCTTGGACACTCTTCCAGGAGAAAATTCTTTTAAGCCCTGAAATAAATCCATATTTTGTCCTTCAGAATAGGGGTTATCAAACCTTCCCCTTTCTAAACTTAAATATAACGATGGGGTATGAAGCTCACTAAATAAGTTAGGCGGAATAAACTCTGGCATTGGGTGTCTTATATCTTTGATTAACCCTGCCCACTCTTTACCATTTACCGCCCAGTTAGTTTCAAGTTTATGGAGTAAACTAGGAAGAAAATCCATCATGACTGAACGTGGCGAGGACCATAACACTTGCTTCAGAGTTGTATCATCAATACTTAAGGCGTCTTTTAAATACCTTTCAAGGCCACTATTATCTATCTCTAACCATCCATAAACTATCAGTTTTATTCTGTTTAACCGAGAAAGATTTTGCTCAGGGTCTAATAAAGCACGCCACACATGTATATGAGGAATTAATGTACTTAAATAGTCAATGATAGCAACGTTAGCCTGCATTTTTTGTATATGCGAATTTTCAACTGGTAGTTTGAACGACTTAACTTTAGGGCTAATCAAACGTTCATATTGCTGAAAAGTAACTCGATCCCGACCATAATCGGAAAGTATCGTGTACATCCAAGGTCTCATGCCTCTTTTACGACCCGCACGACCTTTTCTTTGTAGGTAAGAAGCCATGTTCCTTGGCGCTTTATGCTGAATCACAGCTCCAACTTTCGGATCATTAAATCCGACTTCAAGTGACGCCGTTGCAACAACGATTTCAGAGCTATTATTTACACCTGAATCTTGGCTAGAAGTTCTAGCTACATTTCCCCGAGATTGGGCACTCATATCGTGGCCAATTTTTGTAACTGCTCCCCACTCTAATCCAAGATTCCTTCTTTCCTCTTTTTTTTGCGGGCGCATATAATCAGAATGAATAACACTTCTCAAATAGGCTAAAGAGGGATTTTTTTTAGGATACCCTGGAGAATACCACCCTTCAGCATCATACAGTTGACTATACATTCGATTGATCACGTCTAGATTGTCCGTGAAAACAAAGGTTTTCTCACCAAATATACCATCAGACAAATTTAAGTTGGCACCTTTTAATGGATCTAGCATCCGACTTGCAAGCATGGTAGCCTGAATTGTTGTTGATAAAAGAGCAGATTGAGAAACAGGATCACCTTTAAGGGTAAGCATATATTCAGCCCCCTCTTCTTCCATTTCACTTTCTTTAGGTTCAATTAGGTCAACATCTTTTTTCTTCGTGCTTGTTAAGTCACCAAAGAATTGCTGCGCATCATCTAGCGTTGCAGAGAGACCAACAAAGTGTGGGGCATTATTTGAACGCTTCATCCAACGCTTTAATAAATATGATACTTGAGCACCACTACTTCCTTCATAAGTATGGACTTCATCCATTAATACAATCGGAATTGTATACCCTGTTCTAACGCCAAAAAGGTGGTTGTAAAAATTATCACTTAACCTTTGATTCAGCATTTCAGTGGTGGTAAATAATATATCTGGTGGATTAACTCGTTGAGACTGTCGAGTTAACCCAATCTCTCCCTCATCAATAATATTCAAACACGTTTCACACTGAAGATGGTTTTTTGCTTTTTTAAAACGTAACTTCCCCCCACAACGATTAAAGGGACAAGATAATGTATTAAATACATTATTGTCTTCACAACTTTTATCAAAGGTATTTCCAAAATACGTTCCTATACGAATTTTTCGACAACCACGTTGTTGCAAAAATGAATCTAACTTTCTAACTTCGGAATAAGTTTCGGAAAATTGATCTTTAAGCAGTTCATTTCGCGGGTAGATTGCTAGAATTCTTACTCTGGGAGTACTGTCTGTAAGTAATTGCGAAGCAAGTTGTGTCACTGCTGGCAGATAAAAAGATAGCGTCTTGCCGCTACCTGTTCCTGAGCATATTATCGATGCCGTAGGGGTAAACTGTTTTTTTAAATGCTGATCGTATTTTTCTAAAATACGTTCTGTTGCTCTTGATTGAAATCCAGCGAGCTTAAATTTATGTTCACCATTAGTCAGCAACAGATCAATAATCTCTGATTGAACTTGATTAATCCTGTCTTTCGATTTCAATAGCTCAATTAAATTTTCAGAAGGTTCTGAACGAGATGGATATCGACGAGGGCGTCGGAGGAAACGAAAGTCTGAGACCAAAGTTTTAGTTTTATGTAACTCTTGCCCATGGAACCACTGTCTTGATGAAACTTGTAACCTTACCGTCTCAGCCATCCTTGAGCGATATAGTTTGGCATCATATTTTCCTTCAACTTGGAAAATAAAACAAACTCGAAGCATCTCTTCAATAATTTCACTCGCACTGTCAAATACTCCGACATGCTTAGTTATGATATCTAGCAACTCACTTTCTGTATGGGAGACATCTGTGTCCCCCCATGAAAGCAACTTTGTTTCTCTCTCTTCAAGTTCATCAAGACAGTCTAGTATTATTGTTTTTATATTAGACATTTGGTGTCACCATAAATTGGTTTAACATGTCATTATCTTTTAACCAAACAAACACTTCTTCAGTTAATAGGTCTAGTGTCGGACGTGTAAATCGATAGTTATTCACTGAATCAAAAAATTTTTGCACAGGCAGAGGTAAGTTATCCGTTTTCATCTGTTTTTTCAAAGCAATTAATTGATCCACACAACTATTAATCTTTTGGATCTGGCCTTCCTCAAACACAAAGGACTCTTTTTCTTGGTTAAACCTCGTTAATTGCGATTTATATTCAGAATAGAGTTGGCTATTTTTATACACTTTTTTCTGATTTTCTAAAATTAAATCTTGAACAATAAAGTCTTTTTGCTTAATTGAAATCCAATTACCCCAGCATAAATCATGGTAATCTGAAAATGCTTTTGTGCTTTTTTTAACTCCATCTTGTAAATTAAATAAACGATTATTGCTATCTTGTAATGATTTATCTTTGAGTTCCATCCAAGCTTGTCTATATAAAGTCGAAAGTTCTAGTAAGTCAGGCAGTTCTTGGAAAACTTCGGATGCAGACTGTAAGTGCTCACCAGATTCAACACCTAATGATTTAACGAGTTGGCTTTTTTTCGCCTCTTTAGTGAGAATTGCAGACATATCACTAAGGCGTCCTGCAATCTTAGAATAGCTAGCTACAACTGAAATATTTTCCTCAAGCTCTTGATAATTACTAATTTCCTTCTGTAATAAGTTAGCACTGGACTTAAAAGTCATCTGAATCCTCCTCTTTAATCTCTAACTCCTTAATTGCGGAATCAATCACATTAAAGTAGTGCTCAATATTAGATTTATACTCATTCATCTTATCGCCACCATTTTCAATGTTGCTTCGTTGTAATTTTGGTAAAGCATATGAATTAACTTGATTCAAGTCTTCCAACACGGATAACCATTGTTTAAGGTTTCCACCATTTATTTTATATAATGCACGTAACTCTTCACTTTCATCACTGGCATTAATGAATTTACGAGAATTTTCAATTGTTGACCATTCATAGTTTTCTTGTAGTTTTTTTAATTTATTTTTTGCCTTTCTTGTCGTTAAAGATGCTGGCATCATCTCCACTGGAATAGAACTATATACACCATAGATAACTCGGAGTTGCTCTTGCGCATCATCTGTATTAACAAAGTCCTTTGTTGAGTTAAATATCTCTAGTAAATCTTGAGATATTTCTTTTTTAGCATTTTTAAACAGACGTCTTTGTTCTGTAGAGAACACTTGTTCTTTATGCTCTGTTGAACTTTTTAAATATTTTAAAAATAATGGAGCATCAACACCAACCTCTCCCCCACCAGATGAAGGAGAATAAGAAACCCTCATTAACCATTGTTCCCTGACCTCGTCCCACTCTTTAAGCAGTTGGCCTTGAAGTTCCTCAAAGTCACTGTTGATTGGTGATGGTAAGTTGTCAGCAATGTGTATGCTTTTTTGAATAAGGAAATTTAAAGGATCTTTCGTATTATCTTTAAACCCTAATGCAATAGATAAACTCTTCTGCTTCGCTAATAACTTAGGCGTTTCAATTCTAACGTGATTCAAACAAAGCTTGATTGCGCTTGGGATCCAAGTCGATAAAAAATCCATATAGTACGAATAATCACCAAACCCTTGAGGGTAGTTCCATCCATTACCTTTATTCTTATGGTAATCGTAACGAACGATTGCGATTATTTGTTTTTTTAGTTTAAAGGCATCATCACTATCGTTGAGTTGTTCATCTTTACAAATAGAAACTACTTCTAAGTCTATTGATGCAATAGATTTTGGGATGTAAATGTTATAGCGAGGACCACTTTTTAATGCAAAATCAAATATTGATTTATTTCTACCCCATTTATTTGTGCTCAAAAGACCATAAGAAGACAAAGTTGCATCATTGTTTAGCACTTCTAGTAAGTGCTTTCGGATATTATTAGAAGTAGGTGCATCTAACTTAGCTTTATCATTAAACCAATCATTAATTTTTATTTCTAGAGGCTCAGTTTCACTACAGGCACATTCAGGCTTGCTTTTACCACAACTATTGCATTTTGATACTACTTTACATATACAATTTGATAGTGGCTTTGAGCACTCAGGACATTTTGACTCAACGGTACCACAAATACACTCATCTAATTTTTCTGAACATTTCGTGCATCGCCCAACAATTACCGCTAGTTCGTTAAATTTATCAGAGGGTAGGTTAAAAGCTTCAACCTGATTCGTTGTAATGCTATCTTTTATTTCATTAAAGCTCTGTCTCACACCATAAGATGATGCATAAATAGTTAAGAAACTATCTAAACGATTACGCATAAGCTTATCAAAGATATTGTCCATCGACCAATCTCTAATAGAATCTGGACATATAGCTTGGAATTTATCTGTAAAGTTAGTCGATGGGTAGATACCATCTTGAAAATCAGAGTAATTGTCCCGTAAAATGGGAATAAGGAGCTCTTTTATCACTATTCGAGGATTAAATTTACGGCTACCTTTCCGATATACTTTGAGCTTTGCCAAATTACTTATGGCGGTTCTATTGAAGGGAAATAAAGGCGTGTTATTAGATGTATATCCAAAATCTGATAGTGTATTTTCATCATGTTCAGACAACTCTTCAGACAATGACCAGATCGGAACAGATGTATTTTCTTTAAGGTGATGAGACTCTATAACCTCAATGCCAAGACGAGCGGCATTTAAATAGCGACCACAAAAGTCTACAACAAGATCAATGTCGTTAGTAGTAGACTCTATCTTACGCAAGTCTTCATCCGTCGGTATACGCCACTCAAACGTCGAGCGTGTAAGTATAGTTTCTCGACGCTTCAGGTATGTCTCTTGCTCCGTTGTCGTTGCGATTACAGACTTTAATGGACACAGTTCTTGCTTACCATCATAGATATCTTCTTGGAGTAAACTGTCTAACAAAACATCATCAATAGCTGAGATTGCAGCTAAATCTTCGACAAGAATAACCAAGGTTCTATCTTCATCTTTTAAGGCGCGTCGAATATCTATAAATAAATCTTGAAATGAACCATTATTAAATGTAAATAAATGCTTAAAAACAAGCTTACTGGTGTCATTAACGGCCTGATTAATAATCTCTACAGACATCTTGGCACGAGGCTCATTTTCAAAATCATTTGACGTAAAAAAGCGTAAGGCTTCAAAAGCTTTACGTGCATCACGACTAAGTTCATCTAATTCAAACGATTTATTCTTACTAACATTAATGTCATCAACCGATACAGAGTAGACAGCATCATACACTTCAGAGTAACTTTTAGACTGGCTTAATCTCTCAATAGTATTTGTTATAGGCTTAGAGTCGCCGGTAAAGAAGCTTTTAAATACTGGATCAGAGAAGCAAATTTTTAAATTCTTTGCAATATTAGATTTATCTTTAAACTTCTGAGCTTGAGTTAGGTCTTTGTTCTTTTTTGCATCTCTAGCTTTATGTTCCGAATCTTCTCTAATAACTTTAAAGGATTCTTGTAAATAAGTATAAAATAGTCCTGTAATCAATTCTTGCGAAATCTTAGAACCAACAGACATAATACCTTGGCGAACTTGCTCAAAAGCCTCACCCTCTAACCCATTCAATAACCGAGTTAGAACTTGTACCATTGTCGCATTCTTTGGAATACGAACAATGTGCCACTTTTCATCTTTTGCGATTTGTTCAAATTCTAATTTAGCATGCAACCAACGCACTAAATGTGACTTTCCTCCTCCAGACTCACCTACAATAGGAATTGGTCTCTTGGTATTTAATAAATGCGTTAAAAGATCGTGCTCTGTTTTTTCTAGCGGTTGCGGATCAACAAACGTCGTACTCACCAACCTCATTGGAGTATGAACAGCAAGAAGTAAAGCATCACTTAACTCCTCAGCCTCACTATGGATACATGATTTAACATTTTGAAGAGCAGGCCAATAATTTTTGATGCTCATGATTAATCCTCTAAATACTGAATATTGCTGATAATTTTTTCAATTCCGTTAGGTAATGTTAAGTAATATCTGTTTTTACTGTCCGAACCTAAATCACAAACGATTCTACGCTCACGGCAAAGCCTTTCAATAGCAATACTTAAACTTGCTGATAACCGAATACCTTTATCCGGCGACCAATCATCAACATCACGAATCATTTTATCTTCAACAAGTAAACGATATTCTCCTTCATCAAACACGGGCAAACAGGCATTTAATCTCGATAAAAACTCGCTAAAGTACAAATGTTTCTTGTCTTTAAAAATATCAGGTAAAAATATTTTTATAGCTCGCGTAGGATCAACGAAGTACTTTCGTTTATCAATTTGCTCCAAAAAACCTAATAAATATGCATATGAAAAAAAGAAAGGACGTTCATTAGTGTTTAATGACATTGCATTATTTACTAAATCATCAGCAACTAACTTTTCTACTAGTTCACCAGCTTTTTTCCCATCTAATATTTGTTGGCCAACAAAGGTTATTTCATCAATACATAAAAATAATGTTAAAAACCTTAAAAATGGTTCAATATCATTACCATTCAATAAATCATACTCTTTACTCGCAATCAGTTTTAATAAGCGTTTAGGTAATTGATCCGAATTATCAAGTATTGAATGACTCTTGACTCCCTCCTTGGAAACGTCCCACAACCCATTCTCTCCCCAAAATGCTAATGTCTCTCTTACTTTTTTTTCTGGATTAACTAGACGCTTAAAAGAACCACTGTCATCTTTTTCATCGCCTTCGAAGAGATTATTCGGCGCTGTAATCAACATAAGTTTATCTTCTGGTAGATATTTATCCGGATTCTTCAGTGAGAACTGAGTAATTGTTCTATCTAACAAATACAATGCCTCAATATTACTGCCTTTAGATGCGTTGTTTATGATGGACATTCTTAAAATCCTGCTTTATTCATAAAATTAATTAAGGAAATGGAATCGCTTGTAGCTTCCCACCAGCGTCTATAGTGATGCTCTGGTTCTTTTAATTCTTTATTCGCAAAAAAATAGTTATAACCCGTGTAATAAAATGGTAGTTCAGCAACGCCTTGTTCTTTATCATCAATGATTACGACCGAATAACGGTTTGATAACTCTTCATCTTCTTCGAAATCTTTAATTGAGATCCAAGCCCAAAAATGCGGCAGGCCAGCAGGGTGTTGCTTGTGAACTAGTTCTGTTATCGATTTGGAACAAACAATACCGCTTACTTTCTTTTTGTTATGTAATGCAATGAAAGCCTCAGTTATTAATTCTTTTGATTTATTATCATTTTTAAAATAAATGTGCTCGATCTCATCATGCTTTGAGTGACCCAAACCAATAATAGATGTTTGATGCCCTACCGAAGATTTCATATACACTTTACCTTTTGCACGACATTCAGGGCAGCTACCACATGCGTAACTTGGTTTAATACCATCCAGTTCATAAAACTGATACAAAAGTTGACACAGTGAACCTGGTGACGGTGAAAATAACCAACTGTCAAAAACAGATAAACTTTCTTTTTGATATCGTATTTCTGACTGCCTTTGTTTCTCGACAACATCCTGCCAATATCTTTGATCCCACTCTTGCTCATCAATAATTTTTACTGTGATTGAGTTATGATAGTCAACCCAAAATATTTCCGAATCAATCTTATCTTCAGGTATGTCCGACGGAACCTGATTAAATAGCAACTCTATCAATCCACTTCTTTGCATGAGAAGTAATGTTAGAACGTTCCATTTTGTTGAGCTGAGCGTTTGTCTATTTAAACGCTCAGGTGACACCCTCAGATCTATCTGGTAATAACGATATTCAGAACCTTGATGGACTTGTTTACCGTGTTTCTTCATTAACTCCCAGCGTTCATGACCTACATCAACCGTAATAATTGCATCTCGGTTTAGACCACGAGCTTCTTCTAATTGCCCTTTGTGGTACACAATTTCGCAATATGAAGCAAGTCCGTCACGACCCGCACGGCCAATTTCTTGATAATATCGGTCAAGGTTTTCAGGTATGGCTGCGTGAATAACTGTTCGAATGTCTCCTTTATCCATTCCAACGCCAAATGCCGATGTCGCAACAATAATATCGAGCTCATTATTTTTCCATTGCTTGAGAATCAACTCCCTGCCTTCTATATCAGTTTCACCGGTAAATGCTTTACACCGTGTAACACCGAGGCTGATTAACTTTGCTATAATCTCATTGCTTTGCTCTATCAGAGATGTATAAACAATCATCGGTTTAGGGCAGTGGGTGATCTTATTGATCACCGTATCCATATGATTTTCTTTAGACACTTCTTTTTTGGCTATAAACATTTCTTGTCTTAGAAAAGAGCCGTTATAAATAATGGGTGCATTACCATCAGCGCAGAATAGTTTCTGAACCGTATTTAGATTTCTATTTGTAAATGTTGCCGACATAAGAATCGTTTTAATCGAGTGTCCAGATTCACGTTTTAAAGACAAAACCAATGGGCCAACGCGTTGAAACTCTGGTCTAAATCCAGCCCCCCAAGTATCGATCAGATGTGCTTCGTCGATGACTATATTTGCGATCATGCGTTTTTTTGACTGTCTAAACAATAAAGGTAATAAACTTTTAGTTAATGATTCTGGAGAGACAAAAAGAACACGTTGTTGGCCGGAGTCAATTTGTAAACGAATATTGTCTTTATCCGATTTATTCAGGCCACTGTGCCAGCAATATCCTTTAACCGTTTGAGCATCAGAAAGAGCCAAGAGTTCTTTTGCACGTTGACCCTGTTCAATAGCTAAAGCTATCGTTGGAACAACCACAATAGTTAATTGATGATTTTCTGAAAATAGAGCACAAGAGTGAGCAACAAAAGTCTTACCGCACCCTGTAGGAAGGTTCACTACGATAGTACTACCAGGCTCAGATAGGAGTGTAGTTCTTACAGCTTCTCTTTGAGCATTACTGGTATAATGGGTATATTTTCCTTTTAACTTGTGTGATAAAGCTGGATCGATTTCTACTTTTTCAGTTTTTCGTTTTTCTCTAAGCTTATAAACATCAAATAACTCAGGATAATCGACTGCAATATCTTTGTGCAACACAAGAGCATTACGGGCTGCATCGAATGATAATCCTAAATCTCGTGCAAACTTAATTTGTTCTATTGATGGCTTAAAAAATAGATTTAATGATGGCTTCACTTCAAAAAGTCGCCAAGCAAACAAACAGTCCTTTGCCAACATCCAAAATTCATAAAGAGTTACATTTGGATCTTGCATCGCAGTTTGTAGACGTTGCGTATACTGACTTTCAGGAAAGTCTAATAACTGCTGGCAAATTTTGGTAATGCTAGATTGAGGAAGTATCTTTGATAATTTTATCTTATTACATCCAATCAAGATTAATTCCCCACCAATAAGATAGCTTGTAAAGATAACAACTGGCTTGATACTTTATTTAAATCAATTGTCGGGTTTTGATCTTTATATTTACGTTCTTGTTCTATCTGACTTTGCTCACAGACAGCATCAATTGACTGTTCCCATACAGGTTGTGTATATGTTTGCTCTACAAATTCCCATAAATCTACAACATCTTGACCATCTTTTTGTATTGAGATATTTTTGTCGCTATAACTAATTACTGTGCCAGCAGCATCGACTTTAGTTTGCTTTTTAGAATATGGAGCACCTATGAGAAAACTCAACACACCTTCTGAAATAACTTGTCCATTTGATTGATAGAGTGTTTCTGTAATCATGGGTTTTGCAACACTGTCATCTCGTATTTGATTTGGTACTAACTCATCTTCACAATATGTAGATACCCATTGTGTTTTGAATATCAGTTTAGGTTCAATAGGTGCTTGCACCATTCTGATAAACGCACTACTGATACCGTAAGGTAATTCACTAGTGAGTCTGTAAATTGCGTCAACAAATGGTTGGCCTAAGCGGAATGGGTAAGCGCCAGATTCAGCGCATAAAGTTCGCTCAAAAGACATTTTGTGAGTTTTCGGATTTGCGTATGTTGAATTATCAAAGTCTAATCCAATGATACAATGTTTAATTAAATTACTGACATTGACTCTAGTTTTTTCATGCACAAATGACATCGTAAATGTGTTTGATAAGTCTCCATTTTTCATGGTGAATAACAATCCATTACTTATCCAATTAGACAAATCAGTAGAAGATATTTCAAACCTTTCGTCCTCTGATGTCATTCTTTCAGAGAATTTAATAGACGAGCGGACGTCGAGAGTGTCTTTGTCCATTGTATCTTGTAGTTCAAGTCTTCTTAACTCAGTATTCACCAGTCCATTAAGACTATTTAAAGCTATTGTCATTTTCTTAAGGTGTTGAGGTCCAAACTCCCATACAGATGTCCACGACTTACCTAAAAACTGGTCAATGGGTTCTTGAATACTTGCTCGATACTTTCCAAATGTACCGATTCCATCACACAATACTTTGGCCCAACCATTATAAAATCCCTCCCTCTCAGGTAGCATAATCATATTCTGAACGGGATGTACTCCTTTGCTTTGTGCACAGTAACGGTTCAATCGGCCATTGCGTTGTTCAATTCTATTTAGCTCTAAAGGCAATGAATAATGAATTGCCAACCTTATCTTTCCCTGCAAGTTCAACCCATCTTCACCATGTTGATCACAAACCAAAACTCTAATCTTTTCCTCGCTGGTGAACCGAGGAGCTAAACCAGGTTCGTGTCGTTCGACTTCCCATTCGAATACTGTTGATAACGTTTTAAAAACGTTATCTGCAACAGAATTTTCACCACAGAAAACAACTATTTTTCCCAATGAATGTTTTTCTTTCCAGTCGATGATCCCCTTAATTAAAGCCTCATCTTTTGCAATTTGCTCACTTTTGGATACGTTCAACATCTCCACCCAGTAATCACGTTCCTCTTCGGACAATGATTTTGTTAAAGCATCCAATTTAATTTTTTTCGCAAAGTACTCAGGACTTAACATTAAAGCTTCAATCCAGGAAAGGTAGGTTTCTCGTGTCAATACAGGTGACTTTAATGACACCTTCATCCCTCTTAAATCATCAAGTTGCTGATCAAGTAGAACTCTTGATAAAGGAAGATTCCAACTCATTGTAGTTAGGGGCGCTAAGCCAGGAAATAAATGTTCTATATTGCTATTATCAAAGTGACCATTACTAGAATCACGGCGGTTTCTAAGCATGCGAAAGTTGGTTGTATAGTAATCTCCAAAGTATGCTCTGAGATCTAAAACAGCTTTTTTTCTTTGTGATAAATCCACGTCTTCATCATTAAAAAAGTCAACTAAAGGCTTCGCGAGTTCGATTAAAGACTCCAATTTACTATCATTCAAATTAAGTTCTTCAATCCCTTCTAACGCACTTTCAATATCATCATCTTCCATTTCTGGGTCTAAACTACGATAAAGTGAAACATATTCAGCCTGGTTATGAGTTTGTTCTATAAATCGCTCAACAGACATTTCATTTAAAGCGTACTTTTTAGGCTCAAGGCAGTGGAGCATGGCAAGGTAATCTCTTTCTTTACCAACTAAAGGTGTACCTGATAACAGTAATGAGCAGATAGATGAGTCCGATATTTCTGCAATAGCATCAAACACAAACCGATCAATCACTCCACCATCCCAAGCTAACTTAGACAAGTGATGAGCTTCATCAACTATGACCATACTTGCTTTGCCAATTTGACTAGACAGTTTTGTAATATCTTTATATTCACCAATATAGATAATTTGGTCTTCATCAAAGTTATCACCTAATGAGTCTGAAACTAAACCCAAAATATCACCAAGATGAAACCTTGATTCCAATTCTTTTTTCCATTGCTTCATCAATGCAGGAGGAGTTAGAACAAACACTTTTGCATCTCGACCGTAATCTGTTACGTGATGCCTTAAAATCAAGCCCGCTTCAATAGTTTTACCTAAACCAACTTCATCACACAAAAGATACTTTTGTTTGTTATCGCTGAGGACACGACTGACTACAGCTAATTGATGGCTTTCAAGCTCAACAGCGCTACCAAGCAAAGCTGGAATTGATTCACATGCAATGCGTTGTTCAATATATGAATTGAAAAATTTATTTCGCATATTGGTAAGTATTGGAGAAACAGTGCACTTTTCCTTTAAAAAGTTCTGAGCAATTATAGCTGAATGATTATTAATATTAGGGACATAAACGTCTTCGATATCAAACACATCTGAATGGCTGGAATTAAATTTTACCAAAATTTGGTTATTTGGCCTTGCACCATCATAGAAGCCTTGTTTCCAGCGTTGATTTACTCCAAACCGGCAAAAAACAATTGATTGTAATTGAAGTTCCGCTATCTGTAATTCATTAACATTAACAGTAATAGTCCGCTCAGATGAGTTTTGAGGGGAATGGAAAAAAGCAATCTCGACTTCTTTTTTCTGTATATTAACTGAAGCAATCTTTCCAACCCCTGAAAAAGCCATATGACTTTGGACCAAAGAACCTACTTTTACTGAACTCATAATTAACCTGCTAAACTTTATAAAGTTAAAACCACTACTTAATGGGTACCTGCTAGCCCTATTTAAACCAAGTCACATTTTGTGATTATCTAAGTGCCGAACTATATTTATTGCATTCCTCAGCAGTATCCATCTTCGCAACTACACCACCATAAACATTATATTTTTCTTGAACATATTCTGAGGTGTTTTTAAATTACATTAAAACCTGGTGCAACTATCTGTAGTGGTCAACTGATTTTGGCCACGGTTTGTATTCTAACCACTATCTTCGTTCTTATTTATACGGAGTTAAACCACCATTGTATTGATGTGGCCTAACTTGGCTATAATACCCTGTTATATAATTCATAATTGTTAACTTTTCTTCATCTATTTGAATACCCTTTTGTTGGCATTCATTCCGCTTTAAAGCTTCTAAAGAAGCGTTCCATTGGACTATTATCCCAAGAATTACCACGTCGAGTCATACTTTTTTATCTGATAACAACGTAGTTTTGACGGAACTGCTTACTTGTATAATGACAATTTTGATCTGAGTGTACATTACACCTCTGGGTTTACCTCGAGATTCAAATGCCATTGCTAGCGCTTTACTCGTCAAGGCTTATCAGGCTAGTGAGATGTAGCCTATAATCGTTTACCGGTCTATTATGAACATATATTAAGTGATTGTAATATAATTAGTTATTTCATAGTATTTCGTTTGTCAATTTTTTGATAAATACGTAATAAAAAAGCCGATTACTGTAAGTAATCGGCTTAATATCAAACTAATTCTATTTATTTGAAAATAAATGGATACGTTTTTTTGTATCCTTTTTGAGTTTCGTACACTTTTAGCACATGGGTAGCAAGTAGTTGCTTTTCCGATGTAGTATTTTGAAAGTCATTCCAACGACGGTTATAACTTAAATACTCATCGGTTGAAAACTCTGGGTAATCATCATTTTTAGTAATGCCGAGTTTCCATGTCCCCGAGCTAAAATGACAGTGGTCTTTAATTATTTCAAGTTCACCTTTGAAAAATTTAGCACTCGGGATACCAGAATGTGACTTTTTAAACTCTCTTATCATATGACGACATAACAATGAGAAAGCAATAATCGTAGTACCATGAATAATGTAGGTATTAGACATATTTCGTGATTTTTTATTCCAGTCATCACTAAATACATCTGTTACGGCGAGCCAAAAATTCACTACAATTGTCGAGAATAGCGAGCGAGTCTCAGATGTCAAATCCTGATAGACACGAACACCAATAACACTCAATATCTGCCGCTCAACATTTGAGATAAATTCCGTGATTGAAGACTCAGCAATCAAGCCTTCTTTATTTCCGTTTGACTTTATTAGCCCATGCAATGGCGAATTGTGATTACGGAAACCTAACTCTTCAGACATCGACAGTGGAAATGCTTTTTCAGCTAACGCTGGCGGTTTATAGATATCGTCATATAGGGCTAATGCATTCAACTGCACATTAGTTAAAGGTCGGCCTAGATTTAATATCAAAAATTGCTGAATATAGTCTTTTTCATC
>Ga0105355_10002323_pt1 | contig 17204 bp, 14 predicted proteins | sample GOMGulsemesocosm_2_FD_83508 | JGI IMG/M metagenome (GOLD analysis project Ga0105355, IMG submission 83508) | Methane-oxidizing microbial communities from mesocosms in the Gulf of Mexico - GOM9C Gulf of Mexico | ecosystem: Environmental > Aquatic > Marine > Cold seeps | place: Gulf of Mexico... | reverse complement strand
CTTTAAGTAAAATGCTCTATTTTGATACTAAAACCTGGTTAGTAGATGACTTATTGATAAAAGCCGATCGTATGAGCATGGCTGCCTCTCTTGAACTAAGAGTGCCATTTTTAGATTATCGTTTAGTTGAATTTGCCGCAACTATTCCAAGCAAACATAAAATTAAAAAAGGAGAAGGCAAGTATCCACTTAAAAAAATGATGGAAGGGATTTTACCTAACGAAATCATTTACCGTAAAAAAATGGGTTTTCCTACGCCATTAAAACTTATGTTCCAAAATGAACTTAGAGACTACGCCGAAGACTTATTACTTTCTGAAAAAACAAAGCTACATCAATTTTTTCAATCATCTCGCATTCGGCAACTTATCCAAGAACATAATGAAAATAAGTTTGACCATCATAAAACACTTTGGCAGTTGGTTGTCCTCGAAGAATGGTTACGGAGAAATACTGACTAATGGGCAACTTTTTAAAAAAGAGAATATTGGCGATCAGTTATTTGTTTCCAAATCTAAATCAACCTAATCACGGTATATTTGTCCTGAATCGCTTAAAAGCTATGTCTCAATATGCCGAAATTACGGTTATTAACCCCATAGCTGATTCTCTGTTACATCAAAGGTTTGAGAAATTCGCTCATCTTCAAAACATTCCTAAATACGAGGTTATAGATGGACTCAGTGTTCATCACCCTAGGTTTTTTTCTATACCTGGTCATTTTAAATCAGTCGAGGTTTATACTTATCGGCAGGCGGTTAAATCGGTTTTGGATGATATAGGTTATGACTTTGATTTAGTCGATTTACATTGGACTTTTCCCGACTTGCCCTGTGGGAGTTGGTTATCGAAACAAATTAACAAGCCTTTTCATATAACTTTACGTGGTATGGAAGCATTTCATAGACAAGACTCTGGATTAAGAAAACATATCGTTACTCATTATCTTAAAAAAGCGCATAAAGTTATTTCATTGAGTGAAGAAATGGCTCGAAAAGCGAATGAGTTGTCTAATACTGCGAATAAGACAGTTGTTATACGAAATGGTGTTGATACAGAAAAGTTTTATTATTTAAACCAAAATGAATGCCGAAAAAAATTGGGTCTAGCAAGCGATGAAAAAATTATACTAGGTGTTGGCGCACTTATTTATCGCAAAGGTTTTGATCTAGTCATTAAAGGTTTAGAGGCAATAATTGCAACTGAAGGGTTAGAGAATACTAAATTCTATATTTTAGGGTCTCAAGGGCCCGAAGGAGATTACCGTAAGGAGCTCAATCAATTTATTGAACACCACAAATTACATAACTCTGTGGTTTTTGTTGGGGCAGTTGCTAATAGCCAGTTAATTACATGGTATAACGCCGTTGATGTTTTTTGTTTGTCGAGTCGCGGCGAAGGCAGTCCTAATGTTTTAACCGAAGCTTTAGCTTGTGGTACACCAGCGGTTGCAACAAAAGTTGGTAGTGTTCCTGAAATTATGGCGAGCGAAGAAGGCACTGGTTTTTGTTGCGATAATGAAAATAGTGACCAAATTTCGAACTGCCTGATTAAAGTCTTTAACTCTAAGTCAGATAGAAAATTAAATGCTGAACGTTTTAATAAATATAACTGGGATTGGTGTGCAAAAAAAGTCATGCATGTTATTGAGGTCGAATAATTATTTTTTGTGGCGAGTTATTATTATTTAAAATAAATTCCATGAGTAATGTTATTGATAATTTTAGCTGGCTCATCTATAGGTTTGAATATAGGAGAATGTATTATGAAAAAAGTGTTATTGCTTGAGTTTAATGAGCTTACCCACTCCCTCATGGAGGAATATATTTCAGCCGGCCATTTACCCAACTTTAAAAAGTTTCACAATAAATCACAGGTTTTTAAAACGGATGCAAAGGCAAATGGTGAAGACTTAAATCCTTGGATACAGTGGGTGTCATTACATACTGGGCTAAAGCCAGAACAACATAATGTATATCGCTTAAATGATATGGAGAAATTCGAGGGCGATTTTGTATGGGATACGTTATCTAGAAAAGGCATTAAATCTTGGATATGTGGAAGCATGAATACAAAGTTCAAGAATGGCTTTCATGGCTTATTTGTTTATGATCCTTGGGCAACGAAGACCCCTTTACACCCTGTTGGGAAGTTTGAAACATATATTGAGTTTATTACCCAGTCGGTCCAAGGGCATGCGTCAAATACGAATGTTCCCGCAAAAGATTTTTTGATGTATATGTTAAAAAATGGTTTGTCTGTTAAAACGGTGATAAAAGCCACTATTCAATTGCTAAAAGAGCGCATATTTGGTGCTGGTAAGTGGGGGCGAGCGATGATACTGGATAGGTTTCAGTTTGATCTATTCACATATCATTATCAAAAAGAGCAACCAACATTTTCAACATTTTTTTTGAATAGTACCGCCCACTTTCAGCATCACTATTGGAAAGATGCGGACCCACAAGCATTTGGCTTAATGAATCGCACTGTTAATAAAGAGCAGAGTACAGCTATTCTTGACGGCTATAAAAACATGGACAATATTTTAGGCGATGTAGTTGATTTCGTTTGTGATGATACGGTTATAATGATGTGCACGGGCTTGAGTCAGCAGCCATTTCTAGGCGAAGATCGCAGTTACTACCATATTAATTCATTTTCCCAATTTATAGACAAAATTTCTATTAAGCAAAAAGTACAATACACACCAATTATGGCTGAGCAGTTTCATTTGGAATGTGAATCTGTAGCAGAAGCTAAGCAGTTAATGCGATGGTTAGAAAATTTTGAAATGGAAAGTAATGAATTCTTTTATGTTGGTAGTAATCGGGTTTTTTCATTATCTATTGATAATAAACGGGTTAACGTTCAGTGTCGTTGTGCCAAGCACGTTTCTACAGATTCAAAAATATTAGATAAGAATGAGAACAAAACAATACCATTTTATGATGTGTTTCATAAAATGAAAGACACAAAAAGCGGTATTCATAATCCCCTAGGGATGTTATGGATCTTCGATAATGACAAAGTACACCAGATAATCAAAGATCCAATTGAGTTAGAAGTTATTACACCTATGATTTTAGAATACTACAATTGATATTAAGGTAGTGCTCAGATGGTATTTGTCTAATACCAAGATGTTTTTTTTCATTTGGAAGCAATGGAGGTTCCGTTTGCTAAAATTAGTTAAATGAAATATAGAAGTGAAGTTGATGGACTAAGGGCAATTGCTATCATACCTGTAGTACTCTTTCATTTGGGTATCCCTTTATTAAGTGGGGGCTACTTAGGCGTAGATGTTTTCTTTGTTATAAGTGGCTATTTAATTTCTTCAATATTGATAGCAGATATTGAAAAGGGTAGGTTTTCTTTAAAAGTTTTTTATGAGCGGCGTGCGAGGCGGATATTGCCAGCTTTAACTTTGGTCATAATCGCAAGTGCAATTTTATTTCCATTGTTTTCAAATAACCCCAAAATGCTCGAAGAATTTGGGGAAAGTATATTATCGATAGTTTTTTTTATATCTAATTTGTATTTTTGGTCTCATTCCGGCTACTTTGGTAATGTCTCTGAAACTACCCCTCTACTGCATACATGGAGCTTGGCTGTAGAGGAACAGTTTTATATTTTTTTCCCTATATTATTGGCATTCTTGTACCCCAAAAATAAAAAAATGACTATGTTCACTATTTTTACACTGATTTTCATTAGCTTAATCATTGCCGAGTGGGGTTGGCGAAATTCAAGTCAAGGTAATTTTTACTTGTTACCTAGTAGATTATGGGAACTACTACTTGGTGCTGTAGTGGCATTAACAATGTACAAATCTTATTTTATAAATATTGACGTTAGAATTAAAAATTTACTAACAAGCGTTAGTTTCCTTATATTAATGCTAAGCTTTTTTCTCTTTACCCCTGACACACCTCACCCTAGCTTGATTACTTTAGTTCCCGTTTTGAGTGTGGTTTTTATATTATTTTTTGCAACGGATACTTGTACTGTAGGTAAATTGTTAACGTTAAAACCAATGATGTTTATTGGCTTGATTAGTTATAGTTTGTACTTGTGGCATCAACCTTTACTTTCGTTCTATCATATGAAAAATGGCGGTGATATAGAACCTATAGCCATTCTATTTCTTTTCGCCGGTCTTATTATCTTAAGCTATTTATCATGGAAGTTTGTAGAGCAACCGTTCAGATCAAAGAGTAATTTTACAATTAAAAAACTGACTTTTTTTAGTATTTGTTCATTAACATTGATGTTTATCACCGGGGGGATTTTTATTCAAAATACACAAATACTCAAACATTTAGATCCCGAAGGATATGATAGGTATCAGGTTATTAATACTGCAAACTCAAATGAGTATAACTTAACTGTCAATGAAGATTGTAAAATTTGGAGTGATTCTTTTAATGATTCTTTTGTATCGCGATTTGAGCGGTGCAACAATAAGCATGGTAAAGCCATATTTGTTATTGGCGGTAGTCATGGTATTGATTTATATAATGCTGTTGCATTATCTTCTGAATCTCCATTTATCGTTAGTGTCTCAAAAGGCTTTTGCCGAGCTCATCAACCGGTCTCGGGAAAACCCCGTACAGTTAAATGTCAATACGATGATTTTTTAACGTTTTTACAACAGCATGCCGATAAAATATCAGTGTTATTGTATACGCAAACACCTGACAGGTTGTTCCTGCAGAGTATATTTAATGCAAAAAAATCTGATTTATCTATAAAAGCTATCGATGAAGTTTTAGCTTATTTTACCAATATTAGGGAAGTATATAACGTAGAAGTAACGTTTATTGGCATGTTGCCACCTATTCTATATGGCCCTAAACTACTAAAACATACCCAAGCATTAGCGCCTCAGTTGAATGATGCAATATCTATCAATGCTATGAACTTAACATTGTATGTTGATCAGGTTTTTGAAGATAAAGCCGCCGAGAAAAACTTTAACTACGTTTCAAAAATTAATGCATTCGAATTATCCTTCCCCAAAGACTTAATGATTAAAAATCAATTGTCATATTCAGATAATAGACATATAAGTCGTGCCGGTGAAATAGAATTTGGTCGACGACTAATAAAGTATTTAAATACAGGAAATGTGTTGTAGTTATATTTTGAAAGGTCGTCAAGCATCATCAATTCATTGGTCGGTGCCGGAGGTTTTTCTTTATCGTGACTATATCGATTTTCGCAAATAATTAGTTTATCCGTGATTGTTGAACAACAAATGTATTTTCTCCCAGACCTTCTACACAAAACACAAAAAGACCAGCAGTTAACTCACCTGCCAATAAGCCAGTAATTTCAAAACAAAATAGTTTAGCTGTAAAAAATTAAAAAACGTATTTAAAAGTGTCAATATCTTGTTCAAATAGCTTGCTTACACGCTGTTTAGTTTTTGTATCATAATAATCACGATAAGAAATATAATTTTTCCCCTTATGTATCCATAAGCTTCTTAATTTATCTTTAATCGTTTGCTCTTTCTTTCTAGGGCTGATATTAACATGAGGTAGTGAAGCATCTTCAAATCCCAATATATCTATTACGATTGTGAAGTCTTCTTTTATATTTTCAAATCGACCAACATAATCAACTAGCCGTTTATTGGAAAATTCATCGTAAATAAACTTATATTGAGGAATTATATGCATTGCCTCTTTTGCCGACCCTTCTTCTGGCATATGTTTGAATACATAATCTTTAAAAGAAAAGTAACTTTCGTAACCTCTATATTTATATGTAGAAACTAAACGAGCATAGGGATTTCTAACAAAAGAAAATTTGAAATAATCTTTGAATTTCTTTTTGTCAATATATTCTAAGCTAGAATACTCACTTGCTTTTAAATGAGACAAAGAAGACGGGCCACGGTTTTTATCAGTATTTTGACGTAATAAAAAACTTGCGCGATCATCCCAAGAATATCCATGCCTAGTTAAAAAATAACTTTCAACACTCTGCCCTGCGCATTTTGGGATATGAATAAATATCGTTTTATCTTGGTGTACAATCATAATGACTTCATTTGGAAATTAATATCCTTTTATAATTATTACTCTAGTGTATAAATTTTAATAAAGGAAGGATTTAGTATTCAATACTAAGTAATCCCCTATGTATAGCAGCATGTTCTCCCCCGATTTAAAAGACTCTCTGATAGGCTCATTTAGTTTGAATTTCTCGATCAAATGGCGAGCAACGGTTTTTTTTACGGCTGGCTTTACCAATTTCTTAACAGAATAAGTAGTACATCCATCGTTGAATTACTTTAATAAACATATAATTTCTTTCCGTTAATTCCCTCACAACTAGGAAGATCAAAAATTATTAATCGGTAATGATTTTTATTAACTCAAATAGGGGGAAATAAAGGGTATTTCTGTTTTCAAGATATGACAAGTCACCCCAGAGGCTTAATGATTTGGAGTTAACTCTGGGTTGTATCAGGCTAATAACCTTTGGCAACACTGTATGTTTTGTCGTCGTTTCAAACCCTGATGCTGGCAGTAGTCTGTGAGTACATCATAATGACCTACGGCTCCATGAAATAACTTTCTAAAGCTTTTATCCTTGTTAATTCTAGAAAATAATTATTCAAAAGAGTAGTTAAATAGCTCTATATCTTTTTTATAGATCTCAGCAATAACTTTTTTAGTTTCTTCATTATAGTAACAACGAAAGTCTTTTTTTCTTGTCGATTGGTTTAGATTAGCGATATTTATCTTGATTTTTAATTTGTCTTGTAAAAATAAAATACCATTTTTCATATTTTCAACTTTCTCAACATGATCAACAATAACGTTGTTATTTTCATCGCATATATATTTATATTGAGGTTCAAAAACAACATCTTCTTTTGATAAATCGGCATTAATTAACCACTCTAATACAAACCGTTCAAAAGAATCGAATACCTCTGATTGAAAAGTACTATTAGGGAGAGGTTGAACATATTCTGTACCATTTTGTTTGGCAAAATTATATGCTGATACTGCTCTATCCCAAGGGTTTCTTACAAATGAAAAACTGAAATGAGCATTAAATTCTTTGCTTGAGACGTTACAATAATCTACGGCTTTTCTATGACCGACATTCATACCGTATATTGCTCTAGCGATGCTAGTACCGGCCGCCTTAGGTACATGAATAAATATCGATTTTGTTGGCCCAAAACAGGGGCGGAATACTTGAGATTCACCTCGTACGACATCAATTTTCTGTTGCCATAATAAGGGGAGGTAGTTCCGATATAAGGAAGATAATGCTTTAATCTTCATCTATTATTCCATTAAGTATTTGTGAAAATTCTCGTGTTTTACTGTATCGAGAAAATGACTCGACAGCAGTGGTATTGGCAGTTTTTTTAAGGTTGATTATTTTTAATATTTGTTGCGCTATTGAATTAACTTCGGTTGCAATAAAACTATTCTTTACTCTATTAGCTACTTCTGAAGTAGCACTGTCGTTAGGGGAAATGGCTAATATGGGTTTACCCGTTCTAATATATTCATATAGTTTACCGGGCACTTGTAGATTAAATACATTATCTTGTATGAGTGTTAATGCGTCAGCGTTAAGCATGTTGAATAAGGAGTCTACATAGGGAACTGAAGGCATAAATTTAATAATACTATCAATTCCTAACTCTCCAAGTAAGTTGTTAAATTTTTCACCGTTTCCGGAACCTTGAAATATTACTTCGAAAGTATCATTGGTAAGTTGATTATTATCTACAAGTTGCGCAATAGCCTTAAATAGCGGATTAGGATCACGCCCATTAGGGTATAAAACGCCAGAATAATAAAAACTAAATTTACTTTGATTAAAAGGCAGGGGGCTTTTAGGTTTATAGCCGTTTAGTAATTCAAAATTGCATTCATCAAATCCATTTTCTACAAAATGGAATATTGATTTTTTGGTATTAGGAAATGCATTTTGATAAAGCGTCATTGCTTGCTTTGTGGCATAAACAAGAGCTGAAGCGGAAGATGCTACTGTTTTATCAATGCGTTGATGACAAAATTTGCGCAATTTACTCGTGGGTTCGTAGAGATATGCCATAGGATCTTGGTAGTCAGCCATCCAAGGAATTCCTCCTTTCGCTGCCAATGTACTTGCAATGATATGAGCGCTTGGAATCGGAGCTGTTGAGACTATTGCATCGAATTGATATTTATTTATTAGTTTTTTCCCACACTGAATAGCTCCTGGAATCCAAGTAGACCAGCGATCGATTCCCTTCATCCAATTGAAATGTTTACCTTTGATGGATAGGTGGTTGTGTACGTCAAATGCAGTTGTTCTATAAACGTGTTCCCTAATGTGCTCTGGAATATTTTGAGAATCTTCTGTCGCTTCATAAGCACTCGCTTTAGCGGTCAAGATAACTGCTTGCCAGCCAAAATCTTTAAGATAATCTGCCATTTTTAATGTTCTTTGAACTGCCGCTGAACTACTTGGAGGAAAATCGAAAGCGACAATTAATACTGTTTTAGACATGTTCACCTGCTATCTTAGCTATTGATAAAGCAAATAAATTGAGCTGTTTTCGGTAAGGCATAAAACGGGGCATGGCATACATTTTTGTTCTATTTAATATACCGCCATCATTGGTTGAAAATGCAGCTTTAAAACCTAACTGATGAGCTAAATCACAATGTGTTTGATTAAAGTCTCTTTTATAAAGACCATTAGGGAAAGCTAAAAATTCAATTGGGTTTCCTATTATCTCTTCAAGATTGTTTTTGTTGGTAGTCAGTTCTCTATAGCTGTCTTCATTTGATTCGGTTGATAATATTGTGTGGCTATGGGTGTGTGCGCCAATTGAAAAACCTCTTTGATGTAAATCAGCAATTTGTTTAGCACTCATCATTGATTGCTTAATGTCTTTAACGTTTAACTCTTGAGAAAGTTGGGCGATTTTTTCCGTGCGATTTTTATGGTTTAAAAATTTTAATTTCATCATTAATTGCTCAAAGGCGGCTATTTTTTCATGTTCTGTGGTTATGTTTATTACTTTACCGATAATGTTTTTAGAAATGCCTTTTACTGTTGTTGTTCGTAGTGTTTGCTCTATTACATCATTCCAAAGGTAGCCTTTTGAAACGCCTTGGGTGGCAATAAAAAAAGTGGCGGCACAATGGTGTTTTTCTAATATTGGTGCGGCGATGGTGTAATTGTCTTGATAACCATCATCAAAAGTAATGACTAGCGCTTTGGCTGGTAGCGCCTTTTTTTTCAATAATGAAATTGCTTGTTTAAGCGAAAGGATATTAAAATTCTTGGCTAAAAATCTTATTTGTTGATCAAATTGGCGGCTAGTTAAATCTTCTGGATGATAGGGGTTTTTATCAGGGAAGACATGGTGATAATAAAGGATGCTTAATGGGTATTCATCAAACTTTAGTTTGTGGTATTTGTAGATCAAACTGAGTAAAAAATTGAACATCATGATGGCAAGGAATCTACTTATTTATCTCTAAATTAACATCTGAATTAGAGTTATTGAGGAAACTGTCTTAAAGTAAATGTAGCATGGTTTTTTAAACATTGTGATTTTTTGCAAAATTAGCAGTATGGACGTTTTCTCTATCTTAATTGCCAGTACTCGGTATTTAAATTTTAAAGTTAATAATAAATGTATGTTATGGCGAGCATCATTCAAACTATCTGCCTTGGAATGAAAATGTATTTCGACTGAGTCTTAATATTGAGGGGGCTATTGATTTTAATGAGCTACTGTTTGAATTAGAAAAAGGGGATGTTGCATTGGTGAGTTTGTCTTATATTTCTAATGTTACCGGTAATCTTCTAGATATAAAGAAAATCATCACCATGTCTCATCAATTTGGCGAAAAAGTACTTATTGATGCAGCACAAGCAGCCCCCATTTAGCGATTGATGTCGTAGATTTAAATTGTGACTTTTTAGTGGTCATAAACTAGGCTCACCTGCTGGCGTCGGTGTGCTTTTTGGCAAAGCGGATCTTTTGGAAGCGATGGATATTTATTTAAAAGGTGGCTCAACCGTTGATGAAGTTACCACGAATGGCTATATATTGAAAAATTCGCCGTGGAAGTTTGAAGCCGGAACACCAGCAATTGAGAGTGTTGTTGGATTAGGGGGGGCGATTAATTTCTTATTAGGAATTGGTGTGGATAAGGTCCAAAATCAATGCCACAAGCTGGCGATGTTTACCCAAAAAGAATTGCAACTTAAGTTACCAGAAGTGATTGTTTTAGGTGATTATAGCGCTAGAGCATCAGGTCATTTTAGCTTAAATATTAAAGGGGTCTCATCTCATTTATTGGCTCGAGGGCTAAGCTATAGATATGGTATATGTGCTCGTTCAGGCTTTCATTGTGCCCAATTTGCACCAACAATTGAGTGCGCTACCGTCATTAAGGCTATCATTTGGACTTTATAATATTGAGGCTGAAATTAGAAAAGCAATTGAGGGAATCATTGCTTTGGTTAACATTGATAAACGTTACAACCATAACCATTAACCATTTGAGAATAGCAATGAAATTTTTAATCACCCTGATATTTTTATGTAGCTGTGCGGCTTCGGCAGAGCAGGTTTTTGTTGATGGTAAAGGATTTATGTCTTTGCAAGCAGCAAAGTCAGCGATTAAAGATGGCAGTAGAATATTTTTAAAGGCAGGGATTTATACTAGAGGACTTTATATAAAGGCGAGTAATATAGAAATTATCGGCGAAGACAATGTCATTTTCGATGATGCTGCGGTGGATGGCAAAGCCGCGTTAGTACTTGCGGGTAATAATGTCTTAGTTGAGAGCATTGAGTGTCGTAATATCTATGTTAAAGATTTAAATGGAGCTTGTATTCGTTTTGAGGGCGTGAATTTAACGGTTCGTGATATTTATGCCCATGATAGTCAATCTGGTTTAATGACTAGTTACAATGACGGCTTTCTAAAAATTGAATATTCTACGTTTGAGAATTTGGGGGGCAAAGCGTCAGGGAGAGGGTATGCACATGCCGTTTATGCCAATGTAGGGGAATTCACTTTTAGCTATAGCAAAGTGCTTTCGGTCGGCAAAGAAGGCAGTGGTTTAAAAATACGCTCTCGAAAAACAATCGTAACCAATAGCTTATTGGCATCTCTTGACGCTAAGGATAGTCGTTTAATCGATGCAGCAAATTATGGCGAACTGATTATTAGAAATAGCATTTTACAACAAGGTAACAATAGCTCTAACAGCCAACTTATCGGCTATGGCCTTGAAAAAAAAGAGAAAAAATTCGCGATTAATCGAATAGAAATTACCAATAACTTGTTTTTATTAGATAGAGAAAGAGCTAATGTGATCATTAATCAAAAAAAAGCAGACGAAGTTATCATTAAAAATAATACTTTAATAGGTGATTTTTTATACCCAGGTAAAATTAGAAAAATTAACCATTGGTATCTTAGTCGGGAAAAAGCAAAATTGAAAGCATATCCTTACCTACCTGAAATATCAGAACTTTCTCAATTAATTCGCGTAATAAACATTGTCGGTGAAAAAAACTAAAACATGATTCTTTACATAGCAGTTCAACACGGAAATTTAAGCCGTTGAATATTACAATACATCAACTTGAAGTAGGCAGTCATACTCAATGGGACAACTACGTAAATAAACATCTTCAAGGCAGCATTTATCACCTGTCCTCTTGGAAAGGCCTAATAGAGAGCATTTTTAAGCATCGCTGTATTTACTATTATGCGCTCAATGAACAGGGTGACATTTGCGGGATTTTGCCAAGCATAAATTTAAAAAGTAAGTTATTTGGTAACTTTATTGTTTCGATGCCTTTTTTTAATTACGGTGGGGTACTTGCTGACAATGAGCAAATATCGAATCAACTTAATTGTTATTTACAGATCCAAGCTGAAAAATGCAAAGTTAGTCATATTCAATATAGAGAACAGCTTGAGCGTACTGAAAATTTATTGCCCGTTTCCATAGAAAAAGTAAACATGATTTTAACTTTGCCAGATTCACAAGAGGCGTTAGGGAAATCAATAGGTTCAAAACGACGTTCACAAATTAAAAGGCCAATTAGAGAAGGTGTTAAACATAAAATTGGTGGAATTGAATTGTTAGATGATTTCTATCGGGTGTTTTGTGAGAATATGCGTGATTTAGGTACACCTGTTTACGGAAAGAATTTTTTTAAATCGATCTTTAAGCAATTTCATGAGCATTGCTCAATAGCAATCATTTATTGGCAAGATAAACCCGTTTCAGCAGGCTTTTTAATGCGTTACCAAGATCGAATGGAGATCCCATGGGCAAGCACATTAAGTTATGCAAACCGAATTTCAGTAAATATGTATTTATATTGGCAAATACTGACCTTTGCGATTGAAACAGGCAGTAAAACCTTCGACTTTGGTCGTTCAACGGTTGATGCTGGCACATATAAATTTAAGAAACAATGGGGAGCCGAACCCCTGCAGTGTTATTGGTATCATTGGGTGCCAATAGGGGGTGAATTACCGAATTTATCGCCAAGCAATAGTAAGTTTGAGTTTGCGATCAAATGTTGGAAAAAACTGCCGCTTCCTGTGGCTAATCTCTTAGGACCTAAACTAGTTAAAAATTTACCATAACCTACTATTTTTGGGAGAAAAGTATTGAGTTAGGCGCTCTTTTAGCTGCTTTAAAGCTGCTTCAATAGCAAATTTTGTTGTTTGTTTTTGTATCGTTATTTTTGTATAACTATCGGTTTTATTAGCTAATGAGCGTTTATATCTCGCATCACCTGCTAAAAAGTCATATTCGCTAATGGTGTGATTGTTTGTGATTAACCACTCGACCATCAAATAATGCATGATTAAGCCAAGTTTAATTCTGTTGTTATTAGCCGGCTTTAAACAGCTCAGGTAAAAATACACCTTATCTCCCTGTTGAAAATAGTAACAACTACCAAGGATTTCATTATTCAATGTTAGTTGGCTTATTAAGGTCTTTGCGCTGTGATGATCTGTATTGATGAGTAAGCGATGAAAATCGATGAAAATGGGATTAGTAAAGCCGCTGGGCGTATCGGTATTTATCCATTTAGCAATGTGCCACTTTTGTGTTTGCTCCAGTAATTTTAGTTGTGCTTGACTGTCTGTCTGCAGTTGAAATTTCATTTCACCGGTAGCGGCTAATAATTTAAGGCTTCTTTTGATTTGTTGACGGGTATTTTTTGAAAGGCTATTTAAATAATCATCAATGGTAAAATATTTTGATAATTCAAGGTTATGACCTAGTTCATTATTCGATAATAATAATTGGTATTGATTGGCTGAAGAGGAAAGTTCTGTGAGTTCGGGGGCTTTGGCGACATTCAGTATAAATTCATCTACTTGCTGTTGATGGGTTGTTAAATATCTCCAAATGGCTTGTTCTATTACTTTTTTATCTTGTGCTTGGATGAGGAAGTTATTGTTTTCAATCCATATTTGGTCAATGCATTCGTTGCCGGTACGATGTAATAGCCATTGTTTAGCCTTGATGCAGCCATTGCGGGTTATATCGCGTTCAACAAATATACCTAACGCAACCAGTTGGTTATTTTTTGAGGCACTGAGCAATCGTATATTGTCATTGGTATTTAAAAGTTTTAACCAGTTGCCTATCCATTTCCAGCTTAAAAAGAAGGAAGGTTCCGAGTTCTCCTCTAGCGTTAACCAATCTTGCTTTAACTGCAAAAGCTTATTTAGATTTAAAGCCTGAATATCCACTTGAATAGTATCAATTAACTTTTTACTTGTTATTAAATTCAATTTAGATACCTATTGAGCTAAGCTAATATATGTACTGACAATTTTTTTAGATAACTTATTTAGTTTTATTGTGTTGTTAGATAAATTGAATGTAAAGAGAAACTTGAATCTTGAGGGATTAGCAAAACAGATGACGAAGAAAGTTGTTCACATTGTCTATAGCTTCGGCTGTGGTGGATTAGAAAAAGTTATTGCTAATTTAATTAATCATTCTACTCAATATGATGTTGAACATCTTGTTGTCTCTTTAATTGATGACGTTTCAATGCAGTATCAATTAGACTTTCCAATCAAAATTATTGTTCTCAATAAAAGATCAGGCAATGACTTAATCAGCCATAAAAAATTATACTTTTTACTGAAAAAATTAAAGCCTCAAGTCATTAATACTTATAATTTTGGTACGATTGAATACCATTTCACCGCTAAAATGGCGGGCGTTCCTGTCAGAGTGCATAGTGATCATGGGCGCGGAGGGGATGACCCACAAGGCAAAGACTGGCTACATAATATATTTAGAAAAATAATCGCTCAGTTTATTACTGAATATGTTGTGGTTTCAAATGATTTATTCACTTGGATAACCAAAACATTAAACATTAAAAAATGCCCGACATCTTTGATCCATAATGGTGTTGTGGTTAAAAACCAAGTGCCTTTAAAAAATGCCCCCTTAAATACTTTTGTTACCGTTGGCCGTTTAGATAATGTTAAAAATCAAAAATTACTAATCAATGCTTTTGCACAGGCCGTAAATACTGGTGCTGACTTTGACGGATGTATTTTGCATATTGTCGGTGATGGACCTTTGCATGAAGCACTCAATGGACAAATTCATAACCTTAATATGCAAAACTCAATAAAACTTTTAGGATTTAGGAGTGATATTGAAGATATATTGTCAGATTCTGATGTCTTTGTTTTATCTTCTGTTTATGAAGCCATGCCAATGACTATTCTGGAAGCTATGGCCAATAAAACCCCTGTTATTTGTACCAATGTTGGTGGGATTTCAAAATTTATAACCGAGCAAGAAGCTTGGTTTGTTGCCTCAAACAATGTTGATGAATTATCTGAAAAATTAATCACTATCAGAACAGCAACCGCCGCGCGAAAACAAAAAGTTGATAAAGCCTATCTATTAACAAAAGATAATTACAGTGTTGATAATATGGTTAAAGAGTACATGAACAAATATCAGATCCAAATGAAGAAAGTGAGCCGTTAGGCATTTTTAGTTTAACACCATTGCAGTTTGTATGGATGTTTAGGACCAGAGCATGAAAATTGGCATTATTGTTGGTACACGCCCCGAAATTATCAAAATGGCGCCCGTTATTAGGGAATGTATAAATCGTCAGATCCCTTATTTTATCATTCACTCTAATCAACATTATTCAGAAGAAATGGATAGCATATTTTTTCAGGAATTAAAGCTACCAAAACCAGATCACAACTTAGGTGTTGGCTCAGGTTTACACGGTAATCAAACCGGTAATATGTTAATTAAAATGGAGCCCATTTTAGTGGATGAAAAGCCTGATGTTGTGCTTGTTCAGGGAGATACTAATACGGTGCTTGCTGGTGCATTAACGGCTTCAAAATTAAACATTAAAGTGGGGCATATTGAAGCGGGTTTACGTAGTTACGACAAAACCATGCCAGAAGAAACTAATCGTATTATGACAGACCATATCAGTGAATATTTATTTGCTGTAGGGCCGAATCAAGAAAAAATATTAAAAGGTGAAGGCATTGAACACAGTAAAATACATATAGTTGGTAATACGGTTTCTGACTCTCTTTTTCAGCATTTAGAAATTTCTGCTGAAAAAAGTAATATTTTGAACACCTTAACTTTAACATCAAAAGAATATTTTCTGGTTACCGCTCATCGAGCATCGAATGTTGATATTCCTGCAAATTTGCTTGAATTGTTGGCACTGTTCGACGCTGTCCATCTGAAATATGAACAAAAAATTATTTGGCCTATTCACCCACGAACGCAGTCAAAATTAAAAGAATTTAATATTGAGGTACCATGTTACCTGCAACTTATTCCTCCTGTTGGCTATTTAGATTTTATTCAACTGCAAAAACATGCTCGACTTATTTTAACGGACTCTGGCGGTATTCAAGAAGAGGCTTGTTTACTTGGTGTACCATCCCTGACATTGCGTGAAAATACCGAACGACCAGAAGCTGTTGAAGTTGGAGCCAGTGAATTGGTTGGTCGTGATGCAGAAAAAGCTGTTAAAGCGACGGAGAAATGGTTAAATAAAGAGGCGTTTTCCTGGACAAACCCTTTTGGTGATGGTCATGTTGCAGAATATATTTTAGATGTAATCATTCAAGATATAGTACCAAGCTGAGAATACTAAAAATCAAAAATTGTTGCTCCACAAGCTATTGAACAATTGAAGGGGGTTGGTAGTAATAAGATTGGTATTTTAGGCGTCGCTTATAAAGCGAATGTGGATGATTGCCGTGAAACTCCCGCTGAGGCCTTTCTGTCATACTTTACAAAGAAAGGTTTTGAGGTTCGCTATAACGACTCTTTTGTGCCCTATTGGGATTGTCCTCGCATGGGACATTTTCTTTAATTCTCTTCTCTATACTGTTGAGCTTACCGATTAAGTTTAAAACCACTTCAACTTTCCTGTGGTCTTTTGGGCTTATATCTTCTTCGCATCAACAAACTTACGGAGAATATGAGCAATACAGGCGATTAATTTGGCTTGCGTTAGCTCTTATTCTGTACTATTGGATGTTTTAGAGCACGATGAAAATAATAACGTCTCTAAAGGGGACGTTATTGCGCAAGACACAACCAACAGTTACATCGATACTCAAAATAAATAAATTAATTGCTACAATTGGTATTGATAATTTAGTGTTACAAGAGTTTTGAAGCAACTAAAGCGTATTTCGTTACTCAGTGGAAAGGAAAAGCATCAGCAGAACATATTGAAATTTCGGGTTATTTAATGAAAAGTAACTTACTAGAAACGCTTGGTGAATTCCATTTTTAAATTGAAACAGCTATGTTAAATCAATTTGCTTTTTTTGATGTTATTGAGGCGATTGATACTCTACTTTCTTCTAGTCATAAATCAACTGTAAATTCATTACAACAGCTAGGCTTATATCAGCAGATTATTGATCATAAATATTGGCAGGCCGCTGAATTGTTACTATCCCAACCTTTTTTAGTGGCCACTTCCAAAGCACTAAAAAGGGTTATTAGTAATAAGGAAATTCTCTTTGATTTTTGAATCTCGTGGTAATCAATTAGTAGGGATTCATCATCATGCCAATATCGCGTCTACAAAAGTTGTCATTATTGTTGTTGGAGGACCACAAACAAAATTTGGCAGT
>Ga0105355_10002308_pt1 | contig 17290 bp, 14 predicted proteins | sample GOMGulsemesocosm_2_FD_83508 | JGI IMG/M metagenome (GOLD analysis project Ga0105355, IMG submission 83508) | Methane-oxidizing microbial communities from mesocosms in the Gulf of Mexico - GOM9C Gulf of Mexico | ecosystem: Environmental > Aquatic > Marine > Cold seeps | place: Gulf of Mexico... | reverse complement strand
TATACCCAAGGTATAGCGAATGTTTTATATGAAGATAAACGTTATTTTATTGCGCGTTTACAACTTGCCGTTGATGGCTTCTCATTAAAAAAAGGTCAATTATTAGCAGAACAATTACAAAGTATATTTGCTGAATTGACAGACCAATATGCGGTTGAGCTTTTTTATTCGGGCGTTGTTTTTCATACCTCAGCTGCCAGTGAACAAGCTGAGTTTGAAATCTCAGTTTTTGGTGGTTTCTCCCTGTTTTCAGTGATTTTGTTAGTACTCTTTGTCTTTCGTTCAGTAATGCCGCTAGTGACGGCCTCTTTAGTTATAGCTATTGCTAGTTTTTATGGTTTTACCGCAATATTGTTATTGTTTAAAGACATACATTTACTGACCTTAGTCTTTGCTGTAACACTCATTGGTATTGTTATTGATTACTGTTTTCATGTCTTTATAGCACTGGAAAAAAAGCAAATACGCAATATACGAACACCCCTTATTTTAGGTTTTATTACTACGGTGTTAGGTTATAGCGCTTTAATGCTTTCACCGCTTGAATTACTCACTCAAGTCGCTGTTTTTATGGTTTTTGGTTTATTCGGTGCATTACTCACAGTTTTAATGGTACTACCCAAGATGTCAAAATTAATTCAGTTAACAATTAGCCCCCTTGCATTAAAAATTAGCCTTCGTATACAGCACTCATTAAAATATTTAGCTAACTATCAAAAAGCTATTTTTGTAAGTTTATTGCTGTCGATAATTACGCTGTTGATGTATCAGCCATTGACTTTTAATGATGATGTGCGGCTATTAAATTCAAGCCCTAAAAATTTGTTAGCTCATGAAAAAGTAGTCAGCAAAGTGGTTGGCTATCAAAGAAGCCAACGGATAATAATAAAAGCAAACTCAATTCAGTTATTACTTGAGCGCCAAGAAAAAGTTATTCAGCAGCTTAGCAGTGCTCAAACAGGTTTAGTTTTCAAAGGGCTATTCAATTTATTACCATCGATTAAGTTACAGCAGCTAAATTTCAAACAGCTAAAAAAGGCAGATGATTTAGGAATTTTTAAACAAGGCTTGGCAATTACCGACTTGCAAGATTACATTACTGAATTTTCACCACTCACCTTTGATGCTTTTATTAAAAACAGGGCATTAAAACTATTGGCTGATACTTATATTGCTGATTATGAAGTGGGTTCTCTTGATAGTAAAACTCAATTGTTTGGCGAAAAATCGGAGCTAAAGCACGAGCTTAGTCATGAGTATGTACTTTGGTTTGAAGTGAATGGAAAATTACTAAATGAAGATAATAGGCAATGGTTAGATAAACAAGCCAAGGTCAAGTTATTTAACAAAGCAGCAGATGTATCAATAGTATTGGCTGAGTACCGTAATGGTATTTTAACTTTACTAATGATTGCTTTTGCCGTTGTAGGCACTGTTCTAATGCTAAGGTATGGCGTAAAAACCGGGCTAGTTGGTCTATTCGCCACTAGTATCAGCGCTATTGGTGCTTTACTTTTAACGCAATGGTTTAATGGCTATTTAAATATTTTTAATTTGCTGGGTGTATTACTTATTTTAGCACTGGCGATTGATTACGTTATCTTTTATATCGAACACGGAATTAAATCCCAGACAGTACTGGCAATTACCTTGTCAGCTTTATCGTCAGCATTAGTTTTTGGCGTACTTGGCATGAGTGTCACGCCAGCGGTATACAGTTTTGGCATAACGGTGATGTTTGGCATTGTTTTGATTTTTCTTTTAGCACCACTTGCGTGGGACAAAAACAGATCGCAATAACCAAAGCGAATAACGATTAAACATAATGGAAGGTTTCATGGGGTTAGCACCAACAAAACAATTAGAAAAACAGTCTTATGATGTGGTTATCATCGGTGCAGGCCCTTCAGGTGCTGTCGCTGGTGCGATGTTAGTCAAAAAGGGGCTATCAGTACTTATTTTAGAAAAACAATTTTTTCCTCGTTTTTCGATTGGTGAAAGCTTATTGCCGCAATGTATGATGTTTTTGCAACAGGCAGGCCTAGAGTCAGTTGTTCATCAATATGCGCAGCAGTTTGGTTTTCAATTTAAAAATGGTGCCGCTTTTCATAAAAAAGGCATCAATACTGCATTTGATTTTACTGAAAAATTCAGTGAAGGGCCGGGAACAACTTATCAAGTTAAACGTGATGTTTTTGACAAGTTACTCGCAGATGAAGCAGCAGCCAAAGGGGTTGAAATTCGATATGGTCACCAAGTTAATCAGCTCAACCGGTTAGAGCCTACCATATGCTTAACGGTGGAAGATCAGCAACAGCAAAGCTATCAAGTAGAAGGTAAATTCTTACTCGATGCTAGTGGTTTTGGCCGAGTACTGCCAAGATTATTAAATTTAGAACAGCCGTCAAACTTTCCGATAAGGCAAAGCATTTTTACTCATTTTGACGATCAAATTACTTGCCCTAATTTTGACAGAAATAAAATATTGATCACTGTTAACCCTAACTATAGTGATGTTTGGTATTGGTTGATCCCATTTTCAGATGGTAGCGCGAGTATCGGTGTGGTTGGTTTGCCAGAGCGCTTTGATTGCTCATTATCAAATGATGAATCATTACAGCAGTTTATTGAACAAGATGACAATCTAAAACGTTTGTTAGCCAAGGCAAAACCATTGCAAACTGCGCGCACTATCAAAGGTTATGCAGCGGATGTTACCAGTTTGCACGGTCAAAATTTTGCCTTGTTGGGCAATGCTGGCGAGTTTCTAGATCCTGTCTTTTCATCAGGCGTTACTATTGCTATGAAGTCAGCGTCATTGGCAAGCCCATTAGTCATTAAACAACTTAATGGTGAAAAAGTTGATTGGCAAAAAGAGTATGCAGAGCCACTACGTTTAGGCGTTGATACTTTTAGAAGTTTTGTTGAGGCTTGGTACGACGAATCATTTCAAGATGTGGTTTATCATGATAAACACGATGAGACGGTTAGCAAAATGATCAGTTCAATCTTAGCTGGCTATGCTTGGGATCAAAAAAATCCGTATGTAGATAAAAGCCAACGTAGAATTTCTGTGTTAGCACAAGTATGTAATGCACAAGATGAAGGTTAGTTGGCGTATGAAATGTAATGCTAAAATTGGTTTTGCATGTTTGCTTTTATTCACTTGGCTTTCGGGCTGTGTATCAGTACCGTCTAGCAATATCATTAAAATTACCCCAGAAATAGACTTTCGATTAACGCCGCCACCGAAATATCTAATTTCAACTAGTTTTAGCCAGTTGGTTGAAATGGATTATGCGGGTAAAAAGCAGCGCTTTATTGCGCAAGTAGAGTTTCGAGCGCAAGAAATAGTGCTTGCTGCTGTTTCTGCTAGTGGTGTGCCTTTATTCGATTTTATTTGGCATGTAGGGCAACCACTTTTGATTAATCAATATGTACCTTTACCTGGACTTGATATCAATTATATTATTGCAGATATGCAGTGGATCTGTTGGCCGATAGAATATTTACAAGCGTCGTTGCAAGGAGATGATGTTGCTGTCAAAGAACATCGCCAAGAGAATAGTGAAAACTGGCAAAGAGTACTAACACAGGGGGAAAACATTATTTATACAATAACAAAAGAAAATAATATTTATCAACTGGAACACAAACAAAGAAATTATCGCATTAAAATCACCAACCTCAATGCGGAGGAGTTATGACGATCTGTTTAGCTGAATTTGGTGTAGTCTGCGCTTTAGGCAATGATAAGCAGCAAGTTTTTGATAACTTAAAAAATAACAACGATGAGTTTTTGCAACTCGATAACGATTTACCTATTGAAGAGCCGCAATTTGTTGGTCGAGTATTGTTCCCTCAGTTAGCAGTACTTGATAACATTGATACACGAAATAATCAGCTCGCCTATTTAGCATTTAAACAAATTGAAACTCAACTCAAAGAGTTCATTAAACAATATGGTCAGCATCGTATTGCCGTTATTATAGGTACCAGTACTGCAGGTACTTATGAAGGTGAAATTGCGCGTAAGTCGTTAGTAGAAAACGGAGCAATGGCAGAGTCATTTCACTATGAAATGCAAGAAATGGCCGCTCCTGCAACCTATGTTGCTAAAATTTCAGGAGCAAAAGGACCAGTTTATAGTATTTCTACTGCTTGTTCTTCTAGCGGTAAAGCTTTGGTTAGTGCTAAGGCGTTACTCGAAGCAGATATTGCCGATGTAGTTATAGCGGGCGGTGTTGACAGTTTAACGCGATTAACAGTTAATGGTTTTAAGTCCTTAGAATCAATTGCTAAAACGCAATGTAAACCCTTTGGTGAAGAGCGGGATGGCATTAATATTGGCGAAGCGGCAGCGTTATTTTTAGTTACTAAAGATAATAATGGCATTCAATTGTTGGGAGCCGGCGAAACCTCTGACGCACATCATATGTCGGCGCCTTCACCAGATGGCGACGGTGCTTATCGAGCAATGACTTTGGCTTTAAAAAATTCAGGTTTGACAGGTCAGCAGATAGATTATGTAAATCTTCACGGCACAGGCACCATTAAAAATGATGAAATGGAAGCCTTAGCTATGTTGAATGCTTGTGGAGATCAGGTTCTATCGGGTTCAACAAAACGTTTCACTGGCCATACACTAGGTGCAGCAGGCGCATTAGAAGTAGGATTATGTTGGCTTTTATTGAGTGGCTTAAATCGAACTAAATATATTCCTACTAATCGAAGTGACGGCCAACGCGATAGCAAATTAGCAAAAATAAATTTGAGTGTAGGGCAAGAAGTGACAAAGCTTGAATATTGTTTAACTAACTCATTCGCGTTTGGCGGTAATAATTTAAGTATTGTTCTTGGCAATAAATTGGTTGGGCAAAGCAATGAATAAATACCCGATCACTGAAGTCATTCCTCATCGTGCACCTATGGTATTAATTGACCAATTAGAGCAGTACGACAAAGAAAGTGCAATATGTGCGGTGACGATCACAACCGATAGCCCTTTTTATGATGCACAACAACAAGGTGTAGCTTCTTACATTGGCAACGAATTCATGGCGCAATCCATCGCAGCGTTTTCAGGCGCTCATGCATTAGATGAGGGCCGAGCCGTTACTATTGGTTTTTTATTAGGCTCACGAAAATATAAAACCTTTCAACCGTATTTTCGCCTCGCTGAAAAATACCTGATCACCATTAATGAGTTGTATCAAGAGGAGTCAGGATTAAGTGTGTTTGATTGTGAAATACTCGATGCAAACCAACAAGTAGTTGCCAAAGCAAATATCAATGTTTTTCAGCCTAAAGATGCTGAAACATTTTTACAAAAATAGAGAAAAAAATGACAGAATTAGAGAATTCAAAACGTATCTTAGTTACTGGCTCTAGTCGTGGCTTGGGTAGAGCGATAGCATTGAAATTAGCACAAGACGGTTTTGATATCGCAGTACATTGTCGAAATGGTTTAGCGCAAGCGAAAGAAACTAAAGCTCAAATAGAAGCTTTAGGGCAAAAAGCGACATTGCTACAATTTGATGTTTGTGATCAAGTGGCAGCAAAAGGTGCGATAGAAGCCGATATGCAAGAACACGGCGTATATTACGGTGTGATTTGTAACGCGGGTATTACAAAAGATATGGCCTTTCCTGCAATGGAAAGTGACGACTGGCACAGTGTTATTAATACTGCGCTTGACGGCTTTTACAATGTTATTCATCCCATTACTATGCCTATGGTACGAGCCAAGCAGGGCGGACGTATTATTACTATCGCTTCGGTTTCAGGCCTTGTCGGCAATCGAGGACAAGTGAACTACAGTGCTGCCAAAGGCGGCGTGATCGCGGCAACTAAAGCGCTTTCTCTAGAACTAGCTAAACGTAAAATAACTGTTAACTGTGTTGCTCCTGGACTAATAGCAACTGATATGACTGATGATTTACCTATAGACGAAATTAAAAAGATGATCCCACTGCGACGAGTAGGACAACCAGAAGAAGTGGCTTCGACTGTGTCATTTTTAGCATCAGATGGTGCTTCTTACATTACTCGTCAGGTTATTTCTGTCAACGGTGGATTAGTCTAATGAATCGGGTAGTGATCACAGGAATGTCAGCAATTACTGCCTTAGGCGATGATTGGAAAACCTTTCGCCAAGCACTTGAACAAGGTAAAAATGCCGTACAAGTTATGCCTGAATGGGATAAGTTAGACGGGCTCAATACTCGACTTGGTGCGCCAGTTAATCATTTTGAAAAGCCAGCCCATTATAAACGTAAAATGATCCGTTCAATGGGACGCGTCTCATTAATGGCCACGAGAGCGAGTGAATTAGCCTTAGAAGAAGCTGGGTTGTTAACGCATCCGGCATTAACCAATGGTGATACCGGTGTTTCTTACGGCTCATCAATTGGTTCAACTCATCCATTAATAGCCTTTGGTAATATGATGGAAAATGGTTCTATGGATGGTGTAACAGCAACCAGCTATATTCAAATGATGTCGCATACTGCGCCAGTAAACGTTGGTGTGTTTTTTGGTCTTAAGGGGCGAGTTATTACTACAAGTTCGGCTTGTACATCAGGGTCTCAAGGCATAGGTTATGCATATGAGGCTATTAAGTTTGGTAAGCAAAAAGTCATGGTGGCGGGCGGTGCTGAAGAATTGTGTGTTACTGAAGCGGCAGTTTTTGATACGCTTTATGCGACGAGTACTAAAAACTCAACACCGGATTTAACGCCAAAGCCATTTGATAAAAATCGTGATGGTTTAGTCATTGGTGAAGGGGCATGTACTTTGATCTTGGAAGAGTTAGAACATGCGCAACAACGTGGTGCAAATATAATTGCCGAGTTAGTTGCTTTTGGCTCTAACTCCGATGGCCAGCATGTAACACAACCTTCCGCTGATACTATGCAAATAGCAATAGAACAGGCAATTACTGAAGCGGGTATTGAAAAATCAGCAATAGGTTATGTTAGTGCTCATGGTACAGCGACTGAAAAAGGTGATATTGCTGAAACAACAGCAACAGAAAGAGCACTAGGCCAGGTCGCGATTAGCTCTCTTAAAAGTTACTTAGGTCATACACTAGGCGCGTGCGGCAGTATCGAAGCATGGGCAAGTATTAACATGATGAAAGATAATTGGTTTGCACCCACTATAAACCTTGAAGAAATAGATAATGATTGCGGAAAGCTTGATTATATCGTCGGTGCTGGGCGGACAATCAATACTGATTATGTCATGAGCAATAACTTTGCTTTTGGTGGTATTAATACCTCACTTATTTTTAAACGCTGGCAGGGATAAATATCGTTATTAGCATGACGATAAAGGACATGGAACAATGAAAAATCTATTGATATCGGCATCAATTTATAGTCTCTTTACTATTTCGATTAATAGCATGGCAAGTGAGTTAGAACTAGGGGCTGGTGTGTTTGTTAGCTCTTTACCTGATTATATCGGTGCGGATGAACAAAGTAGTTACACTTTGCCATTTCCGTATCTGTATTATCGAAATGACAAAGTTGAAATTGATCGTAATGCAGTGACGGGATTTTTGTGGCAGCAAGATAATTGGTATTTTGAGCTTTCTGCCAGTGGTAGTGTTCCGGTGCGTAGTGATGATAACGAAGCAAGAACGGGCATGGTCGATATTGATTTTGTTGGTGAATTAGGCCCAGCCCTTAGCTATTATTTTATCGGTGATCCAAATGCGGATGAGCAGGTATCGCTAGCGGTTAATTTGAGAAAAGCGTATGCAACAGATTTCTCCTACCTTGATAGTATTGGCTACAGTTACGGTGCATCATTACATTATGATCGAAAATTATCTTCTTTTTATCAAGGGCAGATCCAGTTTAACTCATCGATAAAAGTCGATTATGCCAATGATGATTATTTAAATTTTTATTACGGTGTCAGTGAGCAATATGCTTTAGTGGACCGGCCTTTTTATCAGGCAGGGAATGGTTACCGTGGAACCAATATTAATCTTGGGATTTCATGGAAAAGTGAAAGGTTTTGGTTTGGTAGTTTTGTAAAATACTACAACTTATCAGATACAGAACAGCAGCATAGTCCATTGGTCAAGAGTGAACACAATTGGTCAATTGGCTTAGGTTTAGTCGGAATTTTTTATAAAGAGTAAAAGGATAGAAAAGTGAAAAAAGGATTATTAATTTTAGTGAGTTTATTGATTAGCCATAATACGTTTGCAAAAGATGATATAGCAAAGTATTCAGTGGAGAAACTACTGGCTACTGAAAAAGCTAAGTCAGTTTTACAAGATATTCCACTTTATTTTGGTGAAAGTGAAATACCTAATATTAGTGCAACCTATGGTGAGGTAACCACCAATAAAAAAACCAATGCTTTTATGAAGTCTGATACTGAAGCCTGTCAATGGGTGATGTTAAGCGCATTAAAAGCATTACAGAATAGGGCACAAAAAGAAGGCATGAATGCTGTTATAAACATTGAGTCTTATTACAAAAAAAGAAAATTTGTCAGCGAAACTGAATTTGAGTGTGGCGCAGGGAATATTATGGCTGGCGTTACTTTAAAGGGAACTTTAGTCAAGTTAGATAATTAAAACTTTTTATAATAACTTTGTTTATCGGTTATATCTCATTATAGCCGATAACTAAGTTACTCTATTTTATCCATCTTTCAATTAGTTAAAACTCACTTCATAAAAAATAATAAACACTGCAATTATTCCCTTACAAATCCTGTCTTGTTATTTATCACTGCCATATTTAATCATACAAAGAAATATCGTATAGTTAACAGTAATTTTACATTTGTACTATTTTGGGTGCTTAATTGAATAAACTATTCGTTATTACGGCTTTAGCTTCATTTATTGTCATCGCAGGGTGTCAGAAGACATTGGATGTAAGTCAAAATGCTGATGCCGTGTCTAAAACAGCGGTTGAAACAGAGGAAGAAAATAAAGGAACTGTGGCTAATATTAGTACAAAAATGAAAAATCCAACGCTGTGTAAAGCCGGCTCACCACCGTTAAAAGATAAATCAAAACTAAAAAACATGTTAGTCAATAGCGGTAAAATAACGGCTGAAATGTCAGTTCAGCAAATAAATCAGGTAATTAGAAATTACATTAATAAAAAGCAGAAAGCGTTTAAACGCTGCAAAAAGTAAAGTAAGAAGTAGATATGAGGAAAACTATGAATTTTAAATTATTATCTAGCGTTGCATTAATAGGCTGTTCGTTAACAGCATCTGCCGCAACAATTGTTAACCACTCTTCTCATGCCGATCCGGGTGTGATCAATAAAGAGCAAATTCTTTATTGGCTAGAAAAACGTGGCGAGTTAGCAAACAACGCAAGTGTTGCTGAAAAGCAGTTAGCATTAAATTCTTATTTGGGTAATAAGTCATTTACACCAAAGAAATTACCGGGTGATTTCGGCCGGAAATTTTTGCTTGAACAGCAAAAAGGCTTTGAAAATAATGTTAAGCATGACAGAAAACTGTTGAATAAATCTTCAGCTCAAGCAAACTTTGTTGAAACTGAAGCGAAAATATTAGTTGTGATGGTTGATTTTAGTGATCATGAAGCTAATGCGAGTACGTATCCGGTAAGCCATTACAGTGATTTAGTTTTCTCAGACCCAGATTCTAATGGCGAAATAAAAACCGCTTATCAATATTATCAGCAAGAGTCAGGCGGCACCATGAAGCTTACTGGTAACGCTTTTGGTTGGGTGCGCGCTGAAAATGAAGCAGCGCATTATGGTGGCAATGATGACGACGGTGACGATAAAGAGGTTCCTGCCCTTGTTTTAGAAGCCGTGACGAAAGCTGTTGCTGAACAAAATGTTAATTTGGATGATTACGATCTTGATGATGATGGTATTATCGATCATGTAATGATTTTCCATTCTAGTATTGGTGAAGAAGCTGGTGGTGGTACTTTAGGCGAAGACGCAATTTGGTCACATAGATTTTTTGTTTTTGATGAACAAAATCGACCAGTAGATGTTCCAGGCTCCACTAAAAAGCTATACGGTTATACTATTAGCCCACTTGACGCCCGTGTTGGTGTGGTAGCTCATGAGTTTGGCCATGACTTAGGTGTGCCTGATGAATATGACACTGGTAGCGGTACATATGGTTCGCCGGTTGCTGATTGGTCAATTATGGCATCAGGTAGCTGGGTTGACGGCGGTACACATCCGTCAGGCTTTAGTCCTTATGCGAAAGATTATTTTCAAAATCAATATGGCGGTAACTGGATTAATCAACAAGAATTAAATATAGAAAATATAGAGTCACAAGAGATAGCACTTGTTGCTGCAACGAATCATAGTGATGGTGTCATCAATCAAGTTAAAGTGAATATACCATCAGAACTACTACCGTTTGATGCGCCATATAGTGGTGACTATCAGTTTTATTCAACCGAGGGACATTTACTTAATTACGACATGTCATTTATGGTCAATCTACCTGAAGGAGCTTCAGAATTAACCATGAAAGCTCGTTGGGATATTGAGGTTGATTACGATTATGCCCAAGTTTTAGTGAATGGTGTTGTTATCGCTGGTAACCATACCAAAGTAAATAATGAATTTCATGATGTTACTAACTTTATTACCGACAAATCTAAAAATATTGCTGGCGCCGAAGGGGATTTAGGTTGGGTCGACTTGACCTTTGATTTAACTGCTTATGCAAATCAAAACATAACAATTAAAATCGCCTACATTACCGATCCTGCCGCTTCAGGCTACGGCTTAGTGGTAGATAATATTAAAGTGACCAATAATAGCACTAATGTATTTTCTCATGGTGGCGAGAGTGCAGACGGTATTACCCTTAACGGCTTTGATCGCATAGGCAGTACTAAAAATGGTCCGGATAAAAGCTATTATATGCAGTTAAGAGATCATACTAAAGCGGACACTTACCTGGCAGAAGAAGGCTATGACCCGGGCGTAGTGGTTTGGTATCGTAATGATGGTGTCGCCAACAATAAGGTTAATGACCACCCAGGAGAAGTTTTTATTGGTGTTGTCGATGCGGATCAAAACGCTATTAAAATTGGTAACAATATTCGCGGCACGTCTCGTCAATTAAGGGATGCGGCCTTTAGTCGCTTTGATCAAACAACGGTCTCTGGCGATAGCCATTTATCAGCAATTAACCAATTTAATGATAAATTGGATTACTCTTCACCATTCCAACCTGAGTCAGGTATAAAGTTACCTAGGCATGGCTTAACCATGGAAGTTACTGATCAAGCAAGTGACAGCTCAACCGCGAGTATTGCATTGGTGAAAGTAGATACAGCTACTGTGGTGCCTGCGCATAATGGTCTATCAGTTGTATTTTCAGTTGATGATGATAAAGCCGCGAGTGATAGTACTTATACTTGGCAAATGGGCGACAATACAGAGTTAACTGGTACGTCAGTAAACCATAGTTATGCAACTGCTGGTAACTTTACCGTTACTGTGACTTACCAAACAGCTAATGGCAGCAAAACGTTAAGTTACGATATTACTGTTGGTGCTGCTATTACTGGCGATATTTCAACTATTGTTACTGATAAAATAGTCTCATTTACACCTAATTTGACAGGCGGCGAAGGTGAGTTTAGCTATCGTTGGGACTTTGGTGATAATAATAGTTCAAGTAATAGTCATCCAAGTAATACCTATGAGAATTATGGTAATTACACGGTAACGTTAACTGTGGTTGATCAAACAAACCAAGCCTTTACTTTTAATCATCAGGTAAAAGTTGAAAGTGTATTAACTACAGGCTTTAGCCAAACAAAAAGCTTTCTTAAGGTAAACTTTACTTCGACGACAACAGGAGGAGATGAAAGTTATACTTATGCATGGGATTTTGGTGATGGTAGTACTAGCGAGTTAAAAGATCCAAGTCATACCTACAGTACTGCAGGTAGTTACACCGTTAAGTTAACGGCAACTGATGGTACGGGGGGAAGTGTTGAGTCGTCAGCTAATGTTACAGTAACGGCACAAGTTATCACTCAACCTACGACAACTAAGTCAAGTGGTGGTGGTTCATTTGGGCTGTTATTAATATCAATGCTTGGTATACGTTTTTACCGAAAAAAGTAATCTAGTAGTCATGAACTGGTGATACTAATTGATCACCAGTTCTTGATTAACTACTTATTTGAAATAAATAAAATATACAGAGATACATCAGCATTTTTCTACACATAGTATTATTGCCACAGAACGAACAGAATCATTGCAGTACCTGCTTATTCCCCCAATAAAATATAATTTTTTATGCACTGCTTATTTTTATTACCTGACTATTTCACTTTTTAATCATGATTGTTCATTGGTAGAAATTTAATGTTACGCTCATATTTACTATAATATTAAATTAGTAACAAGTTAGGCCAAAAAAGTTAAAACATACCTATGAATAATATTGAAGCAATGAAAAAACAAATAGTGTTATTAGAGGCAATGTTAAATGATGTTGGTGCCTTTATATTTGGTAAAGATATTAATGGTTGTTATATCTATGCAAATCAAGCTGTTTTAGAATTATTCGATAGGCCGCTGAAAGACGTACTTGGCAAGGATGATAGTCATTTCTTTGAGCTTTCTTTATCGAAACAATTGAAAGTAAATGACAACAAGGTGTTAACTGAAGGAATTGTTATTGAAAATGAAGAAACCAACGTTGTCAAAGCAACTGGTGATATTCGTATTTATAAAACAGTTAAAAAGCCAATGTTTGATGAGCTAGGTCAAGTTATAGGAATGTGTGGTATATCTACTGATATTACTGAGGAAAAACAGCTACAAAAACTAGTTAGCCAACAAAAACAATTATTAGATACTGTGCTAGATAATGTAGACGCCCATGTTTATATGAAAAATAGTGAGCGTGAATTTTTATATGTGAACAATAAAACAGCAGAACTTTTTGGCAGGCCCGTTGAGGAAATCGTTGGACGAAAAGAAACAGATATTTTACCCAAAGAAATAGCCGATCATTTTCATCAATCAGACAGTAAAGTTTTTTCGACAAATGAAAAACAAATAATTGACGAAGAAGTCATTGATAATAAAGGGAACAAGCTGCGCTATTTAAGTGTCAAAGTCCCGTACCTACGAGATGAAGAGTTACCAGCGCTTATCGGATTTTCGTCTGATGTTACTGAGCTGTACCAATTAAAAGAGCAATTTCGAAAACAAGCGAATACAGATCATTTAACTAAGCTTTATAATCGACGATATTTTGTGGCTCAAGCAGAGAAAGAGTTTTGCCGAGCACAACGTCATAATAACTCGTTATCATTGGTCTCTTTAGATATTGATCACTTTAAAAAGATAAACGATCAATATGGACATCCTATTGGCGATCAAGTGCTAATCAAAATAGCTAAAAAGCTGATGAAGAATATACGTTGTGAAGATGTTCTAGCACGCATTGGTGGCGAAGAGTTTTCAATCATTTTACCTGAAACGTCAATTGAAGTTGCGATGTCTGCTGCTGAACGTATTCGTCTTGAACAGGAGAATTTACCAGTTAAAGGAGATTGGTACGGTGAAATTAAAGTAACACTAAGTATCGGCGTTTCAAGTTTATTAACACAAGATCAAAATTTTGATCAATTATTTATGAGAGCAGATGAAGCGCTTTACCAGGCAAAAAAACTAGGACGTAACCAAGTAGTTAAGTTTTGATTTGATATTTGAAAGACTTACTTATTTATACATCTTTTTGGAGGGGAGTTAATATTTTTTTGCGTTATTTATAAATAGCCCTGTCATTAAAACAAGGCTATTTAGAAGGGAACTGAGCTTATTTAAAAGGCAGAAGTATCAGCAAATAAACCTACTTTAAGATCTTTTGCCGTATAAATTTCTTTACCGTCAACACTCACTGTGCCATCAGCAATACCCATAAATAACTTACGCTTAATAACACGTTTAAAATTGATTTTATAAGTTACTTTTTTAGCTGTAGGAAGGACTTGGCCTTTAAATTTAACTTCTCCTACACCTAGCGCACGACCACGACCAGGACCACCGGCCCAACCTAAATAAAAGCCGACCAACTGCCACATGGCATCTAGACCTAAACAACCAGGCATAACTGGGTCGCCTTGGAAATGACAGTCAAAAAACCATAAATCAGGGGATATATCGAGTTCTGCGATAATTTCACCTTTACCAAATAAGCCACCTTCTTCAGTGATTAGCTTGATACGGTCCATCATTAGCATATTGCCCTTTGGCAATTTACTGTTACCTTCGCCGAAAAAATCAGTGGTGCCAGCTCTAACCAAATCTTCTTTTGAGAACGAGTTTTTTTGTTCCATAGTCATCTTTTTTTATTGAGATAATTTTAAGCCGTCACTTTAGCGTACAGCTGTACACTAAACAACTCTGAACAGTGCTTTATTGAAAATAAAATTTGTTATATTGAGGCAAATGATTAAAATGTGGTTATGCGTAACTTAAGTTTATAAGCAATGACTGAATCTACTCAAAAAACTAGTAAAAAAACGGCGTTAACTAACGCAGAAAAACAAAAAAGATACCGAGAAAAACAAAAAGAGCGAGGTAAGCAGGAAATGCGTGGTTACCTTTCGCCGGAGGCGAAGGAGTGCTATCAACTTATTTCTGAGCAAACTAAATGGAATGACAGTATTATTTTAAGTAATGCTGTTCGGCTGACGTATGCGGCATATAAAAATGGTCAAATAGGCTTACTAAATAGCTGGTTAAATAAGCACGATTTGTAGCCGGATTATTTTTTACTTTAAATAGGTGATTTTATTATAAATATAGCTTTTTTTTTATCTTATTTTGATTGTGTTAGTAGATAAAAATCTATATTCTGAACCCACTAGGCTATACTGCTTTAAGTATGTTGTAACTGTCATAAAAAGGTAATTCCGCGTTGATAAATGTTTTGTTAGTAGATGATCACGAACTTGTTCGAACAGGTATTCGAAAAATACTGGACGAAGTCAAAGGGTTCAAGGTGATTGGTGAAACACAAACTGGGGAAGAAGCTGTTCAATTTTGCCGTAAAACAGAGCCTGATGTTGTCTTGATGGACATGAATATGCCAGGAATAGGTGGTTTAGAGGCAACTAAGAAAATCATTCGATATGCACCTGATGTTAAAGTTATTGTTTTAACTGTTTACTGTGAAGACCCGATCCCAACAAAAGTGATGCAGATAGGTGCAGCAGGTTATTTAACCAAAGGTGCAGGTCCTGATGAGATGATTAATGCCATTCGAGCAGTCAATAGTGGCCAACGTTATATTACGCCTGAGATAGCGCAACAAATGGCGTTAAGCCAATTTAAATCAGCAGAAGAAAACCCATTTAATATACTGTCTGAGCGTGAACTGCAAATTATGTTGATGATCACTCGGGGTGAAAAAGTACCTAACATTTCTGAGCAGTTAGTCTTAAGTAGTAAAACGATTAATAGCTATCGATATCGTATGTTTGAAAAACTAAATGTTGGTAACGATGTAGAACTCACCCATTTAGCTATTAGACATGGCATGTTGAAGACCGAAAAGCTGTAATATCGGTCGGTTACCGCTTTGTCTAACAATCAATTCGATCACAAATCATTTCTTGCTGTTGTTACCCAACAAGCTGGTGTTTATCGTATGTACGATGCCCAGCAAGTTATTATCTATGTTGGCAAAGCAAAACAACTTAAAAAACGCCTAGCAAGTTACTTTCGAAAAGACGTCAATAGTAATAAAACCATTGCGTTAGTAAAACAAATTTTTGCGATTGATGTCACGGTCACCCATACCGAAGGTGAAGCATTAATTCTTGAAAATAACTACATTAAGAAATACCAGCCGAAATACAATATTCTCTTACGTGATGATAAATCATATCCTTATTTGCTAATCTCTGATCATAAACATCCAAAACTTGGAGTTCACCGCGGTGGAAAAAAAGTAAAAGGTGAATATTTTGGTCCTTTTCCGACAGTAGGTGCTGTGTGGGAAAGCCTGCGCTTAATGCAAAAACTCTTTCCTATTAGACAATGTGAAGACAGTTATTATCGAGCGAGAAGTCGTCCGTGCTTACAGTTTCAACTTAACCGTTGTTCTGCACCCTGTGTAGATCAAATATCGGAAAAAGATTATTTGGCACAGGTTGAATTAGCAAAATTATTTCTGAAAGGGAAAAGCTCTACTGTTATTGAAAACTTGGTCGAGAAAATGGAAGTTGCTAGTAGCGCGCTTGAATTTGAAGCAGCAGCAAAATTTCGTGACCAGATATCAACATTAAGAAAGGTTCAACAGCAACAATTTGTTAGTGGTGTGGCTGCGGAAATGGATGTTATTGGTTTCTATCGTGTCAAAAATCAAGTGTGTTTACATTTACTTTTTATTCGAGATCATAAGATACTTGGTAGTAAAAGTTATTTTCCGACTATCCCAAATGAAACAGATGACAGTGAAATTGTACAAGCCTTTATTAGTCAACATTACATTGGCAATGATTTAAAGGCTGGAAAAATACCTAAAGAGGTGATTCTGCCATTAGATTTTAGCCACAAAGACGAAGTAATGTCATTGTTATCAGAGCAAGCCGAACACGACGTTAAGCTCTCGTTAAATGTTCGCTCAGAGCGAGCGCAATATTTAAAGCTTGCTAATACTAATGCAGAGAACGCATTAAATACTAAAAATAGTCATAAAGAGTCAATACAAGCTCGCTTTGTTGAACTAAATAATGTCTTTGAGCTAACGGGTGGCATTAACCGAATAGAATGTTTTGATATCAGCCATACGATGGGGCAACAAACCATAGCGTCTAATGTTGTCTTTAATCAAGAAGGTCCATTAAAGAGCGATTATCGTCGTTATAATGTCTACGGTATTACACCTGGTGATGATTACGCTGCGATGGCGTTTGCTCTAAACAAACGATACGGAAAAGTAACAAATTTGGATAATATGCCTGACATTGTTTTTATTGACGGTGGTAAAGGCCAATTAGCTAAAGCCGAACATTTTTTCGCTGAGCTTAATTTAGATAAAACACCGTTACTTGTTGGTGTTGCGAAAGGTGAATCACGTAAGCCGGGCCTTGAAACCTTAATCCTTGCCGGCAGTCATCAGCTAATTTCTTTACCGGGAAATTCACCTGCATTGCACTTAGTGCAGCATATTAGAGATGAGTCACATCGTTTTGCTATCGCAGGACATAGAGCTAAGCGACAAAAAGCGAGCAAAAAATCGGCTTTAGAAGATATTTCTGGTA
>Ga0105355_10002306_pt1 | contig 17291 bp, 14 predicted proteins | sample GOMGulsemesocosm_2_FD_83508 | JGI IMG/M metagenome (GOLD analysis project Ga0105355, IMG submission 83508) | Methane-oxidizing microbial communities from mesocosms in the Gulf of Mexico - GOM9C Gulf of Mexico | ecosystem: Environmental > Aquatic > Marine > Cold seeps | place: Gulf of Mexico... | reverse complement strand
GTGAGCATAAGCAATAGCATCACCACAATGTTGCACGGCAATATCATCGCTGCAATATTCACGTTCATTACGCATTTGCTTAGATACCCAATGCACAGCTGGATGGAAAAATAATAAAATTTCCACTAGTGTCTGAAAAAAGTTAACTAAGTAATCATGACGACGTATATGGGCTAATTCATGCAGGAGGAGCATTTCCAATTGTGGCGTACTTAAACCGCTTACCATGCTTGCAGGTAATAGTACTACAGGCTTAAGCCAACCAATTGCCATAGGCACTTCAACTTTTAATGAAATTAATAATCGAGGTGTAATAGTTAATTGAATTTGCTTAGCTAATTCATTAAATCGAGTTTGTAGCTTTTGACTCGGTGCAACGGCGTTTTGTTGTGGCAGTTTATTTACACTATAAATCTCTAATGATAACTTGGCCGCAAGTAAGGTAATTGTTGTTAGCCAAAAAATTGCGATATAAGGTAAAAATGAAGGCAGTAATGCGGTTAACTCTTTATAGCTAAAAAAAGCATCTGGCTGCTTTAATTCTTGTATGAATTCACTTAACACTAATGAGTTAGCTATTATATTAGTGGGTGAGCTCTCAGTTTGATAGATAATAGCAAAAGTAATTATTGGTAATATCAAGTTAACAGACATTGCCAAAGTTGACAAAGCATAGCGTAGTTGAGGTTTATGATTGTTGAAAATAAGTAATGCAGACTTTAATACCGCAGCCACTAACAATCCTTGCCACATAAAGTGCAATAAAGTCAGTGATAAACTGGTTAAGAAGGGGCTTGTCGATAAAAGTGTTAGCATTAATTATTCAAAACTATTTTTCTAAAGAATTAAGCAATTGACGAATATCGTCTATTTCTTCAGCAGAAGTTGAATCATCAATAGCACGCATAACTAATTTTGATGTAGAGCCACCAAACGCTTTACTGATCAAATCTTTAATTAAAGAAGATTGTGTATGGGTTTCACTATTTGCTGCGGCATATACATGAGCACGATTAGTTTCGTCGCGAATAACAAGGGCTTTTTCATGCATTATTTGTAATATTTTTAATACAGTAGTGTAGCCAGTTTTTTGTGTAGTACTAACAGTATCATGTATTTGTCTAACGGTAGCGGGACCCATCTGCCAAAGAATATTGAGTAAAGTTAACTCCGCTTCTGTTGGCTTTGTTGGCTTTACTACTGATTTATCGCGCGCCATGTTTTGTTTGTCCTTTAATGGAAAGTTAATATATTGGTTTTATAGAAAAAAAGTTCTAAATTACGAATGCAGTCGTAAGAATTATATGCTCATCGTATCCTGTGTTGAATTAATGAGCAACTTTTTTATTTTTCATTATTAGCAGGTATTAGGTTTGCATATAACTCACCTAAACGAGTAATTGTTTTTGGGCCGGCTTCAGGAGTGAATTTAACCATATTAGGTGCAAACGTGCTTACAACGGTAGAGCCTAATTTGAATCGCCCCATTTCGTCGCCTTTTTTAAAAGTGATCGCATCAACCCCTTTTGCTGGATATTGCCATCTAAAAATATCACTACCCGCTGGCGGGGTTATAGTGCCTGCCCATGTGGTTTCAATACTAGCGACAATGGTTGCACCTACAAGCACCATGGCTAACGCGCCATGGTCGGTATCAAATATGGTTACTACGCGTTCGTTACGCGCAAATAAATCGGGAACATTGCTAGCAGTTAATGGGTTAACTGAAAATAATTCTCCTGGTACATAAATCATTTCACGCAAGGTGGCAGCCATTGGCATATGAATTCTATGGTAATCTTTTGGCGCTAAATAGATACAAGAAAACTTACCTTGCTGAAAAGGAGCTGCAGTTCTAGAATCGCCACCTAATAAAGAGGTTAGGCTGTAATTAAAACCTTTTGCTTGAATAAGCTTACCTTCAACTATATCTCCTTGCTGTGAAATTGCGCCATCTACTGGGTAGCATAAAGAATCGCTATCGGGATCAATTGTACGTGCACCGCTCTCTAATTCTCGGGTGAAAAAATCGTTAAAGGTTTCAAAATCACTGGCTTTCTTAAGTTTAGCCTCGCTCATATTAATACCATAAGCGTTGATGAAAACATCAATCAATTTAGTGGTTAGCCAGCCCATTTTTGCCGCAGCCAGTTTACCTACCAAACGTGAAATTGCATGCTTTGGCATCGCATACTGTAATGCTATTTTAATTTTGTCACCGATTGTATTTTTTACAGGTAATGAGCTTGAAGATAAGTTTTCTGAAGACACTTTCTTTCCTTTAGTTTATAAATCGATTAATCATTAAATCGTGAAGTTAATTTGTTTTCGCCTAAACTGGCTAAAATGCGTTGGAAACTTGATAACCGTTTAGGATTGATTTGTTGTTCATTAGCGCCGGTTAATGCACAGCCAGGATCGTTGATGTGTTTACAGTCTCTAAATTTACATAGACCCATAAATTCTTCAAACTCTTTAAAGCCATTAAAAACTTGTTCAGGCGTTAAGTGCCATAAACCAAATTCTCGAATGCCGGGGGAGTCAATTAAATCACCGCCGTCGTCAAAATGGTATAACCTAGCAACGGTGGTCGTATGCTGCCCTAAACCGGAATTTTGTGATACTTCTTTAGTGACAACACCCAGATCAGGCATTAAAGCGTTAACTAAGGTTGATTTACCAACACCGGATTGACCAACAAAAATGCTAATATGTTGATTAAGTTGTGCTTTTATTCCACCAATACCTGCATTTGTTTTGCTGCTAGCATGAAGCACTTGGTAGCCTATATCTCGATAAATTTGTAATTGCTGTTCAATTTCATCTTGCTCTACTTGGCTAAGTTGATTAAATAAATCAGTTTTATTTAATACGATAATAGGCGTAATACCAGTTTGTTCTGCGGCAACTAAATAGCGGTCGATTATGTCACTATTAAAGGCTGGCAATAGTGAAGAAACTATCAATATTTGACTAATATTGGCGGCAATGGGTTTTACGCCATCGTAGACATCAGGGCGGCTTAATACGGAATCACGTTCGTGCACTGCTTCGATAATACCTCGAATACTGTGTTGTGTTTCTTTGCCTAAGCGCCAAAGTACCTTGTCACCACAAACTAATGAGTGAATAGAACGACGTAAATTACAGCGATATATTATGCCATCAGTACTTTCAACATCAGCATGCTGACCAAAGCGACTAATGACGATGCCATTTTGAGCGACGCCTAAGTCATCATCTTGCCATTGTTCTTTATCTACTTTAGGGCGTAATTTTTTGTCATGATTGGCTTTAATCCGACGTTGTTGACCGTGAGTTAGTTTTTTCTTAGCCATTACTATTGCTGCGACCAGATAAGGTTGATCATTTTATTTAATCCTAGTTATTTGTCAGCTATTATACTTATAATTACTATCTATTGCTTGTGCAATTTATAATACCAAGATTAAACTTGGTACAAGGGACACTTATGACATGTAGCGACACCAATTTAATTTGGCTTGATTTAGAAATGACAGGGCTAGAGCCTGAGATAGATGTAGTCTTAGAAATTGCGACTATTATTACCGATAGTCAGTTAAATATCTTAGCTGAAGGGCCGGTATTTGCTATTAGTCAATCGGACAAGGTGCTCGATAATATGAGTGATTGGTGTATTGAGCATCATGGTAAATCAGGTTTAACGCAACGTTGCCGAGAAAGTAAAGTGAGCCTAGCAGAGGCTACCAAACAAACTATAACGTTTGTTGAACAATATGCGCCAAAGGGTAAATCACCTATGTGCGGCAATAGCATAGGGCAAGATAGGCGTTTTATTAATAAATACATGCCTGACTTCGAAGACTGTTTCCATTATCGTAATTTGGATGTGAGTACGGTAAAAGAGCTTGCTCGCAGATGGAAGCCAGAAGTGTTAGATAAAGTTGTTAAAACAGGTGCACATTTAGCCTTAGATGATATTCGTGAATCTATCGATGAATTAAAAGTATATCAAGCGCACTTTTTTAACATCTAGATTGATCTGAACAATAGCAAGAGTAAGTGATTATTAAATGGTTACTAATATCAAAAAAGACTAAACCGCTTGTGTGCTTGGTAAGCACAAACACTTTGGAAATTTAGTATTTGTGCTTTAAACCTATTGCTAGCTGTTCTCTATAAATTACCAAATTTACCGTTTGAATTTTTCCATTGTTCTTGTGGCGTAATGGTTTCCATCACGTCCCAATGCTCAACAATTTTTCCACTTTCTACGCGGAATAAATCATAAAATGATGTAGGTTTTCCTGCAAAAAATCCCTCACTGACACTTAAAACAAAATTACCCTCGCCTAATATTTTATGATTAGTGGTATACACCATGGTAATGCCATTTTTTGCCAGTGCTTCAAGCGCTTGCCCTAAACCTGATAAGCCATCAGCAATCATGGTGTTATGTTGAAGATAGCGATCACCATCAAAAAATGAGCTTAACTTATCAAATTCACCTTTGACTAAAATAGTATCAACAAAATTAGCCACTAATGCTTTATTTTCTTCGGTTTTAGCTAAGTCTTTAACCTCAGTAGGGCCATCTATTTGAGTACGGCCACTTGGGTTAGGCGTTGTTGATTTTCTATCAAGGTTATCCCAATGCTCAACAATTAAACCATTTTCAAATTTGAACAAATCAAACCCAATTTTAGGACCAAAAAAGTTGTAATCGGTATGGGTAAATACATAATCACCATCACTAAATGAGCGTATTACATTCACCTTTGCGCTGTTTTTAGGTAAGGCTTGTAGTACCGCGCCAAAGCCAGCCAGCCCGTCTGCTACCGCTAAATTGTGCTGTGTGTATGTGGTTGAGTTTACATAACCAACTGCACTTTGATCACCTGTTTCAATACTGTTAAGTAAGGCAACGACTTTTTCTTTGTTTGATAGCTTCACATTATTCTCCGAATTAATTGATGTATATTCGCAAGATGCCAGGGTTAATAATCCGGCCACAACAACGGTTAAAAGGCTTTTTTTCATCATATTCTCCTCAAAATTAAGATGAGGTAATTGTATGCTTTTGCCTAATGAATATTCAGGTAGATCAATGCAGAAAAATGGTAAATAGCTAACCTTCTATGGATTTTTTAAATTGAGAGGGGGTAAGGAGTGTGTTTTTTTTAAAGTATTTGACAAAGTTAGTGACTTCATTAAAACCTAACTCATCAGCGAGTTGTTGAACTCTAATATTTTCTATAGATAATTTTCGCTTGGCTTCTAAAATAATGTGAGCATCAATTAATTGTTTAGTTGTTTGTTTGGTTGCCAATTTACATGTTTGATTAAGTGACTTATATGTCATGTGAAGCATGCTAGCATACACTTTTGCATCACGTACTCTGGTATGGTTTTTTTCCAATAATGCCATGAATTGATTAAAGGTGTTTGCACGAGATTCGCTTATATGCTGCTCGTAAAACTGTGGGCGGGCACTCGTTAACTTAGTTAATAACGCAGAAAATAATAAATTTAAAAAGCTCAAGTCAGTTTTTGTTAATTGGTATTCTTTGTGAATTTCTGCCAATAAAGCATCACAAGTACTTTTCGTTTGTTTTGCTAAAGAGAATGTCGGTGAATTCGATTTAAGTAAATGGCTAGGAGCAAACAAAGGCGTTTTCATTGTTGAAAAAATAGTAGTAAGAAACTCATCGGTGAAAATAATTAATTTGCCTTGTGGTTGATTAATTAAGTCAAAGGCATGTACTTGGTTTTTGTTAATGAAAACAATACTTCCTGCCTGAACCGAGTAAGTATTAAAGTCGATAAAGTGTGTGCCACTTCCTTGTGTTATATACAATAAGTTATGAAAAAATACTCGATGAGGTTTTGTGGCAAAATTTATCAACTCACTGCTAGAACGCTGGTATATATCCGACAATTCAATTATTTCTATGCCAAGATTTTTATGGTTTTTAGGGCTAAATTTAATTTCAGGTATTTTCATTAATAGATCTAGTAACTTATATTAGTCTCTAATTAACCTCAACTCTGGATAAGAGTTGAACAATTTGCCCAGCTAGCGATCAGATTTTTCGATTAACACTATTTTAAAGAAAATCAGGTTAATTAGCTAAATTTAATCAACAGGGTCTACTTTAACAAAATGCATATCACGGTATTCATGCTTATTACCTGCTTCGCGTTTAAAAGGTGTTAAATCAAAGTTTGAAACTTCGCCATTAACATTTAACCTGAAATGAATAAAGGCATCGCTAGCAGCATTTTTATTATCCCAACGAATAACAAAAGAATGCTCATTAAAAGGCTCTAAAATACCCTGTAGCGTGATCATTTTAGCACTGTTAACACGTAAGCCTTTCGTGGTGTTTTCAATGACAATGTCACCAAACCAAGTATCTTGGAACGTGCCTGAGTAGGCCTTATTAGGTAAAAGTGTTTTGCCTGAACCTTTGGGTTTTTTATGCTTAGCCAGATATTTTTTACGTTTTTCTGTGCGTTCTTTCTGATAATCTACTACCCAATCCATTTGTTTAGCATTAGGAATAAAGCCCCGTAAAATGGTCTGCATTACCGCCGAACGGGCACCGGAATTGTCGCCATTATTAAGGAGTACTACACCCAGCTCTAATTCAGGAATTAAGGCCACATAAGCTTGCATGCCAGACAGGGTGCCAGTGTGAGAAATAAGCTCATAGCCTAAAAAATCACTCTTACGCCAAGCTAATCCATAAGTCCTAAAATGACTATGATTGCGAGCCGCTTCTTCTTTAGATAAAGGTAAAAGGGTATGTGATTGCCACATGTTATTTAATTGCTTAAAACTAAATGCCGCATTGTCTGTTTCATTATTTTTTGTGTCTAAAAAAGCCTGTAACCAGTTAGTCATGCTACTTGCATTACAAACGATGCCTCCTGCCGCAGCTGACACCAGTGCTTGGCCACTAATGCCATTGCGTGGGATTTTAAAAAGCTTACCATTGCGCTCACCATGAGGTATGGCAACATTTGTTAGTGCTGCTTCAGGCATATCACCAGCAAAACAATTCATCTTTAACGGTTTAAAAATACGCTTGGCAACAAAGTCTTCCCATGACATGCCGCTCACTTTAGCCACTAGTTCACCTGCGGTAATGTACATTAAATTACTATAAGCATATTTACTGCGAAAGCTGTATTGGGGAGTGAGGTGGCGTAAGTTGCCAATAATTTCTTCACGGGTAAAGCCTGAAGGCTCAGGCCATAACATGCTATCGCCAGCACTACTCACTAAACCGCTTTTATGGGTTAATAAATCTTCAATGGTGTATTCGCCAGTAACCCAGTGGTCTTGCATTTTGAAGTTGGGCAAATAATCAGTCACTTTATCTTGCCAGCTAATTTTTCCATCATCCACTAAAATAGCCAAGCTTGCTGAGGTAAAGGCTTTACTGGTTGAGGCGAGGCGAAACTGAGTATGTTGATCAACTTTAGCCTTGGTATCCATATCTTTGATACCGTAACCCTGTAAATGGACAACTTTATTGTTGTGGACAATGCCCACCGACATTCCTGGAATATAAAATGTGTCGCGCGCTTTTTGCACAACAGCGGCAATTTCTTTATCGCTTATTCCATTAGCTAGCTCAACACTTGCATATGCCAAAACTGAAAACACATTGGAGAGTATAATTCCGCTAGTGAAGAGCAAACGTTGTTTAATATTTATCATATCTTATTACTATATCGTCGGTTAATGATGTAATGAAAAGGTGTAATTCAGCATTTTTATTTGCATCGGTAAATGATTCTCACCTTTGCCTTGATATTCACGTTCAGCCTCAATATTGATATAACGAATGCCATTCATGTGTGCGTAAACCGAAAGTGAGCCATCATCTTCTTCAATATCGCTAGTAACAATAGGATCTTGTAAAACAGCATTGAACCCCTTGAACTGCATTTGTAAAAAATCTTGCTTATTAGTGACAAAAAATAAATCGTCTTCATCACCTATTAAGGAGGTTAAATTGATTAAATATTTCGCGCCAGTATTCAGCTTATGACGGTAACGTATCATCGACACGTCACCAATGCCGCCTTTACCATCACCTTTGTAGCCTTGGGTATTATTATGTACTGCTAGCCAAATGTTTTGTTTATTTAAACCACCCATTTTAGCAATAATAAATTTTCCTAATGCTTGTGAGCGCTTAACTGCTTGTTGAAAGTCATCAGATGATCTTGGCAATTCAGGGTTAAGTTTTTTAATAGAGTCTTTAATGCCTTTAAAGGTAAAAATTCGGTTCGGATCTACAAGTATTTTTTGATTGTTAATAGTTAAAGATATTTCACGTTGACCTGCTTGCCTAAGTATTAAAAAGCGTCCTTTTTCTTGGATAATTTTTTCTGCAAGATACTCATTAGAAACATGCTCATCTTCATGTGGAGCGAAAAACACCTGACGACTGGCTGTATTCTCATTACCAATCACTTCTAAATAAATATCATTTTGTTCATGAAAAACAACGGCAAGCGAGGAGGCTAAAAATAAAGATAACATCGGCTTATAATACTGCTTTTTCTTCAAGCACTAAGCGCTTGGTACTTGTATCTAAAGTAGCTAACGCACCAACAGGAATAGTAGACAAATCGTCTATATGACCAATCATTACACCACTAAGCACAGGAATATTTAAGCTTGAAAACCTATCACGTAATACTTGCTCAACGCTTAAAGATGGCGCCTCAGTCGCTTCACAATCACTACACTTCCCAAAGACGATGCCCGCTAATTGCTCTAAGCGGCCAGCTAACCATAAATGCGTTAACATGCCATCAATACGATAAGGTGCTTCTTCGACGTCTTCCAGAAATAAAATTTTACCGCGATAATCTGGCTCATAAGGGCTACCAACTAACTTCACCATTAATGATAAGTTACCACCAATAAGTTCACCGCTCGCTTTACCGGGGTGCAACACGGTTAAACGGTTATCTTTTTCTGCGGTGCCTTCCTTGGCTTGAAAGAGTGGTGGTGTTGCTAATTCGGTTGGCGCCACGGGGTTGAAGAGAATCTTTTTAAAGCTTACTAAGGCATAGTCAGTAAAATTTTGTCTAGCAATAGGGCCATGAAAAGTAATTAACCCTGTACGAGCAGTAATTGCATTAAGTAAAGCGGTTATATCACTATAGCCGATCAATACTTTTGGGTTTTCTTTGATTAGTTCATAGTTCAACAAAGGTAAAATGCGAGGTGTGCCGTAGCCGCCGCGAATACAAAAAATACCATCCACTTCTTCATCAGCAAACATGGTATTTACATCATCAGCGCGTTGTTGATCTTGTCCGGCTAAGTAACCATAACGTTGGAATAAATTTTTACTCTGTTTTACTTTAAAACCAAAAGATTTCAAAATATCGGTAGCAAAGGCTATTTCTTCATTTTCCCAAACATTACTTGCTGGCGCGATAAGCCCAATAACGTCGCCGGCTTTTAAGCGTTTAGGCTTTATTTTCTTAAGCGCATTACTAGCTTGCTGCTTAGCAAAAGCTGACGGAACTAATGTTGCTGCTACAGTAGTAGCAAACAAGGCTTTGAAAAAACTGCGTCTTTGCATAATGTTTACCTCTGATCTTTTGATGGCCTATTAACGCAATAAATCTTCATAAAGTAAAGAATAAAAGTTTTACAAATACTAGCATAGTTGAAATATAATATTGTTAGCAGTCTTTTTTTTCAATACTTCGCATTTATAGAAGGCTTGGGTATAATTAACCTAACTATCTTAATTAGATTTCTGGAATATTTATTATGATCCACAGCATGACGGCATTCGCCCGCGTTGAAATTAAAGGTGACTGGGGCAATGCAGTTTGGGAAATTCGCTCGGTTAACCAACGTTTTTTAGAAACTTACTTTCGTTTACCTGAACAGTTTCGTGGCATAGAGCCAGTATTGCGAGAACGTTTCCGCAAACAATTAAATCGCGGCAAAGTAGAGTGTAATTTACGCTTCAATGCCAACCCAGCGGCCAAATCAGAACTTGCGCTTAATGAAAAGCTCGCTTTACAGTTAATTCAACATGCTAACTGGGTGAACGAACAAACGTTAAATAGCCAAGTAAACCCGCTAGAAGTAATGCGTTGGCCTGGCGTAATGGAAGCGCAAGAAAACGACATGAGTGCGATTCAAAGCGAGTTATTAGCCGCATTTGATACCGCTTTAAAGGACTTTATTATCGCGCGTGCTAGTGAAGGTGAAAACCTTAAAGTGATGATTGAACAACGCCTAGATGCTATCAGTAATGAAGCGGACAAAGTGCAGAAATTTATGCCAGAAGTTATTGAATGGCAGCGTAAACGCATTACCGACAAATTCGCCGATGCTAGCATTGATTTAGACTCAACTCGTGTTGAACAAGAATTGGTATTATTAGCGCAAAAAATGGATGTTGCTGAAGAACTAGATCGCTTAAATAGTCATGTTAGCGAAACGAAGAAAATATTGAAAAAAGGTGGCGCTCAAGGCCGTCGTTTAGATTTTATGATGCAAGAGTTTAATCGCGAAGCCAATACTTTGGGCTCTAAGTCAATTAACACTGACGTTACCGCCAGTGCAGTTGAACTTAAAGTGCTAATTGAACAAATGCGTGAGCAGATTGCTAATATAGAATAGCGTATGTGCTTATCTTTTGGTGCTATTAAATTGTTGTATTTAGTGGCTTTTTGTTTGGGTATTGTTTTGGTTGCTTGTGTTTAGATGGTGGGTTAAGTGGTGAGTATACTATAGTTTTATAAAAGTTTGATGGTGGGTATTCGTATCTGCCTCTTTTAAAGGACTGTAGAAAGTGATGGGTAAATTAACTGCTAAAGAAATTATCAGTTTAACTAAAGGCAAACCAGGACGCTTTGCAGATGGCGATGGTTTGTATTTTGTTGTTCCTAAATCAGGCAAGCCCTGTTGGATGTTGAGATATACATCCAATAAAAAGCGAAAAGAAATGACTCTAGCAAAGCTGAGTGATTTATCTTTAGCGGATGCTCGCTTAGAAGCTGCTTTAAAAATGAAATAACTACGAGATGGCTTAGATCCACAAATTTCCAAAAAACGTGCAGAGCAAGCGACAATTCAAACCGTTGATGAGCTCTTTGAAGATTGGCTCCTTGGAAATATCAAAAGACTCCAATACCCAAGTATTCCTAATAAAGTTTACCGCAAAGATATTGCTCTCCACATTGGCGGCATAAAAGCCTCTAACGTGGTCGCTAGAGACATTAAAGCGTTACTTAGGGTTATTGCTGACAGGGGCAGGCCAAGGATGCGCTGATCTACTGCAAACAACTTTTTAATCACGGTATCAAATTAGATGTTATTGGTGCTAACCCTGCGAGCGCTTTTTCGATAAATGATGCTGGCGGTGTTGAAAAAAGCAAAGACCGAGCTTTAACCATTGATGAGCTTAAATTTACCTTTAAAAAATTTAGAGAGTATAGCGATAGCTTTGCAAGGGATAATTATTTAGCTTGTGCTTTATTGGTTACTTTAGGAGTGAGAAAGTCAGAATTGACTGAAGCGACTTGGGCTGAATTTGATCTTAAAATGGCTGTTTGGAGTTTACCAAATGAAAGAAGTAAGTCAGGTGTAGGAATAGACATTTCGTTGCCACCGATTGTTATTGAATGGTTGAATGAACTTAAGGTAAGGGCTTGCGGCTCTGATTATGTATTTCCTAATAGATGAGCAAGTAAACGACCATTTATGGGTCCAGATACGCTTAACAGAACTATTACCAAATTATTTGGACATGAGGCAGGAAAGAAGAAGCCGCCTAATGTGATGGGGGATATGCCTCATTTTACCGTTCATGATCTTCGTCGTACTTACCGTACCTTATTGGCTATGGAAGGCACCCTAGGTCATGTTGCTGAAAGTTGTTTAAACCATAAACGTAAAGGTGTTGAGGGAACTTATAATCGACATGATTATTTTGAGGAGAGAAAAGAGGCTTTGATTAAGCTTTCCAGTAAACTTGGAAGTATGATTAATAGAGCCTAAGGTAGAGGTAATTTGAGATAATTAATTGCTGTAGTGTCATTACTAATGGAAATGTCGAACTAATAACCAAGCAACTTTGTCGCAGTGAATATATAAAACATAGCTCGGAGGGCTATGTTTTATTTATTGTTTGTACATTGTGATCTAGCGTTTTTAAAAAAAGTGGTTCTAAGGCTAAGTCAGACCTGTTCCACCCTAATAGAAAAGCGTAAATAGAAATGATTATTTCGGGAATAATATGAGATAAGCTTGGTAGAGCAATCATAAGTAGTCCTTATTTTGCTGTACCATTATTTGTAGTAAATGGCGTAAAAATTTAATTAAAATCGCTACACCCTGCTATATAATGTAAGTGAGATGTCAGTAAAAGTCAGCTTATTATATCACCTTGATTTTATTATAAATCAAGGTAATATTCCTTTCGTTAGTTAGTGATTAAAGGTCTCTTTGCAATTTAACCACATTTAACTTCCTTGCTATAGTAATCAAGGTTATTAGTATTAACCAGGCCATAGCCCCTCCGCTACTACTTGCCTTTTTTACCTGTATTGATGTAGTTGCTTCCGCTTGTGCTAGGCCATCTGAAACAGTTAACTTAAACTCAAGGGTTTGCTCACTTTCCACTTCTGGAGCAGTAAATGAAATGGTAGAACTTGTTGCATCATTAAGGTTTGCTGAAGGACCTGATACTTGCTCCCATAAGTACGTTAAGGAATCATCGTCAGCATCAGTGCTGTTTGAACTTAGCGATACTTCAGTGTTTTCTTCAAATGCCGTAACAGTGTGTTCAATAGAAATAACAGGAGCTTCATTAACATCACCAACCATCACATCGATAGTGACTATTGATGTATCACGACCATCATTTACCGTTAACTCAAATGTTAAAACTTCATCTGATGCTACCGATGGTGACTCAAATGATAACTGCTCTGTTTCTTGTCCATCAAGCTCAACGCTTTCACCACTCAACTGCTTCCAGCTATAAGTTAATTCATCATCTTCTGCATCTTGTGTATTTGAAGCATCAATAGTTAATATTTCCTTTTCATTGACGCTTAACGAAGGCGGCAAGCTAATTTGAGGAGGGTTGTTAGGTACTTCAGTTGCCAATACACCAGGGTCTTCTACAAGCCCGTTAGCTAGACCATCGGCATCATTAGCTCCACCGTCTTCAATAAGTAATTGAAGACAATTATCACCAACACTAAGACCTACCGTATAACCGGCTGATAAAGGTGTTGGACAGTTTCCATCACTGTCTTTTAAAGCGGATGAAACGGAGTTGTTTGCATTTACAACAAAGTTAAACCAACCAGCTGCTACTGTATATTTACGATAAACAGCTCCTTCAGGAATAAATTTATTGTCAGCAAGTGGTATTACAACAGGTACAGTTTCACCAACCGACGATAATCCAGAGACATTGAAGTTAACAATGGTAGATAACGTATCAAAGTGACTATCAACCGTATTATCCATTATTGGCTGATTGGTTTCATCTGCTCCTGCAATATCACCTACATCGATAGATGCACTACCACTTAACATACCGTTCGCCGAACGGGCAACATCTCCTAAACTTAATGATAATCCATTTATCGTTTGCATTGGTCTTATGTTTTCACCTATAGGTAAACGGCTAGGGTTGTCATCGTCATCCAGATAGTCAGCAATACCGTCATTATCTGTATCAGCATAACCCTCGTCAGCATCAGAAATACCATCATTATCGGTATCTGTATCATCACTTAGTTCACCTAAAGCGGTTTCTACTTGTAGACTTGTATTCACCGACACTTCAAAAGATTCTGCCGTATTATTTTCTGTTACCTTAACAGACAAGTCATACGTGCCAGAGGTCAGTAATAATGGGGCGAACTCAAAAGTATTATCAACTCCATCGTTACCTAAATCAGCAAATGGACTATTACCTGCACTCCAAGTAATAGTATGAGTATCTGCTTGGTTCAAGTCATCAACAGTTGCAGTTACAGTGACTACACCACCCTTGGCATCAATTAAGCTAATAGGTTTACCTCCTTGTGTAACCGATAAACCAACGGTTGGTGATAAATTAACATCTGTTACCGTTAATATGACACTTTGGGTATTTAGTAAAACCGCATTATTTGCTGATATTAAACTTAAAGTAACTGACTCACCAGCCAATGCCGTTTCAGAAATACGTAATTCAATTGATTGGCTGGTGCCAGAATTAATTACCAACTCACCTGAAGTACTGCCAGAAAAAGCTCCGACAGCCTGATAAGATACTTTAACAGGGTAAACTGGTGCCGTACCCGAAAGTGTTACAGGAACTCTATAAAGTATACCTGCTTCAACTTCAGCATTTTGGCCAAGCTCTACATACGGATTAACTTGAATAACAATGTTTGCTTGCGTTTCATTGCCAGATATATCTTTAGCTAAAAGTTGTATGTTATGAATACCTGACGGATACAAAGTATCACCAATTATTCCCGCCAAAACCTCACCGTCAACCAAATCAGTAGCAACCGCATTAATGTCTGACGCTACATTCGTTAACAGACCTCTAGCATTTATCGTTTCACTCGCCTGAACAGAAAATTCAGGTGGAGTTGTATCAACAACATGAACCAGCTGAGTTACCGTAGATGCATTTCCACTTAGATCTTTTGCAGTCCACGTTATAGTATGCGTCCCAACCGCTAAGGGTGCATTATTATGATCAGATGTCACTTCTAGTCCATTAATGATGTTATCTGTTGCCGAAGGGGGTATTAACATCACCGTTGTGTTTTCACCTGTTGCTTCAATTGTTACATCAATAATTGCAGCAAACTCAGGGGCCTGTTCATCCCCAACTGTATTATCTAAAGGTGCAGAATCATCATCATCTAAGATACCGTCATCATCATCGTCAGTATCCGCATTATTACCTATACCATCGCCGTCAGTATCAACTGATTCACCACTATCTAAAGGGAAAGCGTCTGAGGCATCTAGTTCGCCATCATTATCATCATCGCTATCACAAGCATCTCCGCCATCATTGGTACCATCGGTATTTAACTGGTCTGAGTTGGCAATAGCCGAACAATTATCAATGCTGTCAGGAACAGTATCATTATCGCTATCGACAATGGCTTTGTTCACAGTGAATGTACCACGATGAATTGTCCACTCATCGCTATCCGCTCGTAATAAAATTTTATAACTATCGCCTGTACCTTTTAATATATTGGCATCAAAACCTATATTTCCGTTATTAGGTACATCAACAGCAAAGTTATACCAATTAGGGTCATTAATTAAGTCCATATTAAAGCCATCATCAATGTCTATTCCATCAGGGCTATCAGCCAAGACATAAAGAGACACCGTTGTGGTATTAAACTTAGAAGCATCCCAAGTAACTTTAAAAGGTTGACCAACATACAATTGGCTTCCTTTTTGTGGTGACAGTAGTGCATCTCGATAGTTATCTAATAATAGTGGCTCTTCTGAGTCATCACCATTATTAGAATCATCTATGCCGAGCAGTTTAATTTCTGCAGCAGACTTATCAATATAAAAATACTCGTCAGAATTTATACAATGCTCATCCCTTAAGCTGTCGGTTATTTCATTTTTAACCTCATCAGTTAAAGCACTATTCACATCTATCTTTTTCTCGTTGTTCAGCGTAGTCCAACACAAACGCAATGGGTCAGATTCAATAGGAGACATCAAACGAATAAGATGAGTACCATCATTTTCTGCTAAGACACTAATAATAAAACCATTATCATCAATAATATAATCAGTTGAAGTTCCAGTTACCGTATCAACTAATCCCTCTGAATACAGTGCTGTTGAATTTGTAAAAGCGAACGTTACAGCGGCATAATCATCGATTTTACCATCATTATCTCCATCATCAGAATCGGGATAAATATTATAAAGCGTTTTCCCTTGTAGCCATTCCGCCGTAAATTTCAGTTTAGCTAGTCCAACGGTAAAGGTGCCTTCATGCATTGTCCACTCACCGCTATCGGCAACGAGTAGTACTTTATGCGAATTACCTATGCTTTTTAGCAAAGCCGCATCAAAGCTAATATCACCATTATTGGCTACATCAACAGCAAAGTTATACCATTTATGCTTCTTTATTTCTTCAACATCAAAACCAGCATCGGTATCTATGCCAATAGCATTATCTTGTAAAACATACAGGTTAACTTTATCACCTAAAATATTATTAGCCGCCCAAGAAACATTAAAATTTTGAGTCTGTGTAAATTCATCTCCTTGTTGTGGTGATAATAAAGCATCACGGTAGTTAGTTAAGTCTAGGGAGTAGATCTCGGTTGAATTATTGGCTGACTCAGATTCATTTATTTCAAACGTACCACCATGAACGGTCCATTCTCCGCTATCAGATATAAGTAATACTTTATATGTATTACCGATACCATTTAATAACCCCGCATCAAAGCCAATGTCACCATTGTTAGGCATATCAACAGCAAATTTATACCAATTACGGCTTTTAATAACCTCTACATCAAAACCGCTATCAACATCGATTCCTTCTGGGTTATCGTGTAATACATACATAGCCACATAGTTACCGCCAATTTGGCTAGTTGACCAAGTAACTCTAAATGGTTGGTCTTGAACTAACCTATCACCTTCTTTTGGTGATAATAAGGCATCTCGATAGTTAGCGAGTTGTAGTGAACTAATACCTGAATTATTATCTGCTACGGTTGGTTTAGAATCATCACTATCTTTAATGCCATCGTCATCGCTGTCATTATTATTTGGTAATGTGCCTGCTAGAAATTCCTCAAAATTGCTTAAACCATCTTGGTCTAAATCGGTATCTGCATCACTAGCATCTGTAGGTTCTAAGCCATAAGTTAACTCCCAAACATCGGGAATACCATCGCCATCATCATCTAAATCAACATTATTGGCTAAACCGTCTCCATCTGTATCAAGTTGAAATCTTTCTGCATCTAAAGGAAAAGTATCAACATTATCTTTGTAGCCATCACCATCAAAATCAGGGAAGGAGCTATTATTGTTTAGCATAAAAGTAAGCTGATTGTGGTTAAATAGTTTTTTAACTACTAGTGATGTATCAAAAATAACTATACTGTCATTCACTATTTCAAGCACATTGAAAGATGATTTATTAATATCATCAAAGTAAATTTTTTGCTCTGAATCACCTGACAATAAAACTTTATGAGTACCACTTGTATAAAACCCATAGTTTGAG
>Ga0105355_10002299_pt1 | contig 17315 bp, 10 predicted proteins | sample GOMGulsemesocosm_2_FD_83508 | JGI IMG/M metagenome (GOLD analysis project Ga0105355, IMG submission 83508) | Methane-oxidizing microbial communities from mesocosms in the Gulf of Mexico - GOM9C Gulf of Mexico | ecosystem: Environmental > Aquatic > Marine > Cold seeps | place: Gulf of Mexico... | reverse complement strand
TTAAGTCAGTGTCTAAATCTCAACAATCAAATGCTCATCAAAATCTTCATTTAAATGAGACGGAGAATAACCACGTTGATTACAAATCACGCGTGTATTCCCAAGACGATAATCTATATTATTATGTGTATGACCATGCACCCAAAGCAGTGGGTAATACTTCATATCGATGATGTCTTGCTCTAAATTTGACGCATAACCTGGTGAAAGATGACTCGCTTTATATTCGTCAGGAATCGACTTTTCAGAAGGCGCATGATGTGTAATAACAACAGATTTCACATGTTGCTTTTTAATCAACTCTGTTTTAATAAATTGCAAACTATTGATATGCATTCTTATAGTATCAGGCGGTGTTAATTTTCGATATTTACCCCCCTGATTATACCTAATAGCTTTATAATCAGTCATCTCAAACTGTGCAGATAGCTGGCTATTATATTGCGTGTCGTATAACTTAAAATCAGTCCAGAGTGTTGCGCCGACAAATAGAACATCTTCAATAACAATAGAACTATCCATCAGCAAGTGAATATTGAGCGCGTTCGCTTTTTCTATTAACTGTTTATTGAGTTTTTGGTAATTACTTTTATAGTATTCATGGTTTCCCACTACATAAATAATGGGTTGCTTGAAATGCTCGCGCGCCCAAACTAAACCTCTTAGCCCAATATGAATATCACCCGCTAGAATGACAACATCAGCCTGTGACGCTTCTTGTGGTGGTACCCATGTTTCAAACTCACAATGTAAATCAGAATAAATAGCCAGTTTCATGAATATACCTTTATAGATGTGTTGAGACTTCTTTCGGTTGAAATAGAAGAATACTTTTCCAATGAATGATGAGTTTCACTCAATCAATACTGGTGGTTTGAGAATGGCTCAGTGAATAAATGAGAACTTAGCACATACCAAGATTTACACCTTTTTTTTATAAAATTCATTCATCATTAATCGGACGTTTTTATGTGCTATTTACTTTTTTAACGTATAAAAAAACACGCTTTGTGTTTGGCTTACTTGGTATGGTTTTACATTCGATTCAAGGTACAAGGCTCCCTCATCAATCATAGCCAACACACATGCTTTAATTTCAGGTGGATATCGATCAATGGACGTACAAATAATGTTGCCCATACCGCCATTAACGGCAATTTTCAATTGACCTTCATCTTTGCTGTCAACACCAACGAGCAACCAGCTAGGATTGTTAGGCTGTTTTATCCTTTTTAATAAATCTTCCACTGTTAGCATAATATCAAAAAACCTCTTACTGGGTGCCGCTGTATCCCATCCATTTAACATCGCTTTTACTTTATATCACTTCACTTTTCGGTGCCCTTTCAAATAAAACCACTAAGGCATTGATAAGACATACTGAATAAAATAACAATAAATGCAAATCATAGCCAATTGTAATTGAAGGGAATTCTTAGCATAACGCGGCACTTTCTTAGCATAACGCGGCACTTTCTTAGCATAACGCGGCACTTTCTTAGCATATCGCATCACTTTTTAAAAACACGTTGGGTTATCTTTTTGAATACAATGGGAATAAATATATTTACAGGATTTAATAGATTGTTATCTTATATTGAAGCGTAGTTTTATATCTCATTTAACTAGATTTCTATTGAGTTTGAGGAGGCAGGAATTTAACAGTTAATAAATCCTTAAATAGAGGCTTTACGATAAAACACTTGAATTGATAGTACCAAACTAACAATAATTGTTGATAAAGACAGAGTTCCTAAAGTACTATTCAGCCTCGTTGAAGACATTAATTATCCCTGAATCATTACTTCTTCTAATCGCTATTAGCTGACATTTGGATATATACTCTAAGGCGCAATCGCCCCCAATATGAGATAGAGCTATGCGCCTCACCACGAAAATGACATTAGTTAGATATAAAACAGCATTATAAAAGACTTTAAAGTGCGCTCGTATTTGTATCATTGGCCTAGAAACCAAGTTTAACAATATATATCTGTATGCATTTAACCTGACACGAAATTAAAATAAATCACTATCAGCTAATATTCTAGCTGCAGAATATCGAGTAGGGTGAGGCATTACTGCCTCATCCCTCTCACAGAACCGTACGTACGGACCTTGTATACGGCTCCTGCATACTTCATATCACTTTAATTTGTGACACAACGTCATTGTGACAACTAACATCGTGTGGTATTTGGGGATAATCCAAATCTAACATGGTGGTAACATTCAATGTAGGTTTTGGCGTTCTAGCTCAAAGGCAATCTACCAAAGTTATCTACAAATACTTCCCTTATACGAGCATTTTCATCAGTTAACACTATTCCTAATGCACCAAATCTACGACTCCTGTTGATCAGACAGCTTGTGTATCCATGAAACAAATAAATTGCTCATTACAGTCTTAAAGCATGCTTCCCCCCTTCGCAATCAATTAAAGCTTTTGACTAAAATTAACCCCATCAAACGCAATGCTGATAGTCGGCTTGGTTTTCCCCTCCACACCATTACTGGCTTTCATCGGCCTAGCCTTACTCACTACTACGGGTTCATCTGCCACCTCACACTCGCAATATTCTTGAGTCACCTCTTGAATAATACGTCCAACCATTTTAGATTGGATACAATGCCAGGCTTCCCCAGTTACCGCACTAGCTCCCTGTTAGAAATTCCACCCTCAAACACAGTATTGGTCTGACTAAGTATAGGGCTTCGCGCTATTTTGGGCGCTTCCCCACCAATACCGCCGAAACAGGTTACGGTTAGTTGTGTACCTCTAACTTCCTATGGTTTCCTTCAGACCCCACCGTTAGCCAGTGACGCCCTTGCCATTCAGATTATCTTCCCCTTAGTCAGGGTGATAAGGCATCTTTCAGCCTATCGGGTTTGCCAGCTTCGCTGGGCAAAAAAAAAAGCCGAGTACCTATTAGGGTACTCGGCAAAAGGTGTTATCAAAAAACACAAAGGGAAGTTACATATCAATTCGCGAGCAATTCGTTTAGTTGATGAGTTATAATAGCCATTAAGCTTATTAAGGTATGTGTGTTTTAACCTGAGTAATGTGTACTTTCTACACCGTAGTTTACTTATATTGCTACGTTATTACTCTGTCACCAATATTAATCGTAACTGCTCTGTAGATAGTAACTTATCTACACCGGTTTCTAAGGATGGCGTGCATCCTTAGAAACCAATAGCGACCAGAAGAGTATTTAAAGATATCACCAGTTGTTCAAGCTGATAATATAAAACCAAGGTATGTGGTTCATGTTGCTTGGTAAAATACTCGCCAACCAATATTGCCGTCGGCGATGGTGATTTTTTCGCTATGACTAGCGATTTTTTCCATACTAGTGGTCGTGAGAATACTGTAGTGACTTTTTAAATTTTCCTACATCAAGCGTAAATTATCATTTAGATTATCCATTAAAATAATGCGCTGTTTAACCGCTTGTGGTTTATGATGAAGGATTGTTCAGCCTTAGCTAACCAATGCGTTAATCGCTGAGTTAGCGCGATGGGAACAATAGGTTTAGCTAAATGTTCGTTAAAACCTAAGTCGATAAAGCGCTGTTGCTCGTTAATCAAAACATGTGCTGTCATAGCGATTACAGGTAAGTCAACCAAATTGACATTGACCTCTGGTTCTTGGCTGGCAATTTTTCGTATGTGCTTAATTGCGGTAATGCTATTAATACTAAATCAAATCGTTGCTAATTTTATACCTTCAGGGCTTGTTGGCCGTTCAAGGCAATTTGCAACGGTTAAAGCTAGCGGCGTAAGTAACTCAAGCATAATTTGCTGATTAATCTCATTATCTTCAACCACTAAAATACGTTTATCATTACATTGAAAACCGATTGTTTTCAACACTTGAGCTGACAAAGATATATTTTAATTCGGCTTTTCAATATTTTTCTTGGTTTCAGTGACCCGAGTAATGTGGCAGGTAAAACTAAACTGACACCCTGTTGCTGGGTTGCTAGTTACCTTGAATTGAGTCCCGCACTGCTGTCGGTTTCATCAACCATTAACTCTACTAGCTTTCAACACAGGTTTAAACCTAGGCCGACCTCAGTAACACTATCAGGGTGCTGTGATAAAGGGGCTCAATCTGCGTATTTCCACCCAGTACCCCAAACGGCCAACCGGCGCGTCAGGGGCAATATGGAATACATACTCATTTCCTACATCTAATCACTGCTATTACCTTAATTACCCTGAGTTTTTTACCGATCCATACCTGTCTAAAACAGCCATTGAATGAACCTTTTTTAAATTAGAAGTTATTTACTCGTTAAAAAGTAAAAAACGAATAACAATTGAAATGTTATTCGTTTTTTGTGTCTTGTAATAATGGGAAAATCAATTCAGATAATTACATGTTATCAACTAACGTTTTTGTCATCGTTTTAGTCCAGTTATCAATTAATGGTTTAAGCTCAGCCAAAGTTAATGAAGTACCATCATTTTTGAGCGTTCCGCCGACACCTATTTTTACTGCAGCGCCTAATAACTCACCGGTAAGTGAATCAACAACTTCGGCTTCTATTTGAAAATTTACAACCATATCGCTGAGGCCACCTTTCGCGGCATTTAAGACAAAAGCAATGGGAATATATTGATAAACCTCTAACTCTTTATCAACAACTTTTACTCCGGTAATTGCCATTTTAATTCTCAAAGTATCTTTACCAGGCTGATCAACTAGATTCAACTTTGTATCCACAGCTTTAGCGAGTGTGTTATTAAAGTAACTGCTAATTTCCGTTAATGCCTTTTGAGAAACCGTTTCTGTAACTTGTGGGGCGGGATAAAACGAAATAGGATCAAGCATTAGCTTATTATATTCTCTCGCTTTTAATTCCTTACTAATAAAACGTCGCAGCTCTGAATCATCATCAGTATCTACTGTTTTTAATTGGGTGTAATCCGTCAGAAAACCAGAATAATTAGCGTCTCCAGACCTATCAATATTACTTGAAGAAGTTGAGCTACAGGCGCCCAATATCAAAGCTAAGCTCAACGATATTATTTTTGTTGCTTTATACATTTTAGAAACTCCATTACTTAATTTAATACTATTTATATTACTAATATTTATTTTGCGTCTACTTCTTAATTATTAATTATTAATTATTAATAAAAACAATAAATTAAAAATTAAAAATTAATCCAATTACCGGTCCATGAGTAACCGTGTCATATTGAAAATAACCTGGTTGCCCCTCATCACCTTCAGCGAAATCAACCCAAGTAGCTTTATATTTTATATCCAACGTCATTAACTCATTGATTTCATACTGAAAGCCTGTTTGTACGCTAGAAGTGAAATCTGAATCGACACCAAAACCACCGACATCAGCTTGTGCCAGAAAGGTCCATTGTTCACTAATATTATTCATCCATCTCACACCGACAACAGGATCAACCCAATCAGATTTAATATCACGTTTAAAGCCATCTCCCTGCAATGTAGCTACACTAATATCAACCTCAATATCGTTATCCCACCACCTAAATCCAACGAAGTAATCTAACGTGCCATTTGATAGCTTCGTCCTGTATATCCCTAATCCTTCAAGCACACCTTGACGTACTTCAATATTGGCAGAGCTACCATTATCATTGTGTGTTTTACCTCCAAGATCCATGTAACCATAATCAAAAGACATGCCCCAACCAGAATCATGATGGGCTTCAAAATGAACCATTGCGGCACTTTCTAAATTATCTAATATAGTATCAAAATTAACATCTACATCTGCTCCCGTAACACGTCCAATACTTGCATCCCCTTTAATTGACGTTATCATTGCGTATGGCTCAAGTTGATAACTCCATTCTTGTGCCGCTATCGCTGATGAAGACAGACTGGCAGTAAATATTGCTATAAGACTTAACTTTAACGACTTGTTCATTTCATTCCCCTAAAATTTGTTGACGCTTTTGTTTAATTGAATTTTAATTAGTTTTTCAAATTTTATTTATTGACAAATTACCTAATAAGAAAATTTATAGCGCTAAAACATAAGTTTTGATATTTGAATATGTGCGCCCTCTGATTATTTGGTTATGTTATTAGAAGATGCTTTGTCTTTATGTGTACTATTAACTTAGTGTTGTGTTATTAATCTAAACATTATTTTTTGTGAGTATATTTTCGTTAACATAAGTAGGTTCTCTTGCCAATTTTTCCTAAAAGAAATAACTACCAATAAATAACCTGATAGTTGATTCAGCACCAAATTCATTCGAGCCCCAAGAACCATTTTCATCCTCGGCCCAATTAGCCAAAGCTTCGATTCCTACTGTCAACGATTCATTCAACATCCAACCCAAACGGACTTGCACGTAAGCAGAGTCTTCTCGATTGTCAGTCCCAATTTGATACCCGCCGTGGCTTAAGGTATAAAACCCTGATTCATTTTGAGTGGTCGCATAAAAATCGATTGAAATAGCGCCGGTATTTTCATCAATTCCGGTAAATTTTTTAAAGTCATCTGTTGGTTTCGTGTATACATAAGACAAGATAGGAAATAAGCGCGCACCTTCTTTTATCTTGTAATTACCGATGATGCCGGGCGCGACGACCCAAGTGTCAGCTCCCGTAGACTTAAAGATGTCTCCCGTCGGTATATAGGTTTCAATGGTATAACCAACGCCCTGCCAACCGGATTCAACATCTGCATTCCATTCGTTGACAATGTGGAAGAAGCGTAATCGGGTATCAACTAACCCTTCACCTTCGATATCATTACCACCGAATGAATCCATATTAGTAGCACCAAATCCTGATTCAGCAACCATTAACATGCCATCGCCTAAGGTCCAGTCGTATTCAACGCGCAAAATATCAAGGCCACCCTCAGTGCCAGCAATATTGAGTTCATGACGCTCATAGCCCAGTTCAAGATAGTTAATTTGAGAAAATAGGTTTGACGGGTCCGCTTCTGTCACTTCTTCTGCGAAAGCGGAATTAACTGAACACAAAAAGGCTAGTGCGATAATTGTGTTTTTATTAAAGTGATTCATGATATTGCTCCTGATTAGTTAGTAGGAGCATGTTATTCAATAAATACGTTTAGATATGTGTAGTAAAAATTTCGCTTTGTGTGATCTATAATAATATATGTTTGATAAAATCAAAAAAATTACGTCCACTTAACTATTATTAGATGTGATAATTTTAACGAGTACATTGCAGTAATAAAAGATATCAACTAACTTTTGTTATAAATACTATTGAGGTTAGTACATTGAAGGACAATAAAGATTCATCGATATTAGTAGTTGATGATGACACAGACAACCTGGTCATCTTGCTAAATTTACTTTCAAATAAGTATAAAGTGCTTATTGCTAAATCAGCCGAATTAGCACTCGATATTTTACAAGAAAATTCTAATATACATCTTATATTACTCGATATTAAAATGCCTAAAGTCGATGGTTATCAACTGTGCCAACAAATCAAAAATGATCATCGTAATGCAGATATTCCAATCATTTTTGTTACCAGCCTAAATGATAGCCAAGATGAAGCAAAGGGGTTTCAACTCGGTGCTGTTGATTACATCACCAAGCCTATCACACCTGAAATACTCTTAAGTCGAGTTCAAACACACATTTCTCTTTTTACGAATCAAAATAAATTACAGCAAACAATTAAATCATTGCAGGAAAGAGAACAAGATTTAAAAATTGCGAAAGCGGAACTAGAAAAACTTGCAGCAACTGATCCTCTAACTCAGTTGCATAATCGACGGTTTTTTATGAAATTCGCCGACAATGAGTTTTATCGTTTTAAGCGATATCAACATTATTTTTCTATAATAATGATAGATCTAGATTTTTTTAAAAAAATCAATGATAGTTACGGTCACTTAGGCGGAGACACAGTGTTAATATCATTTAGCAAAATGTTAAAAGATCTTATCCGTAGTCATGAGACTATCGCTAGATATGGAGGCGAAGAATTTATTCTTTTATTACCTGAAACCGTTGAGAATGGCGCAATAATTGTAGCTGAAAGAATAAGAACTTCTTTAGAACAGCTCGCCATACCTTGTGCAGATTCAATAATAAAAGTTACCGCAAGTATTGGTGTGACGTCTTCGAATACCAAAGATAAAAATCTTCAACAAATCATCAATAGAGCAGACCAAGCCTTATATCAAGCCAAGGAGAATGGTAGAAACAAAGTCACTTACCAGCAAAGTTAAACTTTTCGCCTCTAGCATAGATTAACAATAAACCAGTAAGTTAAGGCTATAACGTGCTTTTGTTATATGACTCTATAATCACCTCCAATAATTTTCCTGCTTGTTCAAAATCATATTCTTCCAATACGTTTTTCAATGATGTAAATTGCTGAGTAAAATCAACAAGATTACTTTCAGTCAACAAAGGCATCAATACTTCTAACGCTTCGCCATTATAATCCTCTATAAGTCGTTTAAGCTTAACAAATTCCTCACGAATATCCTCAGGAGATAATGCTGTTGTTGAAAGAGATTCAGCCGCTCTGGACTGCTGTTTTTCATAAAAATTAATCTGTGCTATTAAATCATCTAGATAGGTAGAAATATCAGTAAATAACGTTCTAACAATGCCTATCTCTGCGTGTTCAATAAGTGACTTCTCTAGTTTTTCTACATGTAAACAAAAAGGGGTTAAACCAAGACTTGCTGAGCTACTTTTTAAATCATGAGCGAGCCTTGTTGCCTCAACAATATTATTATCTTTTAAGTGTTTTGAAAAAAGAGGGTTAAAATCAACTTGTTGTTTGGAAAAACGATAAAGTAATCGATGAAACAACTCGATATTACCTGCACAATGTTCAAGGCCTTTTTTAGGATTTATTCCTTCAAAATTTGGTAGACCTTGACTATGAATAGCTGAGGGTTCAACTGCGTTTACCTCAATTGAATTCTTATCTTTAATGTCAATTGACTTAACAACCCATTTAGCAAGCACATTGAACATCTTGTTAGGATTGATAGGCTTAGCAATATGATCATTCATGCCCGCAGCTAAGGCGTTTTCTCTATCTCCTACCATAGCATTAGCCGTCATAGCTAAAATGGGTAAATTCTTAAATTTTTCCATGGCTCTAATCTTTCTTGTTGCTGTGTAGCCATCCATAACTGGCATCTGACAATCCATCAAAACTGCATCATAATGATTATTTTCAATAAAATTAATTGCTACCAAACCATTTTCTGCCACATCAACTATAAGACCATTCATGGTTAACAATTCAACGGCAAGTTCCTGGTTAAATTCATTGTCTTCAACTAATAAAATATGGGTTCCCAACAAATTTTTAATTGATTGCTGGTGTGGTTTAGTTTGCCATTGACGCCCTGATGACTCAACGCCCTCCGCTCCCATAGCATTCATTAAAGCATCATGTAAAATTGATGGTGTTACTGGTTTTGTTAAGAATGCCTGTAAATCTAGACCTTCTGCGGCTTTTATCGCTGCGTCACGACCAAATGCCGTCACCATAATAAATGTAGGAACATCAGTTATGAAGCTATCAGATTGAATCAATTTAGCTGTTTCAATGCCATCTATACCTGGCATTTTCCAGTCCATAACGACTAACTGATAGGGAGCAGATAGATCGACACTTTTAATGAGATTTATGGCACTTTGTCCACTGGAGCAAATATCAACATCACAACCAAAACCAGCTAAAATAGTTTGTAATATCTCTCTTGAAGTACTATTGTCATCAACCACTAAAACCTTAAGTTTATCAATGGATATAATAGCCGGTGTTATATTGTTATCTGTTGCTATAATATCAGGCTGCCAGCGCTCAAATTGTGCTGTAAAAGTAAATGTTGAACCTTTATTTAATTCTGAGCTAACTTTTATCTCTCCCTGCATCATTTCTGTTAGTTTTTTAGATATTGCTAAACCTAGTCCAGTACCGCCAAAGCGACGGGTTATTGAAGTATCAGCCTGACTAAAAGACTGAAACAATACATTGAGTTGTTCTTCAGACATACCTATGCCGGTATCTTTCACTGAAAAAGATAACACAACAGAGTTATCTACTTCCTGTTCAACGCTAATTGAAATAACGACTTCACCCTGTTCAGTAAATTTAATAGCGTTGTTGCCAAGGTTGATTAAAATTTGCCCAAGACGAAGTGGATCCCCTACCAGGTTGGTCACTAAATTAAATGGCAGATCAAACATAAGTTCGATGCCTTTTTCTTCAGCCTTTAAACCAACGATATTGGAAAGGTTATCTAATATTTCATTAAGATTAAAAGGTACTTTTTCAATAGATAATTTACCCGCTTCAATTTTTGAAAAATCTAAAATATCATCAATGATCCCTAATAATGATTGTGCTGCACTATGTGCTTTAGACACATAATTGCGCTGTTTATCAGTTAGCTCAGTTTGTAATGCTAGATATGACATACCGATAATGGAATTCATCGGAGTTCTTATTTCATGAGACATATTAGCCAAAAAATCACTTTTAGCTTGGGTTGCCTGTTCGGCTTTTTCTTTAGCTAATCGTATGTCATCTTCCATTTGTTTACGAACAGTAACATCGCGAATGGCTGCCGAGACTAACAAACCTGTTGGTGTATTCATTGGGCTTAGGCTAATTTCCACAGGGATCTCTGTACCATTTTCATGTAAAGCAATTAACTCCCTGTCTGCTCCCATTTGCCTAACATCGGGTGTTTGATAATAACTTTCTCTAAAACTACCATGGTGGTGACGAAGCCGCCCAGGTAAAAGAATATCAACAGACTGACCGATAAGATTGTCTTTTGAATACCCTAATAATAGCGTGGCTTGTTTATTCATTATTATAATAGTGCCAGTTTGATTAACAATTATCATGGCATCAGGAGTAGACTCTAATAGCCCACTATAATGCTGCTCTTTTTCTTTGACTTGCTCGAGCAAGATAGACCGTTCTTTATCTCTTAATACTGAACGACGATAAGAAATCGCAAAAAAAAGTGAAATAATAAGAGTAAGAAAAGGTAATATTAATGTTGACCATGACCAAGTAGCGTAACGTGTTTTATCTGCGGTTGTGGCGATTAATACCCATTTTTTATTAGCAAATGGGATTTCGACTATATAATTAAAATAAGTTAGCTCAGCTGCTTCCTGAGTAACCCTCGACTGATGATAATATAAAAAATCATCTTGAGACGTTTCTTTATTTTGTTCAATAAACGTTAAATTTAACCCTGCCGGCTCCGTATAATCCTGCAATATTTGTTCAAGCATGTCACCTATATCAACAACCACCACAATCAAACCCAAAATAGCGGCTTGTTTTTGTGCTGAACTGTCTAACGACGAATCATTTTTATAAACAGGTAAACTTATAACAACACCAAAACCATCACTATGTTGTTGTACTAAATCCAAACGATTTGAAACGGATATTTGATTAAGCAACACTGACTGCCAAACCGCTCCTTGAACATTAGAATTAGTCAAAATATCAAAACCTAATGCGTTAATATTTTCCTCATACGGTTCAGCAAACAAGACCGGAAAATAATGGTTTCTATTGCTCACTTTTACCAAGTTATTATCGCTGGTTAATTCCTGTATCTGATATTGCTTTCCTATCGCTAAACTAGACTCGCGTTCGAAATTCACTTTCCCTTGTTGTGTTACATAAGGCGCCCATTGGAAAGAGACAATACCAGGTAGCTTGTTAACATCACGCAACGTTAACTGATAAAATTCTTCCTTATCGATCTCATCAGACGCTTGATAAGCACTACGAATATCATATAAAGCGTCCAAATAAGGCGTTATACCTCGTAGAATACTTTTACTATGGTCAATCACTGCAGATTCAAAACGGATTTTGTTATTATTAATAAAACTGGCGTGCAGTACCTGCTGAATAGCGAGGGAAAGGGTAAAACCAAGCAGTAAAAAAAGAGAAAAAGCCCCCTTCCATGTTGACCTTCTATATTTACTTTCTACCTTACTTAATTCTCCTTTGGAGAAAAATGTATAGTTAATATAAATTGTAAAAGCCACGGTCAGAAACAAACCGAACACTAAAACACTCTCATCCGCGAGTAATAAAACTTGCTTGTTAACATGCATTGACTCAAATATTTTTGTTTCATAAGCTTTTAGTTCTTGCCAAACAGCTAGTGTTAACGTTGAGCCGGTGATAACAGAGGCACTAAGAATCCATCGAGGCATATTACCGCTATCTACTGAACGATTACCGCTAAAGGCGAGATAAAACATCCCCAAACCTAAGGATAGAAAACTCAATGATGTATGTACCGCCATTTTGGTGAGTGAATTCCAACCATAAGTAATATCTACTCCAACAGCGTAACCAATTAAAGCCACTGTTCCTAAGCAAAAAACTATGACGCCTAAATTGCCAAGAAAGGCGAACCTTAACCAGGACGTTTTAAAAATCAATCGCGTTAATAATGCTAGTCCTGTTAAAGCAAAACATAACGCGGTATTAGGTGCCATACGACCAGGGTGAGATGTTTTGGTATCTATATAGTGAGACATAAACAGCTGATCAATTTGTAAATCTACGTTGAAAACATACTGAGTTAAGGTAGCGGTGCCTAATAAAAATAAAATAACGCCATGTAAATGACTCAGTAGGTATTTTTGTTTGGTAAGAAAAAATAATCCAGCACCCGAAATGATAAAACCTAAAGCGGTATTATATTGCATAGGCACAAACTTAGGGTTCATTTGAATTAACATGGAGTTATGGGTATGCCAGCCATAAAGTACTAAAACACCAAGAATGAATGACAAAAATGCTAACATTAATACAAACATATTAGCGGCAGAGTTATTTTTATTTGCAATAATCACTTTTGCATTCCTTTAATTTACTATTTATTTCTATTAATTTTTTAAACATAATAAGCATTAACCCATAGTGTTTTCTTTTCTATCTTTGTTGATAATGATGTAAGTATGTCAATAATGAAGTTAGTATGTCAAAACAACATAGTATTAATAATTATTATTCTGTTATATCTCATTAATAACTTTGTAATTAAGAGTGAAAAATGAACCACCAAGAAGCAAAAGATATCCTTGAAAAAAAACTCAATAAAGACTCTTTAACATTAATAAAAGTTGAAGTATTTCGTTTGTCTTGGCAAGGCAAAGGTTACAATATTATCGCTGAAGAGTCTGGCTACGATCATGATTACGTACGCAAAGCCGGTTCTCAGCTATGGAAAGAGCTATCGATAGCACTATCTACTACCGTGACTAAGAGAAATTTCCGAAGTTTACTTGAACAATATTTAAGCGATGACTCACAGCAAAATAATATTCCGATAACGTTTCCCAGCGGCGTTATCTCTTTCAGCTCTCCTTTTTATGTGGAACGCACCAGCGAAGAAGCGAAAGCTTATGCCGAAATTCAAAAGCCAGGCAGCATAGTTAGAATCAAGGGACCTCGAAAAATGGGCAAAAGCTCATTAATGCTACGAGTTATTGACCATGCTGAAAGTGAAGGGGTTCACCCTGTAATCATTGACTTAATGCAGGCCGACCGACAAATAATGTCAAATATTGACAGTTTGTTACGTTGGATTTGTTTACATATCAGTCAACAATTAGAAATTCCCCCAGCAATAGACGACTATTGGAATCCCTTAATAGGTAGCAAACTTAGCTGTACCAACTACATACAAGATCATATATTAAGTAAGCTGTCACAACCTTTACTCATTGTCATCAATGAATTGAATCTATTATTTGATTTTGAAGAAGTCAGCAAAGACTTCCTGCCCCTTTTACGTTCATGGCATGAAGAATCTAAGCACAATGATGAAATGAAGAAATTACGCCAATTACTCATTTATTCAACTGAAGTATATGTACAACTTGATATTAATTTGTCTCCTTTCAATGTTGGTTTACCGATAGTACTCTCGCCGTTAAACGGTCAGCAAATAGTGCAACTAGCAAAAACCTATGGTTTTAACTGGAAAAATGATGAGTCTATAAATAGTCCAATTACTCAACTTTTGACAAAAATGGGTGGACACCCTTATCTCGTACACATGGCGCTGTATCAATTGGCCACTCAATCCGGTTTTATTGAAAGCCCGACCACCGCCTTAAAACAAATATTAAATACCGCCGATGAACATGGCAGTATTTTTGATGGTTTTTTACAACAACTGCTGTTAGATGTAATAGCCAAACCCGATATTATTAAGGCGTTTAATAAAATACTCAACTCGAGCGAAGAACAATTAGGCCGAATTGAAATGTATCAATTGGAACATGTCGGTATTATAAAAATCGCCAATGGTAAACCTGTGATTTTATCTCGGCTAATAGCTAATTTCCTTAAAAATAACCTATGATAAATACAGCCTTTCAAGTCGGTGGAAGTATAAGTTCAGAAAATTCCATATACATCACTAGGCAAGCCGATATAGATCTCTTTCAAGCATTAGATGAAGGTGAATTATGTTATGTATTTAATTCGCGACAAATGGGCAAGTCATCATTATTACTTGATGTAAAAAAACGATTTATCAAAAAAGACTTTATCTGCTGTTTCATCGATATCAGCCGCATTGGTAATGTGAATATTTCAACGGAGCAATGGTACGCAGGCATAGTTTCAGAATTATGGCGAGCATTAGGTTTACCTAAGGGCAAGGCAATGTTCGATTGGTGGGCTGAACTTGGTAACATCTCTGCTCCGCAAAAATTAAGTTATTTTTGGCAGAATTTATTGCCTGAAAAATTCCCCAATAAAGATATTATTATATTTTTTGATGAAGTTGATAGCGTGTTAAGTTTACCTTTTGCGGCTGATGATTTCTTTTCAATTATGCGATCTTGTTATAACAATCGTGCTGAAGATACCGCGTTAAAAAAAATTCGCTTCGCATTATTTGGTGTCGCCCTGCCATCAGATTTGATCTCAAACCCAAGCCGCTCGCCCTTTAACATCGGAAAATCAGTTAGATTAGAAGGTTTTGGCTTTGACGAAGCATTAGCATTTAGCCATGCGTTTTCATTTACTACAATGAACAACAAAAAATTAATATCACGGATATTATTTTGGACATCAGGACAGCCTTTTCTGACCCAAAAACTTTGCCAACGACTTATAGAAACGCCAGCATTTGTAACAGACAATGAAGAAACCTGGGTCGATCGTATTGTTCAAGAGCAATTCATCAATAACTGGGAACAGCAAGATAACCCTGAACATATTCGCACCATTAAAGACCGAATTCTCCTTGATAACAGCCATTGCACGCAGATGTTATGCTCATACTTACAAATACTAAAGGCGGAAAACCACCAACTACCTATTGATCAAGTTGACGATATTAACCGCTTGTATCTAACCGGATTAATAGCGTTAGACAAAAAAATGGTTACATCGCGAACCCGCATATATCGAAAAATATTCACCAAAGAGTGGGTTGAAAAACAGTTAAACGCACAACGCCCTTATGGGGATAAATTTACCCTTTGGCAAAAGTCATCTTACCAGGATATTCAGTATTTATTATCTGAAAGTGAACTTAATAAAACGAAGGCTTGGGCTGAGAATAAATTCTTACCCGATATCGATCATCGCTATTTAAATGCCAGTCAAGAAATTATCAATTCACAAGTTAGAGCATTAAATGCAAAACTAGCAACAGAAATAGAACAGAGAAAAAATGCAGAAAAAGAAGTAAAACAAATGTTGTCTGTTATTGAGCAAGCTAAAAATGACGCTGAATTCGCTAATAAATCTAAAAGTGAATTTTTAGCGCGTGTCAGCAGAGAAGTCCGCACTCATATGAACAGTGTCTTAGGACTAAGTTATATAGCACAACAAGAAGATTGCAACGAAAATAGTAAAAATCACTTGCGAAAAATTCACCGTGCTGCTCAATACATGTTAGGCGTTGTTAACGATATTGTTGATATAAATAAAGTTGAACGTGGTGAACTCACATTAATGAATGAAAGTTTCTTTTTAGATGATGTACTTGATAAAGTCATTGATACCGTCGGTTTTAACATTGCTAAAAAAGAATTGGATTTTGAACTAAAACTCCCCAAGATGTTGTTACCTGCGTTAAATGGCGATCCTAAAAGATTAGAACAAATTTTATCTAATTTACTGACCAATGCGATAAAACATACTGAGAAAGGCTGCATCTCCTTATCGATAAAAGCTAATATTCAAACGAATAACCAGAACCTTGCTCTCGAATTTTCAGTAACAGATACAGGGTTTGGTTTCGATAAAATCATTAATAAAGAAAAAATAGAGGTGCTCAATACTACACGATTTAAATCAGGTATCGGCCTAAATTTATGCAGCGAACTTATTGCAATGATGAAAGGCGAATTTTATCTAGAAAGTACGCCTAATAGTGGTAGTTGTTTCACCTTCAATATTAATTTGACTACAACGGGTAAATCCACATCAAAGACAAAATCAAAGTCAAAGACAACAGCAAGTAGAAATATTTACCTCGATAAAAACTTTACAGATAATTACCTGAAACCATATATAGCATGTCTAGGACATCAAATAACGACAATAGAACTAGCAACTTGCAATAAAACAGATTTTAAACATGCTTCAATTTTAATTATTGATAAAAATAGCTATCACCACCAAAGTAAATTATTAGAACTGCTCCATGTAACAGACTCGCTGCATATATTACCGGTAGTCGAAATTGGGGAAAAGTTACCACATTGGCTTACATCAGTTGGCTTAAATAAAAAATTAGAAGTCCCCTGTAGTTTACGGCAATTGAACAATACTATTGAACAACAATACCTGCCAAACATCAGACAAAAGACAACAAATAGTAAACTATTAAATAGCAGCATAAAAATCCTCGTTGCGGAAGATGACGAAATAAACCAACAGATAATTAAAGAATTACTCTCAAATACTGGCTGTAAGGTGACAATTGTTGATAATGGTTTGGAAGCATTAAATGCCGTAAAAGAGCAACGTTATGACTTAGTTCTTATGGATGTTGAAATGCCAGTAATGGGAGGGGTAGCAGCGGTTAAATCAATAAAATCCCTTAAACCAGCAGAGACTGTCAACGATATTGACAAGTTACCTATAATCGCTATAACAGCTCATGCGTTAATTGATGATCGACAAAAATTTATCCGTATCGGAATGAACGATCACATCAGCAAACCTATTGAACCAGCTATTTTGTTTGATGTTATTGAAGAATGGTTGCCAAACTTATCCTTTGTCAATGAACCACAAATACCAAAAATTGAAATTGAAATTG
>Ga0105355_10002298_pt1 | contig 17315 bp, 16 predicted proteins | sample GOMGulsemesocosm_2_FD_83508 | JGI IMG/M metagenome (GOLD analysis project Ga0105355, IMG submission 83508) | Methane-oxidizing microbial communities from mesocosms in the Gulf of Mexico - GOM9C Gulf of Mexico | ecosystem: Environmental > Aquatic > Marine > Cold seeps | place: Gulf of Mexico... | reverse complement strand
TTATCTGAAGAAAAAAGCATAGTTAAAGAAGCTAACAATGTTGAAGAAGTTGCAACACCGCCAACCAATAAGCAAGACCAGAAAAAGCCACTAATTAAAAGTGAAGAAATACCTGTAACAAAAACGTCTTCAAACGAAAAAAATAACACCAATAGTGAGGAGATATAATGAAACGCATTTTCTTACTACTCTTAATATTTTTTGCTGCGGTAGCTTTAGCACCGATGTTAATCGATGAAAAAGGCTACATTTTAATAAAAATGGGCGATCATGCTCGTGAAACAACGGTAACTGCTGCTGTTACCATGATATTATTTATATTCTTTATTCTACTGTTTTTTACCAAACTGCTAAAAGGTGGGCTATCTCTCAGCCTAGGTGCCTGGCATAAAATTGCTTTTGCCAGCAGACGCAGAGCATTAAAAGATCTCAATAAAGGTATCGCGGCTTATATTCTTGAAGATTATCAACAGGCCGAACACTTATTGGCTAAATGTGCCGAGCCTTCTCAATTTGAAGAAATTGCTTATTTATTGGCAGCAAGTGCTGCAGAAAAACAAGCATTACCAGCTAATACTAAGCACTATCTTGCACAATTGAGTGACAATCAAGATATGTTAAAAGAAGTAGGCTTAGAAGCAATTCTAGTAACTATTAAATTATTAATCAGCCGTGAAGAGTACCAACAAGCACGCACACTTATTGATAATCATCATAAACATATTGGTCATGACCCTCGTTTATTAGCATTAGAAATTGAGCTTAGTTTGCAAGAACAGCGTTTTGACTATGTTGTTGAACAATTAGTGAGCGCAAGGAAAAACAAATATTTTTCCACAGAAAAAATAGCAACATGGGAAGCTAAAGCTTTTTATGGGGCTTTTTCTGTTCAAATTACTCTCCATGACAGCAATACCCTGCATCAATTTTGGGACAAACTTGGCCGAAAATTAAAACAGCGAGAAGCCATTGTTTTTGCTTATTGTCGAGTATTAGCAAAAAATAATATCAATCAGCCATTAGCTAAAATATTACTGCCTGTGGTTAAAAAAGGCGCCAATGAAGCATTACTTAAAGATATGCGAACGTTAACACTTAGTAGTCCTGACGACCTTATTTCAGCCGTACAAAAACACCTACATCATGATCAGTTAAGTGCAAAATGGCTAAGCTGCTTAGCTCATTTAGCTATTGCTGGGGAACAATGGTCAATGGCAGAAAAAGCATTTAATAGTTTAGTGAATCTAGAGGGCGAACAATACGATAAAGTCGATTTATTAGCTTTTGCTAAGGTATTAAAGCAACAAGAACAATTAGATAAAGCGATTCAGGTGATGGAAAGAGTTGTCGAAGCGTAATTCAAATGCAGCATTTATTTAACTTGAATTAACTCTTGATTAAGTTTTAACCAAGCAAGTGCTTCTTCACGATTGTCAAAAACCTCCAAATTCCACGGTTTGGTTCTAGGGCGTTGCACTAAATCTTGTGTTGAAACCTTTGCTGCATGACTATAGGCAACAACTGCCATAACATTAATCTCTTTTAACGTTGCCAACGCCAACTGAGCTTCAAAAGTGTAACTATAAGAATTGGTTTTATTAATCAATAATGAAAAGGGTGCTGTTAAATGCTCAAGCAAGTAAGCATGATATTGCTCAACCATGACTAAGTTTAATTCAATCCCCTGATGTATAACTACCTCAGCAATATCTTCACTCAACTTAGTAATAGTTGCAAACGACAGTGATTTACATTTATCTGCTTCTTCCAAAATAATTCCTTTTAAACAATATGTTAAATCTACATTATAGATATAGCAGCTGGATATATATTCGTCTAGTAAACAGAAAACATTTCATGTTAACAGCTTGTAACAGTTAGCATTATGCTAAAGCTCTTTAGCTATTGTTTAAAAAAAAAGTTACTGCTAACCTGCGCTCGCTGAATTTATATATAAAACAAGGAATTAAAATGTTCAAAAAAACAGCTGTCTTACTTTCTCTCGCTATTCTTCCTTTAACTGCATCCGCTAATTGGTCGGCTGGTGGTGGTTATGCAAATTTTTCTGGTGATGATGTATCAATGGGCGCTATTTACGGCTCTGTTGCGTACACCCATAAAGCAACAAATAACTTCTTCATCATGCCTGAATTACGCTTAGGTACTGGTATTTCAGATGACACTATTTCTAATGTAACGATTGAAATTGAAAGCTTCACAGCTTTATCTGTACGTGGACAATACGACTATGCAAATGGTGCTTATTTATTTGCCATGCCTTCTTACGCTAATTTAGACGTTAAAGCATCTTATCAAGGTCATTCTGAAACAGAAGATGATTGGGAATTTGGTTACGGTATTGGCGCTGGTTATAAAATTAATGACAAAGCGAGTATTGAAGCTTCATTTGAAAAATATGATGATGTTGATGTAGCAACAATTGGTTTTAAGTATTCATTTTAGTATTAAGCCAAAATAGATATTAAAAGGAAGCATGATGCTTCCTTTTTTAATCTCACCACAAAAATTTACACTTTAATGCTATATCTTCATTTAATAATTCGCCAACTATAGATGGCTTATTTAAAAGTCAAAAAGGCCTTGGTTGAACAAGACCTTTTCTTTGATAAGTTTACGATTAATGAAATAGCGATTTGTTTTTATCTGCAGTCCCTAATACTGATTGCGTACTGATATAAAAATTTGGATCGATAGTAAAACTTGGATTATCTTGCTCAATTTTAACTTCAGTCCAACCCGTCGTAGGTTTTAACCAGCGTGATTTGCCCGCAATGCTTACTCGAACTGGCATATTAAAGCCATCAATCACATTGCCCCAACGTACTTTCATTGTTTTATCTTTAATAAAATATTCTAAACTAGGAATGCGAATATCACGTAAGTACTGATCAAACACTTTACTGAAGTCTTTTCCTGATTTTTTGTTGATATAGTTTTCTACTTGCTCAGTCGTCACAGTTTGATGATAAAAATCTTTGTTCAAACCACGTAAAATATTTCGCCAAGTATCATCGTTATCAATTACTTGTCGAATAGTGTGCAACATATTGCCACCTTTATCATACATATCACCTGAGCCACCACGATTAGCATTATACTGACCTATAATTGGCGATTGATTTTGAATGTTCATCCGTTGACCGCGAATATATTCAAATGCTTGGCTTTTACTGAAATGATATTCTAGAAATAAACTTTCAGAATAATTAGTGAAGCTCTCATGGATCCACATATCGGCAACATCAACATTTGTAATATTGTTGGCAAACCATTCATGTCCCGACTCATGCACAATAATAAAATCAAATAACAAACCAGGACCCGTTGAACTACGATCTCGCCCTAAATAACCATTTTGATAGCCATTCCCATAAGTAACAGAACTTTGATGCTCCATGCCCAAGTAAGGTGCTTCCACTAGCTTAAAACTGTCCTCATAAAAAGGATAAGCACCAAACCAATGCTCAAATGCTTCAATCGTACGTTTAGCATCTTTAAATTGCTTCTTTGCCTTCACTAAATTTTCACGCAGCACCCAATAATCCATATCAAGCTGACCTTTTTCACCTTGATGCTGCTCACCAAAATGCACATAGTCACCAATATTAATATTCACACCATAATTATTAATTGGGTTAATTACTTGCCAATGATAAGTTTTAGTTTTCTCTGATTTATTATGCTCGGTTTTAATCAAACGACCATTCGAGACATCCACCAAATGCTCTGGCACTTCTACACTGATTAATACACCATTGTCTGGTTCGTCATACGAATGATCTTTATTAGGCCACCAAATACTTGCACCAATCCCTTGATTAGAAGAAGCTATAAAATCAATGCCATTGCCATCCTTTGACCATGTAATACCACCATCCCAAGGAGCACGTTTAGCTACCGTAGGAGTGCCCGAAAAGTGCATGGTGAGCTGTTGTTCTGACCCGATATTTTGCTCACTACTAAGTGTGATAAAATAAGAATAGCCATCTTTTTCAATGCTGACAGCTTTACCATTTTGTACTACTTTTTCTAAGTTCATTGGTGCTTGCAGCTCAATTTGTAAGCGCTTCTGCTCAGCTAAAACTTTATATTTCATGGTGTTAGTACCTGAAATAGTTCTCGCTTTAGGATCTACCTTAATGTCTAAATGGTAGTGAGTTAAATCCCACCATGAGCGCTCAGCAGTGATAGAACCTCGTAAATTTTCCTGATGTGTAATTTCACCATGTTGTTGTTGCCAGTTACTGGCCGAAGTACTTGCACTAACAGCGATAGTACAAGCTAAACCGACAAACAGAGAATGCATACTTTTTCTTATCATTATTATTATCCTAAAAAACTTTCACGCCAGATGTATACAATATACTAGCATTGTATGAGATAAATTGTGAACACCGAATTTACCTGTGTTTTTCTGTGATTAACACAAAAATGACTAATTAATATTGTCTGTTTTGAAATTAATAAGCTAGAATCGTGCAACTACTTGTCGGAGTGCTGAGATTATTTCAAAAAATAATCAAAGCTGAGATCGCATTAGCGGGATCCGTAGAACCTGATCAGATTAATATCTGCGTAAGGGAACAAGGTAAAATTAAGTTTAAATCGTTAAAACTTTCTTTTTTCCTCACTCTACACTTCGTCTTTTTTTTACTGCGTATACACAAAACGCAACCTATTAAAAGGCAACATAATGACCGAACCAACAAATAAATTAACGCGTCGTCAACGTCGTGAACAAGCGGAAGCTTTCTTAAAAAACGTTTCTGATCAATCTTTTCCAAATTCTAAAAAAGTATATGTACAAGGCACGCTTCATGATATTCAAGTAGGAATGCGTGAAATCACTCTTACAGATACCCTGCTTGGCGGCGATAAGGAACAACCGATATATGAAACAAATGAGCCCTTGTGTGTTTATGATACTTCTGGTTTTTATACCGATGAAAATGTAGCAATAGACGTACATAAAGGTATTCCGCGTCTAAGAGAGAACTGGATTGATCAACGAGGTGATATTGAATTTTTACAATCAAATAGCTCTAAGTATGCTCAGCAACGTCTTGCTGATGAAGGTATAGACCACATTCGCTTTGAACATTTGCCAAAAATGCGTATTGCCAAGCAAGGTAAAAATGTTACCCAAATGCACTATGCCAAGCAGGGAATTATCACCCCTGAAATGGAGTATATTGCCATTAGAGAAAACCTGAAACGCGAACAAGTTAAAGACGACATTTTACTAAAACAACATCAAGGCGAAAGTTTTGGTGCTAGCTTGCCAGAGCAAATCACCCCTGAGTTTGTTCGTGATGAAGTCGCTCGTGGCCGCGCTATCATTCCGGTAAACATCAATCACCCTGAATGTGAGCCAATGATCATCGGTCGTAATTTTCTTATTAAAGTTAACGCAAATATTGGTAATTCAGCAGTAACGTCCAGTATTGAAGAAGAAGTTGAAAAACTAGTTTGGTCGGCTAAATGGGGCGCTGACACGGTTATGGATTTATCTACCGGAAGAAATATCCATGAAACACGTGAGTGGATTTTACGTAACTCTCCCGTGCCTATTGGCACTGTTCCCATTTACCAAGCATTGGAGAAAGTGAATGGAGTTGCAGAAGATTTAACTTGGGAAATTTTTCGCGATACCCTTATTGAACAAGCAGAACAAGGTGTTGATTATTTTACTATTCATGCAGGTGTTTTATTAAGATATGTACCGATGACCGCCAAACGAGTTACAGGTATTGTTTCCCGTGGCGGCTCAATTATGGCGAAATGGTGTTTAGCGCATCATAAAGAAAATTTCCTCTACACTCACTTTGAGGATATTTGTCAGATACTAAAACAATACGATGTTTCATTTTCATTAGGTGATGGCCTGCGCCCGGGGTCTGTAGCTGATGCTAACGATGAAGCACAATTTGCTGAATTACGCACCTTAGGTGAACTAACAAAAATTGCATGGCAACACGACGTACAAACGATTATTGAAGGCCCAGGGCACGTGCCACTTCACATGATCAAAGCCAACATGACAGAGCAATTATTGCATTGTGGTGAAGCTCCTTTTTATACACTAGGCCCACTAACAACTGACATTGCGCCGGGTTATGACCATATTACCTCTGGTATCGGTGCAGCTAATATTGGCTGGTATGGTTGCGCCATGCTTTGTTACGTCACGCCAAAAGAACATTTGGGGTTACCAAATAAAGAAGATGTAAAAGAAGGTTTAATCACTTACAAGATTGCGGCTCATGCGGGTGATTTGGCCAAAGGTCATCCAGGGGCACAAATTCGCGATAATGCTATGAGTAAAGCGCGCTTTGAATTTCGCTGGTATGATCAATTTAATATCGGTTTAGATCCAGAAACCGCGAAAAAATATCATGACGAAACCCTACCGCAAGAATCAGGAAAAATTGCACATTTCTGCTCAATGTGTGGGCCAAAATTTTGCTCGATGAAAATATCACAAGAAGTACGTGATTACGCAGCAGATCTTGATAAAAAGAACAAAATTGAAATTAAGCTGCTTGATGAAACCATTGTGCTCGATGTACAGCCAACAAATATTGAGCAAGGCATGGCAGAAAAATCGGCAGAATTTATCGCAACAGGTAGTGAAATTTACCATCCGGTAAAGTGATTAATACCATGAATAAAAGTATTGGTATTGTTGGTGCAGGACTCATCGGTCGACTTACCGCCTTGTCGTTAACGCGACAAGGCTATCAAGTAACGTTAATTGATAAAGACGATAAACATGGTCATCAAAGTGCTGCTTATGCAGCCGCAGGTTTATTAACGCCTTTAGGTGAGTCACTGCATTGCCAGTCAAATATTGTCACTATGGGCTTTGCGGCATTGAAGCGCTGGCCCGACATTCTAGCTTCTTTGCAAGGGTATACCTATTTCCAACAAGCTGGCTCCGTCATAGTGAGTCATGAGCAAGACTACGGTGATTATTTACGTTTTTCTCGATTTATCAACAGCCATTATCCACAGCACAAAATACAAGGGCTGAATCGCCAGCAGCTACTAGAGCTTGAGCCAGAGCTTGGACGAAGTTTTCGTCAGGGGCTGTTTTTACCCGAAGAAGGGCAAATTGGTAATCGTAAGCTTCTAATCGCTTTGCAACAACAGCTCGAACTTGAACAAGTTACTTGGCTCACACATTCATTGGTTACAAGGATTGATAACCAAGAAAGAAGTTGTCAAATAACCATTAATAACAAAAGCCTAGATTTTGATTTGGTGATTGATTGTCGAGGCACTGGAGCAAAACAGGGTGAATCCTCTGCTGAAGCGGCACCACTCAAAGGTTTAAGAGCAGTACGGGGTGAATTGTTTCAACTCTTTGCTCCTCAAGTTAATTTGACTCGCCCGATCAGATTAATGCATCCAAGGTATCAGTTGTATATTGCTCCTAAGAGCAAAGGCTTTTACGTAGTTGGTGCAACAGAGATTGAAAGTGATGATAACTCACCTATGACAGTACGCTCAGCGATGGAATTACTCAGTGCTGCCTATAGCGTGCATCCTGGTTTTGCTGAAGCGAACATTCGCCAACACGTTACTCAGTTACGTCCAGCGTTTAGTGATAATCAGCCGAAAATTTTTGTTGGTAGAAGTTTAATGCAAATCAATGGTTTGTATCGTCATGGTTTTTTAATTGCTCCGATTGTATTAGCGCAAATTGAACATGCCACCACACAGTATTTTTCTAGTATGCAACTGCAACCGAGTGAGTTTTCATCTTTACTACCAATCACTCAACTTGAATAATTCTGCTGGAGAACTAGGCAGAAGAATTAAACCAATAAATAGCAATATCATTAAATAAGTATTAATTATGAATATATATATAAACGGTCAATCGATGCAGTTAACCAGCACAGATAATTTGACTGTCGCACTGCAATCATTTCTATCAACCGAGCAGCAACAGTTGAGTTATGCCGTGGCACTAAACGGCGATTTTATTGGTAAAAATCAATATGGGTCTACTTTGCTAAGTACGGGTGATTCGATAGATATTTTATTTCCAATACAAGGAGGTTAATCATGAGTTTGTCAATATACGGTCAACAGTTAGACAGTCGATTACTTATTGGAAGTGCTTTATATCCATCACCTGAAATAATGAAAAAAGCCATTCTTGCAAGTCGTTCACAAGTGATCACATTGTCATTAAAAAGACAAAACCCCCAAGAAAATTCCGGACAAAAAATTTGGCAATATATTCAAGATATTGTTAAACAAACGAGTGGGTTTCTCTTACCGAATACTGCCGGTTGTAAATCAGCTAAAGAAGCTGTCACTTTGGCTCAAATGAGTAGGGAAATATTTCAAACCGATTGGATCAAACTAGAAGTGATTGGTGATGACTACAATTTGCAACCCGACCCCATTGAATTACTTAATGCCACCGAACAGCTACTTGCTTTAGGATTTAAAGTCCTGCCTTACTGCACTGATGATTTAGTGATTTGCCAACGTTTATATGATCTTGGTTGTCAGGTGATCATGCCATGGGCTTCGCCAATAGGCACTGGCAAGGGTTTAATGAATCCCTATAATTTGGAAACAATTCGTTTGCGTTTACCCAATGCCACACTAATTCTAGATGCTGGTATTGGCAAACCCTCTGACGCGTGTATGGCGATGGAAATGGGTTATGACGGTGTGTTATTAAATAGTGCAGTCGCCTTAGCTGATAACCCAGTTGTTATGGCACAAGCTTTTGCTAAGGCACTTGAAGCAGGTGAGCTGGGTTATGTAGCAGGCATAATGCAACAGCGACAAACTGCCCATCCAAGTACACCGACATTAGATACACCATTTTGGCATCAACAATACTCATGATACTTCAAAATGTCTGCTTCAGAACGCCTGAGCGATTCATGATCAAGGCGCTTATTTTTATTAATGGTTACTCCCTTAAAAAAAGGAGCAACGATGAGCATGATTTGCTCAGGAGTTCCCGTAGGGCGAGTTTAAAAGATTTATATGCAGCGTTATGGATTTCGATAAGGGAACAACCATTATCTTCAAGCAATGCCTTGCCTCTAAACCTTTTAATTCTCGCTGAAGCAACATTTCGAGGTAACATGAGTAAAGGAACATAATATCTGTGAATCATACTAAAACGACTATTTGGACTATCTCTGGTGCCGACTGCTCTGGTGGTGCAGGCATTGCGGCTGATATTAAAACAGGCCATGTTTTAAGCGCTGAAGTTTGCCATTTAATCACAGCAAATACAGTGCAAAACTCCCAGCAATTAATCGCTCTTAACCCTGTAGCCATTGATATTTTAACCGCTCAAGTCAATGTCTTAATACAGGATAAAACACCTAAAGCAGTGAAAATAGGATTAATAGCGAATAATGAACAACTTTGCTTTATTGTAAATACTATTAGACAGTTACGTGCATTGAATACCCAATTAGTTGTGGTCTATGATCCTGTGGGCAGCGCGACTGTAGGTGGTAAATTTAATCAACTTTCAGTGCAAGACTTAAAGCCTTTGCTAAAGGTTGTAGATGTCGTTACCCCCAACTTAATTGAATCTCAATTTTTAGCGACTCTTGATGACAACAACAATGAGAACTTAGCCGTTAAGATCAAAAAACTAGGCGTAAAAAGCGTCATTATCAAAGGTGGTCATCAACAAGGAACTCATTGTGTAGATTATTGCTTACATGGTTCAGCGTTAAATCAAACGAAAATTGCTCCACCAAGCATGAATTATCAACTCAGCTCAGTGAAAATTAACACCCGCTATAGTCACGGTGGCGGCTGTTCGTTTGCTACTGCATTGGCGATTTATCTAGCCCAAGGTCATTTATTAAGAGATGCATTTACCTTGACTAAAGCATTCATTAACCAAGGTTTATCCGCACGCACTGACCAGCAAGATCACTACGGAGCATTCGAACAATTAATTCCTTCTTCACAAGGGCAGCATTTCCCTATAGTTACCGATGCACTTAACCAGCAATACCAAACATTACCTGCATTTGCTTCACTTGATTTTCCTCGTGATGGTGGAAAAAAGCTAGGCTTATATCCCGTAGTTGATTCCATTGGCTGGCTTAAGCGATTATTGCCATTAGGCTTACAGATCATCCAACTTCGTCTTAAAAATAAAACCCAAGAAGAGTTGGAATCCTATATAAAACAGGCGGTTAATTTAAGTAAGCCTTATCAAACTCGTTTGATCATCAATGACTATTGGCAACTAGCCATAAAATATCACGCTTACGGTGTTCATATTGGTCAAGAAGATATCGAAACCGCTGATCTTAGCGCTATTCAAGCATCAGGCTTAAGACTTGGTATCAGTACTCATGGTTGTTATGAATTTTTACGAGCTCAGCAAATTAAGCCGTCTTATTTAGCTGTAGGTGCTATTTTTCCAACAAAAACTAAAGATATGAGCGGACAAATACAAGGAATAGAAAACTTACAGAAAATTTTAACTTTAGCCACTAACATCCCCGTTGTAGCAATTGGTGGAATTAATCATCAACGAGCAGAGCATGTATGGCGAACGGGGGTAGATGCTATAGCAGTGGTTACCGCGATTTCAGAGAGTGTAAATCCTGAGCAATCCGTGGCAGATTTTCATAAAATCTGCCACGGATGAAACTAAAACAATGACGTTATTTTAATGACGACATATATTGAGCAACCGCATCAATATCTTTAGTTGATAATTTCATCGCAATGTTACGCATCATGCTATTTTTGTCATTCGCACGAGCACCGCTACGAAACTTCTCTAATTGTACTTTTAAGTAAGTAGCATTTTGACCAGCAATTGCAGGAAATCCTGCTTTTGCCATACCACTACCATCAATTGAATGACAAGCAACACAAGCTGTTATGCCGTTTTTCATATCACCACTAATGTACAGTTTTTTACCTTTAGCATTGGCTTCAACAACTTTAGGGTTTAATGTTTGTGAAGCAAAGTATGCTGATACATTTTGAATATCATCGGCAGATAATGCGGCAACCATACCCGCCATTACCGGATCAACACGAGTTGATGATTTAAATTCAGTCAGCTGCTTAACTAAGTAATCTTCACTTTGTCCTGCTAACGAAGGATACATTGCAACAGCTGCATTACCATCTGCACCATGACATGCAGCACAAGTTGCCGCCTTTGTTTTTCCTATTTCAACATCACCAGTAAATGATTTAACGACAACAACAGGGGCTGATTTAACTTCACCAACCGCTGATGTATCAGCAAAATACGCACCTAAATTAGCAATGTCGTTACTTGATAAGTTAGCTGAAATTTGGTTCATTACTGCATTATCACGAGTATTTTCTTTAAATGCAGTTAACTGTTTTTCAATATATTGAGAATGTTGCTTAGCAAGGTTTGGGTTAATCAATACCGTACTGTTACCATCTTTTCCATGACAATCGATACAAGCTGTAATACCACGGGCTTTATCACCTAATTGATATAAACCTTTACCCGCTGCAGCGTCAGCAACATATGCTGGCTTCGCTGGAGTAGGAGCAGTCATAGGAGCAGCAACAGTTGATGAATCCTCGCCTGCTACTGGTGGAGGTGGTGGTGTACCATCAATCGAAAAACTAGCAAAATAAGCGCCTAAGTCAGCCATATCTTGTTCTGATAACGCAGCAACCATTGCAGGCATTACCGCATCAGCACGAGTACCTTCTTTAAACGCTTTAAGCTGCTTAGCAATATAATCCGCTTTTTGACCGGCTAAGTTTGGGTAGTTTCCCATGATGCCAATACCGTTTGCCCCATGACAACCAGCACAAGTTGCTGATTTAGCTTTGCCCGCTTTTACATCACCCGCAACAGCGTTAGTATGTGATAACAAACCTATTGTAAGTACAATTGAAAATAATACTGTTTTCATGGATGGCTCTCTTTATTTTAGCTAACACCTGATATTTCCATTCAAGTGGCTTAAAAGTGTGAAATTTTCCGCATTTTACACGAATCCCGCTATTGATTAATAGCGCATAAGAAAAAAAACACCAAAAAATGGTGCGATATTACTATTTAATGTTTAAAAAAAGATATAATGACTTTTTTAAATTGTTATTGGACGCCACCTTGTCAACTTCTGCTATTCATTTAAGTAAAGCCACCTTCACTCTTAGTGCGCCCGATATCCGACGTTTACCAGAAGACGGTGGTGTCGAAGTAGCATTTGCTGGTCGTTCTAATGCGGGAAAATCTAGCGCCTTAAATACCCTAACCAATCAACGCGGTTTAGCACGAGTGAGTAAAACGCCTGGTCGTACTCAATTAATTAATATTTTCGAAATAGATGAAAATAAACGCCTAGTTGATTTACCTGGTTATGGTTTCGCTAAAGTGCCGCTTGAAATGAAGAAAAAGTGGCAAAAAGCACTTGGTGAATACTTAGAGAAACGAGAAAGTTTAAAAGGCCTAGTGGTGTTGATGGATATTCGTCACCCACTAAAAGACTTAGATCGTGACCTAATTGAATGGGCTGCCGATAGCGATTTGCCTACCTTAGTCCTCTTAACTAAATCAGACAAGCTCTCTCAAGGCAAAAAAAGTGCTGAAGTATTAAAGGTTAAAAAAGATCTAAAATCACTCAATGCCGATATCAAAGTGCAAGCTTTTTCGTCACTCAAACGCACAGGTGTAGAAAGCGCAAATGATATCATCTGCAGCTGGTTAGCAAGTGCTGATGAAGAAACTACTGAAGAGCAACAAGAAAGCGAATAATTACAAACACGATCTTTTAATATTCAAAAATTAAAGAGTCGAGTGTTGGTTTGATATTGACACTTTTGGTTAAGCTGTAAAAATAAACCTTACAAGTAAGTAATACTAAAATTCAGGCATAAAAAAACCGATGATAATAAGTATCATCGGCTATATAGCTTTGGGGAAAGCTCAAATATAAAATTATTACAACAGGCGTTCTTTAAGAGAACAAAGCAATTATAGAGCAACAGCTCTATAAAAGTAAAGTATTTATTCTAATCCTCTTGATCTAAGTCAAATATCAAGTTTTTGCAGTTAATCTAGTCGAGAATGAGAATACTCTCGGTATTCTCATTTAGATTTTTGCTCAGTGCTCACATTAATCTGTGCTATGTTCGGGCTTTTTAAAAGTGTTTCCAAAGAAACTATTTTTATGCCAGCTTGGAGCTTTTATTTTATTCGCTATCGATTTAGTCGTATCAATACTAATATTGGTAAAAACAGCTCCTGCATCATAATTTATATTTAATGAAGTATCGTCTGTAGGATTGTGATAGTGCTTTCCATAGAAATCCATAAATATCTGTGCACCGTTTATTTTAGGATCATTTGAGTTTAAGCCTACCATCAAATATATTGAAGGAATGCCTTGCTTAACAAAGGAGTAATGATCACTGCGAACAAATACGGCTTGCTCTGGCATAGGATCTGCGCTTAGCGCAACTTTGTTATTTAAAGCAGCTAAGTGCACTGCTTCCTTTAGCGTAGAATGTTCAGCACCGAAAGCAATGACATCAGCAAAAGGATAAAGCATAGCCACCATGTCTAAATTAACATTTGCTACTATTGCATGTAATGGTACCGATGGATTATGCGCAAAGTAGTTTGAACCAAGTAAACCGTGCTCTTCTGCTGTAAGGGCAATGAAAATTATTGACCGTTTAGGTCTAATTCCATTACTTAGTCGTCTCGCTGTTTCCAGCATTACGGCTATGCCTGAAGCGTTATCAAGAGCACCATTATTAATGTGGTCTTTGTCTTTTACCTCACTTTCAGTGCCAATATGATCCAAATGGGCAGAAAGAACAACATACTCATTTTTAAGCTTAGGGTCACTACCTTCTAGCACCCCTATAACGTTAGAGCTAGCCAACGTTTTTTGGCTACTTTCTCGTTTGAGGGTTGCTTCTATATTTAGGCCAAAGCTAGCGGAAACCTGTAGATCGTTACTGGTAGTGTAGACATCAGATAACTTCCTATTTGCGGCCAAGAATATCTTTTTCCCAGCTCGTGATGTGACCATTGCAACTCCTTTTAAATGAGGGAACTCATCAAATACACTGCCGTTCTTCATTCGCCATTTTAAGAATGGCAGGGCTGCTTTAGTGCGAAGGTTTTTATAGGTTTGGTTATCTGGTGTATCGATTGCTATTACGGCAATTGCGCCATGTTCTGCTGCTTGCTTTATTTTTTCACGAATGTCACTCACATGGGCACCTGCTTCGCTTGGAAATGTGCTCGGTCGCCCGTTAATAAATACAGCTATTTTTCCCGTTATATCTATATTCTTATAGTCGTCATGCCCTAACTCTTTTGATGAGATACCATATCCAACAAAAACCAGTGGTGCGCTTACTGTATCTTGTTTAGATATAGCGCTAGGGAAAGCAAAAAACTCTTCATGAAAATTCAGAATCTGCTGTTCATCGCCGATATGTATAGTCATTTGTGTAGCGTTCTTATTAAGCGTACTTTCGATAAGAGGTACTGACTGAAACCAAGAACCGTTTACCATACCTGGCTTTAATCCATATTGTTTAAATTGATGTGCCACATATTGCGCAGCCACTTCATATTCTCTTGAACCGGTATTACGACCTTTTAAAGAGTCGTCAGCCAAAAATTCAATATGCTCTTTCAGTTTATTTCTTGTTAACTCATTATCTTTAATAAGTTGCCCAGCAAGAGTTTTGCTATAGCAGTAAAAGCAGATTAGAGTTAGAAGCGTAGCTAATGATAGCTGTTTGATTTTGTTCATAGGTTTTCCCTTTTGAATAAATAAAATTATTAACGTTGGGAAGATTTGAACATGGTTCAGGTAATTAGGTCGTCCAAGTTGAACTACTTAGACGTGTAATTCGGACGAATCACACTTAGTTAACCTGTTAAGAAATAAGAGATTGTCGATATTGACTAGGTGTTACGCCTTTATTTTGTTTAAAAACTGAATTGAAAGTACTTTTTGAAGAAAAGCCCGCATCCATGGCTAAATCTAATAATTTTAAGTTGTGATTATTCTGTAATTGCTGACAAAAATAATTGATTCGGTATTCATTAACAAACTGGTAGAAATTCTTACCTTTTTGTTGATTTAATACTTCTGAAAGGTGGTGGGTGGTTATACCAATAGCATCCGATAAGCGAGATAATGTAAGTTGGCTATCTAGAAATGTTTGCTCTTTCTCCATATGTTCTGTGAGTGTTTTTAGAAGATTCTTTCGGATACTCTCATCTAGCGCGCTAGTTTTTGGGGCCTGATGTTCTTTTACTTCGATCTCAGTAGGTAGCTCGCTTGTGCTAAAGTCATCTTGTAAGTCTTTTTTATTATTTGATAGTTGTTTAATAGCAAACAGTTTTGGATTTCGCCATTGTGCCATCGCAATGCTGTAGATCATAAAGACGATTAATATGTCTGCTAATATCGATAGGTATGAATGATCTTCAATAATACTTCCGATAAGTTTTAGCGACCAGATACTAAAAAATAGGATAACAAGCTTTAACAACCAGTTGAATATAGTCGGGTTAAAATTTGAGAGTGTACCTTCGGCCTTGGATTGATATTTATTAATTAATCGATAACTTAAACCAATAAAAGCAAAGGCCTGCAATGCCTGAATAACTTCACTCACCATAAAAGTTGTTGTATTAGGAGCACCAGCTAAGATTATATTGAGTTTGACCTCTGGTGGAGCGGTCAGTATATCGATATTGAGCAATAAGCAGATCATGAATGGCATAAATAGCCAGCAATCGGACAGCAAAATTTTTTGCTCAACAACAGCACTTCTGCAATATAAATACAAGAATGTTCCAAAACTTGCTGGCAGAAAGTAGCTTAAGCCAATTAAGGAAGAAAAGGCATTAATTTCCTGATTCATAGTAATAAAGGGACCAACAAAATATAAAGAAAGAAACAAACACCAAATGCCCAATATGCGGTTAGCGGTGGTATTGTTTTCTCTAAAGAAGAGTAATCCTGAAAGCAGTATCCCTTGAAAAATTCCAATAATATAAAGGTACTGCAAAAGAAGCGGCATAAAGAGTTTTCAGTTAATTTAAATATTTTAATTGCGTTCAACTTTACTATTTAGCCATGGCTTAAGCAAATGATGACAAATAAATTTTCGCAATAAATTGGGTTTTGAAACTCTCATTTAGAACGAGAATTGACGAGAAAATTAATTCTCATGTACCACGCTAAGTGTTTGATTCCACATTACCGCAATTCTCATTCTCGATCAGATTAACCATTATGGTTATGTGTGGATTGTCAAAAATAATGAGAACTGCGTCACTCGATGAGAAAATTTAACACACAGTTAACATTTTCATACTGCTCATTGAGAAAACCCAAATATATAATTTAATTTTCGTTGAGTTGATAACGTTCTAGTAAAACTTGTTTCTCATTATCTGCTGAATGTTGAACTTTAACTTTTTTAGTTTTTTCTATTTTGCAATCTATCCTCATCGAAAATAGGTTTCACGAAAAGTGCGCTGTTTTATAGATTTTGTTTTGAAGGAGTTTTCTAGACATTAGCTTTACGATTATTAGTCTAATGATTAACTAGTGCCTTGGATTATCGAAACGATGGTCTAATAATTATATTGACAATATATATAGGTGTATATACACTCACCTTGTTTTGAAAAAGGATATCGATTATGAATGATGCTAAATCTCCAGTTATGTGCACGTTGAATAATTTGCGGCGGGTAACACGAATTATTGCAAAAACTTATGATTATGCGTTACAGGCGGTAGAGTTAAAGTCTACGCAGTTTAGTTTGTTATCAACATTAAAACATTATCAAGATATTCCATTAAGTAAACTTGCAGAATACTTAGTGATGGATAGAACCACCCTAACAAGGAATCTTAAACCCTTAATTGCTAGGGGATTAATTGAAAGTAAAACGGAGCTAGATAAGCGATATCGAATAATTAACTTAACAAAGCAAGGGCTGCAATTATTAAATGAAGCCGAGCCGTTATGGCAGACTGCTCAAATGTCGCTTGTTGAAAAACAAGGGGCAGATAATTGGTCAGATTTACTTGATGGATTAACGTCATTAGCGCAGGTAGCAAAATAGTCTTTTTATCGTCGCGTAGGTGTATATACACCTATTCGTATTTGTAACTTTAAACCATCGAAGGAGGTGGCAAATGAATTCAGCAGAAATATTTATATTACAATTAATGATGAGCATATTTGTTTATGCATTATTAGCAAAGTGGGTGGTATGGCCTTGGCTT
>Ga0105355_10002285_pt1 | contig 17380 bp, 11 predicted proteins | sample GOMGulsemesocosm_2_FD_83508 | JGI IMG/M metagenome (GOLD analysis project Ga0105355, IMG submission 83508) | Methane-oxidizing microbial communities from mesocosms in the Gulf of Mexico - GOM9C Gulf of Mexico | ecosystem: Environmental > Aquatic > Marine > Cold seeps | place: Gulf of Mexico... | reverse complement strand
GTAATCACTTGATTAAGTTAAAACAAACGCATAGTTTTGATATCACACATTCGATTTATTGATGTATTAAAGGGATTTAATCAATGGACATAGATGCACTACGTAGCTTTATCGCATTTGTTGATACGGGCAGTTTTACACGGGCCGCGAAGCAAATTTGTCGAACCCAAAGTGCGATCAGCATGCAAATGAAAAAACTGGAACAAGAGGCAAATCAGCGCTTATTTATCAAAAAAGGTCGAAACTTATCACTCACAACCGAAGGGCAAGTACTGGTGAGTTACGCACGACGAATTTTGGCATTACACGATGATGTGCTTACCGAATTCGCGACAGTTAAGAATAACAGACCACTGATTATAGGTTGCCCAGACGATTACGTTGTCAGTGTATTGCCTACAATTATCCAATTAATACAAGAAAAAACACCCAATCAAAAGTTTCGTATACATTGCGACAACACAGTGAAGTTACGTATTATGCTCGATAATGGAGAGATCGACTTAGCGATTATTACGCGTGCACCAGAAAGCCAAGAAGGTTATTTATTACAGCCTGATAAAGCTGTCTGGGTATATTACGGGCATAAGGAATTACTAACTCGGGCAACATTACCACTCATTCTCTTCGAAGAAGATTGCAAGGTACATTCTGCAGCAGTCGATGGTCTTGATAAAATTAACCGTAAATACAGCATCGTTTGTATTTCAGCCAGTGCCACCGCTATCAAAGCCATCATTAAAAATGGTACGGGGATTGGTGCAATGGTTGCTTCCACCGTGCCGGACGATTTCACCATCATCGATGATCCAAGTTTACCACCACTCGCTGCTGTTGATATTGTCCTTGCGGTAACATCAACCCCTCACCCACACTACACAGCAACTGAAGTGGCACAATTAAGCGCATTATATAGACGTGGTATTCATTCATTAAACACGATGAAAGTGCATAACGTTGAACATGCTACACTTGTATAGTATTGGCTAAGACAGGACGTCCTATGAGCGCTAACAGCAATCAAATACATCATAACGAAAACACCACCACTGCACCTTGTTACTATGAACAACAAGGCAGCGGCAGTCCTATTGTGTTTATCCACGGCTCGTACGCAACAACGTCAACGTGGAAGAAGATAGTTCAACAACTTGCACGTACACACCATTGTATTTCTATTAAATTACCCGGTCACTGTGGTATGCCCGATCCCGATGACTTCTCAGCACCAAACATCAATACAGAACTTCATATTATTGAATCCGTGATCAGTGAATTAACCGACCAGCCTATCCATCTTATCGGTCATTCCTTTGGCGGTGTCGTTGCATTGGCCTTAGCGCTAAAAGGGTCTGTCGCAATACGCGAATTAACCCTATTTGAACCAGTATCAACATGGGTTTTTGAATCGGTTGGCGACCAAGATATGACAACACAAGTTAATCAATTTATTGAAAAATACCGTCAAGGCATTCGCAATAATGAATCTTATGTATGTGGGAAAGTGATTGATTTTTGGGGCGGTGATGGTGCATTTAAACCGCTACCCGACTTCATTAAAGACGCCATGGAGCCGTTAACAGCGAATAACAATCGGCACTGGACACTGTGTATTAACACCCACCAGAACCGAAAAACACTAAATGCATTAACGATTCCAACAAGGTTAGTGTGCGGGTCGGCATCAAATCCGGTTGCGCAAGCCATCGTTAACCACCTAAGCAGTGAATTAGCAAACAGCCGACAATACATGATACAAGGCGCTAGCCACTTTTTAGTGACCAGCCATGCCACTCAGTGCCTTGATATTATTTCCGAGACGATTCAGCAGTGATACGCTTAACGATTTTATATAGCGATTAACTGTATTTATTAATTTTATCTCTAAATATCTCTTTTTTGAATGGCTTGGGTAAATAATCATCCATGCCTGAATCAAAACAACGTTGGATATCATCTTCTAAAATACTGGCGGTTAACGCCACAATGGGAATACGGGCCAACGAATAAGACTCTTCGTATTCGCGAATACCGATCGTTGCATCAAAACCATCCATGACCGGCATCATGCAATCCATCAGTACTAGGTTAATATATTGGTGATTTTCAGCATACATGTCTATCGCTTCTTGGCCATTCTTAGCAATCAGTACATCGAGCCCTAACTGGTTAATATTAATCGACGCTACTTTTTGGTTAATTAAATTATCTTCAACTAACAAAATAGCACGATTATTTTTTGGCAATTTCAGCGCTTTTTTTGCATCAACAATAAGATTAAGATCGTTAATCATATTCATTAACCTTAAACCCAGTAACGGCTGCGTAATATAAGCATCTACTAATTGCGCATAGTTAAATTGTTCGCTGTGATTACTGCGCGATAACAAAATAGGTGTCTTACCTACTTTTTGACGTAATGTCTGTAACTCTATTTTAGCTAACTCAACTTCTTGCTGATTATAAATAATAATCGAATTGGGGTTCAGGTTTGCCGAAATACAATTGATATCAGCACATTCCGTTGATGAAATACCTAGGTGTTTTAATTCAAGTTGTAAAAGTCTGGTATTCTCAGGGTGAACAATGATGGCTTGATGTGGTGATACGGCCTGTTTAGGTTGTATTTTTTCTATTCCGACAACAATGTTAAAATGAAAATCACTGCCTTCCCTTTGACTTGACCTAACCGCAATATGACCACCCATGAGGTTTATGATCTTCGCACTAATAGACAAGCCTAAACCAGTACCGCCAAAATGCCGCGTCGTGTCGTTATTTTCTTGCTGGAATGCTTCGAATATTTTGTCATGTTTATCTTTGTGAATCCCAATACCCGTGTCTTTCACCGAGAATGACAGCTCAATATGTTCAGCATCGATTGGGGTTGTTTGTAACGAAAATACAATCTTACCGCTTGCCGTGAACTTAACCGCATTCGAAGCAAGATTCATCAATACCTGCCTAAGTTTATGCTCATCAAGCTTTAATAACTCAGGGAGGTCAGGACTGATTTGAATATCAAGTTCAATCTCTTTTTCTTGTGCTTTTGCAGCAATTAAAGAAGCAGTATCAAACAATATCTCTTTCACATTAGACGTGTGTGGTGAAATCACTAAGTTACCCGATTCAATTTTTGATAAATCGAGTACATCGTTAATCAACATCAGTAATGTTTGTGACGACGAATCAATCGTCATTAAGTAATCTTTTTGAATCGGCGATAACTGGGAGTCTTTCAAAATCTCTGACATGCCAATAATACCGTTTAATGGCGTTCGTATCTCATGGGACATATTCGCCAAAAATGTGCTTTTAGCGCGATTTGCTTTATTCGCGTTGTCTTTTTCTTGTGTAATGGTCGCTATATTTTGCTTTAGCTTAGTTTGCAACGCTGCCAGATGAGCAAAAGAATCACTCATTTCATCATCTGTATTATTTTTAATGCGCTTATCATGATCGCCCGCAGCGATATAGCCAATATTACGGTTCAAATCATGTAGTCGAGCAATAATACTGCGTTTAATCAATCCATAAATACACGCAATAGCGACTAATAAAATGGTAAAGACAATCAATAACCAAGTGAACTCTTTAAATAGATGAATATGAAAATCATTGACTGCTTGTTCAGACCGCGCATTAATTTGATCGTATTCTTGATTTAAGCGTTCTCTTAATACTTGAAACTCTTGCCGAATAGCCCATGAAATGATCATTTTGGCTTCAGCATCGGTTTCGTTCATGTAATCTTGTGTTAATTGACGCCATTGAGACATTAACGATAAAATATTGTAATGGTCTTGTTTATCACCCAAAGCAATGTATTTGTCGTAACGCGTTTTAATTTGATCCAGGTTTTTATTAATAACAGTAAAGGCTTCGTCATCACCGTCGATGATGTATTGTTGGAAGGCAGAATATGCTTGGTAAGCATCGCGGTCGGCGTTGAGGATTAGCGTACTGGCATGACGATAAACATTCGATTGTTGATCTACGGCTGTTTTACCATAATCAATAAGGCGAGAGCCTTCATAAATAGAGAAAAGCAAACAAAATATAAAAATGCCCATCAGCAAATTTAATTTAGCGCGTATAGATATAAACATAAAAATCCTTTTAAATTTTATTTCATCGCTTTAGAGATATTAAATGCCGAATACCAAGTGCCAAATTTATCCCAACACGACAAACCTAGCACTAAAGCATTAGAAAATAGTGTAGCACCCTTCCCTGTAATTAACTATGCACTTTCTCGAGGCCCGACTTGCGCTAAATTCGCTCCCGATAATTTTAATTTATCGACCGAAACAGGCCTTGCAAACCAATAACCTTGACCATATTCACATCCTAATAGTGCTAAAAATTCACACTCATTTTCTTCCTCAATCCCTTCCGCTACCACTTTCAGTTCTAGCTCCTTTGTCATCGCAACAATGGATTTAATGACTTTACGTGCATTTTCATTATCGCCAATACGAGAGATGAAGCTGCGGTCAATTTTCAAATAATCAACAGGGAAGTTAATCAGATATTTCAATGATGAATAACCAGTACCAAAATCATCTAAATGAATTTTAATACCCAAATCACGTAATCTACTTAAGGTTTCAGCAACTAAATCCGTATTTTCCATGAATACACGTTCAGTGATCTCAATATGTAAATATTCACCGGCAATATCATATTTCAGTAATTCACTGGCAACAAGTTTAACTAAATTATCGGCATGGTCAGGAGCAAACTGTTTGGAAGACAAGTTAATCGCCGCATGTATAAAAATGTCCTGCGCTTGCCAAGCTTGTAGCTGTATTATGGTTTGTGTGATCATCAAATTACCAAAATCGATAACAATGCCAACTTCTTCAGCAAGGTCGATAAAATCACCCGGATAAACAAGCCCTCTCTCGGGGTGATTCCAACGAATAAGCGCTTCGACGCCTGTCACTCTTTTACTGTCTATTTCGAAAATAGGTTGGTAATAAGAAATAAATTCGTCACGCATTAAACCGCGGTATAGATCTTGTTCTAGCGCCATACGCGCCGTTACTTTTTGATTTAATTGCGGCGTATAAAACTGGCTATTATTACGTCCTAATTCTTTAGCGTAATACATCGCTGTATCCGCATTTTTCAATAATGTTTCAACATCGATACCATCATCTGGTGTTAACGTAATACCAATACTTGCTGAAATGATGCCATCGTGTTTACCTTGTAACAAATAAGGTTTTGATATTTCTGCTATTAACTTATCAGCCAATACCTTGGCTTCATTAACATACTTAACCTCGGATAGGATCACGACAAATTCATCACCACCTAATCGACAGACAATATCAGTCGCACGCACGTTTTTACGTAAGCGTTCACTCACATGGCACAGCAATTCATCGCCAGCACTGTGACCTAAGCTATCGTTTATCAACTTAAAGTTATCAAGGTCAATAAACATCACCACAGCCATCACACGATAACGCTTCGAATGCTCAACAACTTGTTTTAATTTTTCGAGGCCCATCTCACGGTTAGGTAAGTTAGTTAAAGAATCGAAATTCGCTTTTTTCCAGATCTCTTCTTCATACTTTTTCCATTTATCTAAATTCTTTAACAAATAGATATAATGACTAATACGGTCGTTTTTATCTTTAACCACCGCGACCGATATAAACACCAAACTCGCCTGGCTAGATTTATCCGTAATCTTTACTTCACTCTCCCAACTGCCTTTGCTTAGCAGCCTTTGCATAATCGATTTATGCGTTAATCTATTATCGTATTTATCCGTGAGTAAATACAAAATGCTTGTACTCAATACATCTTGTTTTTTATATCCGGTCATCCGCGTAAATGCAGGGTTAATCATTTCAATATTATTGTCTTTATCGCTAACGACCATCCCTTCACCCGCGCTATTAAAAAATGCAGTCGAGAGCAAGTGTTCATGCTGAGCAACATCAATCGATGTGACAATGTCGTTAAAAGTATCAACAACATCGGTCATTAAAGGCGATTCGCTGTGGATATCGAGTTTTTTATCACTACTTGCTGCATTGATGGCTTTCATCTTTTCAGTAAACATATACAGCTCTTGTAACACTTGATGAATAGTCCGGTAAGCTAATCCGACACCAGCAAACACAATTAATAATATAAGACTAACCTGAATAAACAGCTCTTGGTGCTTCTCTCTTTTAATCTTCATGACCATTTCTATATATTGTTTACTGGTCGAGTTAATGATCGCCTCAATAATATCAATGCGCTGAGTAGACCCATTCCACCAATCGACAAAACTAATGTTCAATATATCCAGACGAATTGCGCCAATACTCTCTAATGCTTGGTTTTCAATTTCGATAAAATCGGCATCAATTTTAGTCACTTCCGCTTTATCAATAATATGTTTATCTAACGCCTCAATAACCCGTTTATACTTATCTAAAATATCAAACAATACGCGAATATTTGTATTCGCATAATCCATGCTTTTATAAATAGACAGCACTCTGAAGGAATCTTGATATTGGTCCATAAATTGTTGGTAATAAATCGGTTCACGACGTAGTAAATAACTTTTAAAGTAATGATTAATCAACCCAAAGTAAGAACGCGCTTCATTAAGTACATCTTGTTTTTTACTTTCAAATTTTGCTTGTTTCATAATTTGATCTAATTTGCTATTACGCGTGTAATCACTAATACGGTCTAAATCATGCTTCAGCGTATTAGGAATCAAACGTTGCAGCTGTAAAAAAATCAATTCTTGTTTATCACGAAGGCTAAATAGTTGCGCAAGGGTATTTTGATTAAAATGTTCTGACTTATAGATACGATGAAACGACCCCCTTTCTAAACTGGCAAACTCTTTAAACCAAATCAAAGGAATATAATAATCCATATTTAAAAGTAAATGGTTATCATTAATCTGCGCTTGCATCGTACTAATAAAGCTTAAGTTACTCGCCACTAACTGGGTATAACGGTCAAATTGATCACTCACACCGTCATCAACCGCTTTGCGCATCGCAACAACCATATTTGCTTGATTAACGATGTTATTTTGTTGCGCTAAAATTTTAACGTTGAAATTGTCGGTAATTAATTGATTAAATAATCCTAACTGCTGATCCGTATTTTGTCGCTGCGCTAACAATTGTTTCTCTAACCGCAGATTTGGCTCAATAAACAGTGCCGCACTGAGACCACGCTCAGCTTGTATACCATGTACCAATGCATTAATAGAAATCGATTGTTTGATCACGACAATTGCCTTGTCAGCCTCTTGAGATGACTGGATATATTGCCAAATATAAACACTAATAAAAGCACAAATAAAGACAATAGGAACGGCAAGCGATATGATTAATTTCACTTTAACTGACAGGGTTTTCATAATGTAATTTATAATCCTTTATATGAAGTTAATTAACACCTAATCCATTGATATTAAGACGTAATAAAGATTCAACATTCACGTCATACTAATACACTCAGCATTGAAAATGCAAAGCATAATACGCACGTTCCAGACAGAAATAATGATCATTATAGATATTACTCATACCCAATAATACTTAGTTACAAAGCACCGAAAAAGAGAGGTATGGGAGTAAAAATAAAGCGCAGGGCTTGATAATAACAAGATCACATTTTGATTAAAATTACCGAACATTGCGTCTCATATAGCTCAGTTTTATACCACAACACCGTGCTGTTATTTTCTTTTGCCGCTGAATAAGAGACAATTACCATCAACACATAATCCAAGGCTATTACCTATGTCAAACGTCCTATTACTTGCCAATTTGAACTGTGATCGCGTATTACAACTGGACAGGCAATTAACGACAGGTGGTCGCCACTATTATGCTGATAATGGCCGACGATTAGGCGGTGGTGGTGCCAATACTGGATTAGGCTTGGTATTTTCTGGGCATAAAGTCGCCCTCGTCAGCCAAGTCGGTAATGATAAAACCGCAGACTGGTTATTAGCAGAAGCCAGTCTGCAAGGATTAGATTGCAGCTTATTACAACGTAATGAACTCGACACACCCGAATTATTATTAGTCATGACACCGGATGGTGAACGCACAATTATTCGCCCACAACGTCCTATTTTTACGCTCGGTCCAGCCCCCGACTTTACACACTGGCAAGCGCTATACGTTAATTCATCCGCAGTCGGTACTGAACACTGGGCGCAATCAGCACTTGAACACACCTTGGTGATTGCCCAGTTAGCCAAAGATAGTCGTGAACGCCCTTGCCATATCTTAATTTCCTCTCGTTCAGACCTCCGTAATCATGGCGTTGATGTGAATAACAACGACGCATTATGGCGCTATGGTCAGTCCATCGCAGGCCAAACCTTACGTTATTTTATCCTCACTGATGGTGAAAAAGGCGCTGTCGCCTACGGCCAACAGCAGCATATTTCAATTGCAGCGGTCTCTGCTAACGTCGTTGATACAACAGGGGCTGGTGATGCATTTGCATCTGGGTTAATCCATGGATTACTGAGCAACCAAGATATAAAACAAGCCATGATAACCGGAGCTGAATGGGCTGCAATTGCAGTCACAACGGCAAGTTCCATTCCAGGGACTGAATTACAGCAACATTTAAACAAATAAGTCTTTTGCCTTAATCAAATAACAAACATTAGATGCAAATGATAATTACTACCATTTACACTTGCATCTTTCTTTATGATTCTTTATTATCCCACTCCCAAATTGCAACACAAAAAACTAAAAATGAAAAAAACAGCAATATCTATCGCTTTTGCAAGCTTATTCCTCAGTGCATGTGACGACTCTAACTCAACAGCACAACAAGTAACTACGCCATCGGTAACGACACCATCAGTGACTACACCACCTGTGACTAAGCCACCTGTGACTAAGCCACCAGTGACTACACCACCCGTGACTACACCACCCGTGACAACACCACCCGTGACTAAGCCACCTGTGACTAAGCCACCAGTGACTACACCGCCAGTGACTAAGCCACCAGTGACTACACCATCAATTACTACGACAGCTGCGCATATAAAAACCAGTGATATAGCACTTGTATCACCAACAATGGTTAGTTTTATCGCCCCCGGTATTACCGCTACCAACCTCAGTAAAATAACAAACATCAAGACTAATTTTGGTGAAGCACGTGTTGATCAAACGTCAGGAGCTATAACGTTCCAACCCTATGCTCCTTCTACCAGTAATCCTTTAAGTGCTGAAATTATTGCAGCCCAGAACGATTATCAATTTGCTATTAGCTATCAAGTTGAGGATACAATTTATCAACTTGATGGTTCTGTCTTACCGTTATATAACGATAAATCGAATAAGCCAGCACTGCGCTTTAGCAAAGTGAGTCAAGATGGCACACCTTTATCACCAGAAGACCAAGCACAGCCAGCAAATATGAGTGATTGGAGTTGCATAACAGATAATAAAAATGAGCTGATGTGGCAAGTGCCTCAAGCAAATGGTATATACGCGTTTGATGCAACCTACTACTGGGGTGATCGAACAATCAATAATCGTGATTATAGCGAAGCAATCTGTACACTTGGTGGCAGCTGTAATACCGATAACTTAGTTGTAGAAGCAAACAAACAACAACTTTGTGGTCGTTCAGACTGGCGTTTAGCAACACGTGCTGAATGGCAAACGCTACTAGATAAGAAACTTTTCGATGAAGACTCAAAACAGTCTCCAATTAACAACTTCTATTTCCCTTATGTCGACTCTAATTTTGATGAAGCGTATTGGACTAATTCATTTACTATTTATCCAAATGGCCATGATTCCAAGCCCGCAGATAATGACTGGCAGGGTTCAAATGCACTTGTTGGTGATGCACATGTGATGTGGATGGGCGACGATTTTGATTTTTCCAACATGCCGCCGCGTTCAACAAACGAACCTCATTTTACTATGTTAGTAAACGGTACTGTTATTCCTGATAAAAAAGGCAATGAAGTACCAGAGATATCAACAATATTACCATCAGAAAGTATCGAAGATGGCGTTGACGAAAATGTTAATTGGCAATCACGCTTTGTTAAACATGGTAATTTAGGACAAGCGTTAGCAGACCAGGGAGCGCTAAATTGGGATTGCACATCAGACCTAGAGTACAAAGCTGCATTACCAAATACACAAATTTTATGGCAACGTATTAATAAAGACGAACCACTTAAGAATCATGCGCAAGCCGTTGAGTACGCGAAACAAATCAATCAAGCCGCTATATGTGGGCAAACCAATTGGCGCTTACCAACCGAAAATGAATTAAAAAGCCTACTTATTAATGTTCAGCCATTCATGTATGGATTTTATCGTGCAGGTTATGTAAGCAGTGTACTTGATGACACAGTCGTTAAATATGATAGTTACTACTGGACTTCAACTATTGGTCCATACCCTCCACACACAAAACGTGCAGCAGTTGCATTCCAAAATCAGTATGCCGAAAGTAGCAACATTGAAAATACCGAAATGCTTCGCGTACGCTTGATCTCAACAACGAGATTGCAAAAATAATGCTAAAAGATACATTTAAAAGTATACAACGCCTGTCAGTGATCATCACTGGCTGTGCGTTATTGGCTGCATGTGGTGGGGACTCAGGCACTGATTCTGGCACTAGCACTGGTTCTGGCACTAGCACTGGTTCCGGCACTAGCACTGACTCTGGCATTAGCACTGGTTCTGGCACTAGCACTAGCACTAGCACTGACTCTGGCACTAGCACTGGTTCCGGCACTAGCACTGACACTGACTCTGGCACTAGCACTGCTAAACCGCTGATATTGAACCCTCGTATACAGCTAACCCAAGGGCATACGACCACTCAGCAGTACGCCTTAACGTCAACGCAAGAATTACGACTGATTCAGCCAGGCCAGTACGGGAATGCCAATGTTCAAGGCAATACGTTTACCTATCAGGCAAATTCCGACGCACAGGGTTCCGACCATGTAAAATTGGCCATCATATCCACTGATAAAATTGAGACCATCAATTGGCTGATTAGAGTGAATCAACCAACACCTCGCTTTGCAACATTACCGCTCGGTGACAGTAGCCAGAATAAGGAATGGCAATGCATCAGCGATATTAAGACCCATCAAGGTGTCGTTTGGGCAAGTCCACTACAACCAACAATGCAAACCTATGGTTGGGGTGACTGGCTACCGAGCCTGCCTGCTTTTGAAGCTCAGTGTCAGTTCACAGACAGTGATGGCAACAGTCAAACCTGTACGACAGATTCGCTTGTTGAATACGCGAATCAACAAAACTGGTGTGGCCGCGATGATTGGCGTTTACCGTCAGGCTATGAAATGAAAGGATTAATCAGTGAGCAAGATTACGCATTAGATAATAATCAAGCCGCCATTGACCCTTACTTTTTTGCTGCAACTGGTTTTGAGACTTACTGGTTAGCGAATGATAATAATCAGTCACATGCTGACAATATTGCACCTACGTTAGATTTTGCGACCAGTCGCCATACGACTGTGATGCAAAACAAGCGTAAGCCTAAATCAGTCATGCTTGTTAGTGGTATAAAACGTGATACGACACAGCCATCAGAACAAGCGAAACCACAAGCAGAAAAAGACAGCTTTATACGGCTAGATAATAGCGGTCAACCATTATCTAAAGCACTACAAGGTGATGACTACGCTGATACTCCTTGGCGTTGTTTAGATGATACGCGCGGATTAGTACGTGATAACTTTTATTTACGCGATAAGCAGTTCTCTTATGTATATTGGTTAACGCCAGATCCACAAGATATCACTAGCACCAGCCAGCAATTATCAATACAGACAAGTGTACCAAAGGCTGTCTCAGATATTAATCAAGCGACATTTTGTGGCCGAGATGACTGGCGACTACCCACTGCCGATGAACTAGCAATGCTACTGTATAAAGGAGAGCAAGACAGCGATTACAGCTTATTATACGAAACATCACTCAACAAACCTGAAGCCGGTGATTATTGGGTGAAAACGGCCTCTGGTTATGGCTTGTATAGTTTGCCAACAACTGCAATTTTACAACCAAAGTCAGCAACTGACATAGACACTGGTCGTATTTTATTAATTGCAACAGAGTTTGAAAGCAGAGCGACAGAAGATCCCCGCTCAGTGAACAACCACGCTCAACCTAACTTCAACAGCTTAAGACAAAACTACGCCAGTAATAGTGATCGTTGGCCACCACCGTTTGTCGATGATATGTCGAATTATCAAGAGTTAGGTACGATGCCTAAACCAAACTTCCCTAACGATAATCCTTATAGTGAATTAAAGGTCGCATTAGGAGAAAAACTCTTCTTCGACCCCTTCTTATCTCGAGCAGGTGATGTGTCATGCTCTAGTTGCCATGACCCTAAATTAGGTTGGGGAGATGGACAAGAGGTTTCCATTGGCCATGACCGTCAACGTGGCAAGCGTAACGCCCCGACGATCGTAAACAGTGCATTCTTACCTGTATTGTTTTGGGATAGTCGCGCAGCAACATTAGAGCAGCAAGCGCTAATGCCAATTCAAGACCCAGTGGAAATGGCAGAGACTTTACCGCGCTTACTTTCACGACTCAATGCGCATGCACAATATCCGGCCTTGTTTAAACAAGCATTTCCAGAAGGCGTGATGAGTGCTGATATCACAGAACAACAATTAGGAATGGCACTCGCCACATTCCAGCGAACGATTATTAGTAACAAAAGTCGTTTTGATACATTTGTAGTTCAGGCTGATAATACAGGTAATACTAGTGCACTTTCTGATAAAGAACTGTGGGGGTTAGACATCTTCCGCCGTAATGGTCGTTGTGTTAATTGTCACATGGGGGCTGAATTTACGGATCACAAAATGCAAAATGTCGGACTGACTTATTATCAAGGTTTTTATGAAGATCTGGGATTGTATAATGTTGATGGTAAATCAAGCAGTGTCGGTAAGTTTAAAACACCGTCATTACGTGATGTGATGAACAATCACCCATGGTTCCATAACGGTTTACTCGATACGATGGAAGGTGTTATCTCAATGTATTCAGCTGGTATGGCAGATAATGCGCCCTTTGGTTGGGATAAGTATGACCCCACTTATCCGGTATTATCAAAGCAAATTAGGCCATTAAATCTAACGGTTACGGAAGCTGAAGCATTACAAGCCTTTTTAACCACAATTACTGCAGCTGCGCCTCAAAGCCCAGCGACTCGGTTCGAGTTAGGTATCCATTAACAAAGCGCTATTATCGGCTTAAATGATGAGTAGGTGTTGATGAAAGACACCTACTCATTTAGCCTCTTGATAGCAATAGCAATAGCAATAACAATAACAATAGCAATAACAATAACTTTAACGCTCACCAACGAGATACAGATAAGTGTGTTTAGCGCTGTATTTAGGCGACATATGAACGCCGTAAAAACAAGGCACTTTGTGATCACAAACCTCGTTTATCACCTCAAAACCTGCATTTATTTTGCGTATTGAAATTGGCTCTTTCGTCACAATAATCATCGCAGCAGAATCCGCTATCGTATCATTGGCAGCAAGGGTCGATGGACACTCTTCGCAAGAAGTTTCAAAAAAACGGAGTGATTTAGAATGTGACACCAGTGTAGAAATATCACTGATATCAAATTTAAGCAGCTGATTTTGATTCAGCATGGTCGCCATATGATTAACAAACCGTAATGCTGTTAAACTATCCCGTTTCTCAAGCTCATCTATATTCAACCAAATAGTCGCAATATAATTGTCTTCAATAATTTTACGTCGAGAAAGATAGCCAAGCTGGTTAACATGTTTTTGCTGATAAATAACCACAATCAAATCTGATTGCAACAAATTGACATCCTGCGCGATTCCATCCTGCGCCGTAATGTATTGCATGTTGATATCGTCATTATTAGCAATATCAACTAATAATGGATGTGGTTCAATAAATGATAATACCGTGATATTTGAGATAGCATCACTGCTGTGCGTTGGTTGGATCATGATTATTCCCCTTTCATACCCTCAACTTGTAAGAATATTATGGGATAAAAATGCACGACTTGTTCAAAATTACGCTTTTAAATAGATAATCATCTCTTTATAGGCATAATTAAAATGATATACGAGACAAAAATGATATTTAATGAATTGAATTGTTTAACAAACAAGCTGTTTATGCATTTTTATAGTTTATTGTACTTATGATAAAAATGCATGCTTCCGATAACCAACATAGCAAATATAATGATCAATAAGCGTTTGGCATCCAATACCACTCGCGATCAAATGTTCATGTTAATCCCTGCAATGTCCGATTAATCCAGCCTAATAGAAATTTGTTTTGGTTTTCATTATTCGTCACTATCTTGGCGTAACGCGTGATATTGGCTAATGCATAATGAGAAACAAACAAGGATTCATTACACTCGTTAAGTTTAGATAATGTAATAGGTCCAATAATGCCGTCTGGCGTGGTATCCACAACACCTTGTGCAAGCTTAACAGCAGCACTAAGACCGGCGTTCACGGCAAAATCAAACAAGCTTTCAGCTACTTTTTGATTTGTGATCATGTCTCCATTAATTTTTTTCCAAAAATTATAATGGTAAAAGCTAAAAACTAATTCAATGAGTTGCGGATCTTGTTGCCCATTGCTGTCGAGATCCCTTAATAATCGCCAACCAGGCCATTGCGGATGGGAATTAGCCGAAATACCCGCAAAGGTTAATCCACCATTATCGCCGACGACATGATGTAGTTTATAACCACCTTCGTTACGCAACATCTTCTCAAATCCAAGTCTAAAATCTGCCATATACGCTCAGCCCTTACTATTAACAACATATAAATCAAAGGACATATAGTGTGGCATTGATATATGAGAACAGCTATCGGGGAAAAGTGCGCTTTTAGTATGAAAAATAAAAATGAAAAAACCTGCACAATATAGTTTTCATTGTGCAGGTTTCATTTGTACTAATAACGTTTGGGCGTATTACTTATGCTTCGTTATCAATATATACCCTTGCTTTTTGCTCACGCTTTCTGGCAAGGCTATTAAGGTGTAACCCAGATAGAGTCAACGCAATACCTGTAATCGAACCGATTAAGGCTAATGAGCCAAACCAAACTAAACCAACAAGGGTTAAAGTTTCCGTTTTCACTTCTTTATAATGCTCAACATTATCAATATAAGAAGCCATACGATAAACCTGATTAGATAGCGCCATGGTATTCGCTTCGATTTCGATCACTCGAATATCATAACGTAATCTCAGATTATCTTGCTTGATCTCTCTAATGTAATCTTTCTCACTCGAGAATTCGATATCAGCTTTATCACGCTTCGCCTCTAAATGACGTAACGCTGTCGCTTTATTTTTAGCAAGTTTGCTCTGTTTTATCGCTAAGTTCTTATTACTGGCACTGACTGCATTTCGGTAACTCCGTGACAGCTGTGCCACTTCATCACTTTTCTGCTTAATCATGTCATCTTTTAGCGCCAACAAATCAGCATAATAACCATCTAAAAACTTAACCGATTCTAAGTTAGGGCTCTTATCTTGGCCAATGATAGTTTTGTTATTAATGTTATTGATCTGATTTTCAACATAACGGATTTTTTCATCATAATCTTTCTTCACCGATTGTGAGGTAAAGAAGTTCGCATCATCTAACGCGACTTTCTTTTCATCGGTCAGTTTATCGAGTTGTGCTAATAATCGAGTACGCTCGGTTTGAACTAAGTCTGCGCCACCTTGACTACGCTCTATTGTTGATTTAAAACGTTTTTCTTTCTTCGCAGATAGCTCTTGTAATAGTTCCGACTTTTCAACTTTAAGTTGATTTAACTGCTCTCGTTTGTTTGAAAGAGAACGTCTTAATTGCGGAATATTTTGAGATAAACGTTTATTTCGTCTAAGCTCGCTTGCATATTGCGACTTATAGTCAGATTTAACCGTATTCTGATCATCATCAATCTTTTGCGTTTTAAGCGTATAATTCTGTAAGGCGATGGCAATATTATCGTCATTAATACTGATCTGATTTTCAATTTTGCTGATCTCGATTTCACTTAAATTGATTTGACTATTAATCGATGAAAATGCTCTTTCAAAACCATTAAGTAATGTTTCAAAAGTAATAAGACACAAGAAACTAATCATAATCAAATACATTGGGAATGATTTACGTGAATGCCAAAGCCCAATTACAAATGGGATCTTAGTTAGCTCAACTAAAGCAATCATTACAAATGGCGCCGATAAAGTAAAAGCACTAACCAAGTTATCATCACTTGCCATTAATGAAACAGAAATACAAAGACCGATAAATACAACGATAATCTCGACTAACCAAGCTATTTTACGTAAAAATCGACTATGCTTACTCAAGTCTTCGCCTTCATCATCCCTAACTTTACTGGTATTTGGACCAGTTCCCATGATATCGCTCATTTGTTTTTTAACACCTCAATAATAAATAAAATAATACTTCCACTTAGCTACTTCGATGTAACCGTTCAGCAGGAAGAATAACCACTGAACTTTCATTCATTAAAGACACAGCCGAATACAAATTAATCACTAAATAATTTAACATGTATAAAGTTATAACTCTATGCCCGCATACTAGCGCTTACATTAAAGTTACACTATGTCGTTTACGACAAAAAAAGAAAATATAATATATTGATAAATATCACGGTGAATATGAAAAGCAACAACAAAAACTTATATTACAACGCAGTAAATATGTCATATCTATCCAAGTGACTGATATTAACTATTCAGTTTATTTTCAAATAAATATTAAATTATCGTGAAAACAAAAGTTGAATATGCAATTGATACTAGATTGGATAAAAAACCTTGCACCTCAAAACATACACATGTTCACGAATATAAGAACTAAACAACAATTATATAGCAACTATACAACAACTATGTGACGTCAAACAACTCTATAGAATCGTATTTTCATTAGCATAATCTCACTGACTTCATCCTATAAATTAGCGAGAGTTACAGGAATAATCCCGTAATCCTCCGAATTAAATGATGTTAGTAACGCTTTTTAGCCATTACTTTCGCTATATACCCAAATACATTATTTTAAGAACATTTAATTATGCTTGATAAATCGCTTAAAGTAATGATAACGACTTGTTATTTAAACAATAATAACTGTAGTTATATTTTAAATCAGCTACACTCATAACGACAACAATGACATTAAAATCAACAGGATGTGATAATGCAAACAACGCTAACAGCGACAACAAGTATATGGCAACAAAGAATCAAATCTTTAGGTCCAGGAATTATGATGGCAACCGCG